>Ga0265594_1001404_pt1 | contig 18635 bp, 14 predicted proteins | sample saktaG_11_FD_190147 | JGI IMG/M metagenome (GOLD analysis project Ga0265594, IMG submission 190147) | Saline water microbial communities from Sakinaw Lake, British Columbia, Canada - sak_2011_5_24_80m | ecosystem: Environmental > Aquatic > Non-marine Saline and Alkaline > Saline ... | reverse complement strand
CTTCATGCCAAAATAGTAGCACAGGCATCACTAAATGTCAAGAGGGTCAGAAGGTCAAAGGGGAGAATTTTTAGGAAGGGATTTACCTGTTGGGGGAGTGCTAAACAGTTTGTCGGCAAAATAGTGACCGCAGTGGACCCACGGGCTTTTATTAATTGTCAGAAAGGTCTAGAATAAAAGAAACAACCTGTACGTTGTTAAACCGATTTAGGAGGCTTGGGATGGCTCAAATAGAAGTTACAATCGATTCGGTGAGACTATCCTTAATGAGCGGCGAATGGGTAGTAGGTCTGAAAAAGAAGGGCACAGAACAATATCTACCTATCTACATGGGACCGAGCCAGGCCAATATCGTAAAAAGAGAATTGATAGGTGCTCGATTTCCCGAACCAGAAGATTACGAGTGCTTTTTGGCTGGCACTGACGTAACCAACTTTGTGCTTGAATCGGTCACAGTCAACCGGTTTGAAGACGATACTTTTTATGCCAAGTTGTTGTTATCCCAGAATGAGGAATCTTTTGAGGTTGACTGTCCAGTTGCTGGGGCTCTGGCTCTTGCCGTGAGGCGAAAAGCACCCATTTTCGCTGAGGAAGCAGTCCTAGACAAAGCTGGCGTTGCTGTTCCTGCATAAGGCAAGGCTATCTAATGCCCGGACAGACTTCCAAGTGGTAAAGGTGGTAGAAGTTACACCTCTATTCCAGATTTATGGTCTTACTGAACTCTGTGTCGGACTTGGCTATCTGCCCTTTGACTTCTGCTAAAGTCAGCTTCTCTCGCAGAAAAGAGGGGACATCTAATTCAGCTTCGGCAGCCATATCAGCTCTCTGTTGTGGGGTAAGGTTGTTCAGAAAGCTGTCCCTAGCCAGCTTCTTTTTGGACATCACCACATGGCTATCCTTGTTGGCATTGAAGTAATGGGCGATAACCTTGCTGAACTCTGTAGTGGACTGGGCTATCCTCTGTCTCATTTCTGCCAAAGTTAGCTTCAGCCTCAAAAACTCTGGAATCTCTCTCTCCTCAAATCCGGCTAGTTCGGGATGCTTTTTTATGAGTTTCCTCTTTAGCCTTTGTAGTTCCTCCAGCTCTTGTTGGTACGCCTTTGTCAATAGGACTCACCTCCTTGTGTAATGATAGCATACTGTTTTTCAGATACAACCTTCTGCTATATTTTAGCAGGTTCAGAAGCGCGGGGGTGATAGCTTGCTGTAATAGCTTCGCTGTTTCAGGGCTCACTGGGAATATGAGACTCAATCAGCTTATGCAAAGAGACCGTGAAGGTATGCCTCCGCCTAGAGAACCAGCCGCTATCCTGGCAAGCAGTATTGCTACACTCAACTCTGACTAGCCCCTCTCTAAGCAGATCTTCAATTCCACTAGCGGTGAGCTCAGCGGTAGTCTTTGTGCCGCACTGATCGCAGGTAAACATCCACGGCCCCATTAGGAGCTGAAGGGCATCAGCGTCTATCTTGATTTCAAGAGCGGCAATCTTGGGTTCGACATTTGTCTGATACCACATAGGCCATTCAGTGGTAGTCAATTCCTTAAGCCTTTGCCGAGCTCTTGTTATCGCTGCAGTCTCTACTCTGGCATTGAATTCCTGGTTTAGCCCAGCGCTGACCTTCTTCTCAACCTCTTCTTCGTAAAGTTCCCTAAACCACGGTGGCCAATTATCCGGGTCACGTAGAATGGCGTCCGCTTTCTTTTTGGCCTCAGTATCTATCGGCTTGGCTATCTCCTTGGGCAACCCAGGCTGCTTAAGAATGTCATTGAGCCTCTGGTAAACCAATTGTGGCATTTTTGACTCATACTCAGCCTTTAGTTTCTCAAATCTGTCGGCTGCCCTCTTTTCAACCTCAGCATCTTGTGCCCGGATGAAATCGAGCCTTGCCTCCTCCAGGGTCATTTCGGCGCCATCCAGATTTGCTTTTGAGCTTTTTAGAGAGGAGACCTCTTTTAGGGTGTTGTCAAGGCTAACCTTGAGCTCCTCAACCTTTTGAGAAAGCTTTTCCTCATCCCGTTTGACCTGGGGATAGTTCTTGATAGCTTCCAACTCCTGAATGTATCTCTCAATGGTGTCTGTATTCATTGGACTGCTCCCGCAAGACCTGCTTCAGCCCAAGCGATAATCTCAAGGAGAGTTACCTCTCTAGCTCCGTAAAGAGGGATTTTACGGCTGATACCGTTGGTCATCTTTACCTCAGGGTTGAGTTCATTTAGCTTACAATAGGTCGCTACCCTCTCGAGGAATGTTAAAATCAACTCCTTGGGGAGTTCTTTAATGATTGCCTGGTCACCGGTAGTAAAGTATCTAGCATACCTTAGTTCCTTCTCGAGTTTGCCTGCCTCAGCCTTAAGGTCAGACAGCCTTTTCGTTTCAACCCTTATCTCAGCTAAAAGGGCCTTTATCTCGGCTATAGCTTTGTCACTAACCTTAGTGACCTCCTTCAGCCCGCTGGTGGAGAGCGACTTTATCCCAGTCACGGCTTTATCGCTAACCTCGGTAATCTTCTTCACCCCGCTAGTAGAAAGTGACTTTATCGCCCCCTCTATCTCCACTTTCTGTTCGTTAAGCGCCTTTATCTGAGCACTCAACTCTGTTACCTTTTTGCTACAGTCCTCTATTTTCGCTTCCTTGGCATTGATGATCTCAGCCATTGATTTGTACTGCCCCAGCTTGTCTTGAAGCTTCTCGGGACCACCAAGCTTGCTGATGATTCCATTCCAGCTAACAATCTGCTCTATATTAACTCCTTGCTTTATAAGGCTTTGGACTGCAGTAATGGCTTCGCTCAAGTCTTTGTGGCGCCTCGCCAGGCTATCAGCCCCAGCCTGCCACTTTTCTGCTTCCAGCTTTTTGATGCCGGTGATAGTTTCTAATCTCTGGACTTCTCGCTCAAAGCCAACTTTGGTATCATAGTCCTGCAAGTCATCGAAGAATTTGTCGACTGCTTCTTTACCCTTTCGGCCGTGTTTTGCCCCGATCTCGGTGAGGGTATCCCGCAGCTGTCTCAGTCTCTCAATATCGACCCCAAGCTTCCCCAGCTCCACCAGATGCCCTGCCAACTCACTTTTCTCGGCAAGTTTAGTCTCAAGAGTCTTAATCTGCTCATTGAGGGCGTTTCTCTTGTTTTCCAGGGGCGCAAGGCTGCTTTCTGCTTCTTTTATTCTCTGGTCCAAGGAGTCCAGCTTCAGTCCAGCGGCGTCCAGCTTCAGTCCAACCCCATCCAACTCCCTTTGGACCAGACTCAGTTTTTCATTGGTGGCTATAACTTCGGTTTCCATATCATTAAGGAACCTCCCTATCGCGTTATAGAGTGGCCCTTTACTAGCACTGTATTTAGCTATAAATGCCGTCCAGTCCAAGCCTGTTTTAAGTCCGTCCACGAGTTCGGCGTAAATCTCATCGGTAAGCGTCTTGTTTTCCACTGTACCTCCTTCCGGTTTTAGTCCACAGTGCAGAAGACATTTCTTCTGGCATCCCCTTTTATTATAACACAGGGACGCACAAAGTTATGATGTAATGGCTTTACGCCTCTAAAGGCAAGGTCTAAAGACTATGGGAAAAGCCTATCTTTTTTTGTCTTCGTCTTCTTGTCTTCAAGGGCTTAGACCCGGATTTTGACCTATGGTAATCTGCTATGGTAAACTGAGTGGTAAGCGATATGGTAATCTGTAGTGTGAGTGGATATGGTAAACCATAGACTAAAAAACAAGGTAAAGGCTACCCGCAAACCACCAGCTCGACTAAGATACGAGCAGAGCCACCCTACTGTGTCCTGTAGGCTTGACGGAGACACTCATGCCCTGTTGAAGCAGCGCCTTTCGGACCTAGGAGAAGTATCTTTTGCCGACTTTGTGAAGGATGCACTAGGAACACTACAACTTAAAATACCCGATATTGAGGGGATAAAAGACGAAGCAAGGGGTGAAGGCTACATCCAGGCAGAGGAGGACCACCAAATCTGGTATTTCTGCAGTGTCTGCGGCAAGAGAATAGCCATGTCCCCGAACGATGACGACCATAAAGAGATGATAGGCTATATGAAGGAACATGGCTGGAAGCACGCAAGCTGTCACAGCGGAGCAAGGACTTGATGTGCCCGAGGTTAACTACGGTTGGACTGGCTGGACTACTTGGACTACGCTAAAGATGAGTCTCTACTGGCTTCATGCACAGTTCCTGAAACAGTGAAACGCCTGAAACGCTGTATCTGTTGAAACGTTTCGTTTCAATTTTACATCTATGGTTTGAAACGGTGTTTCAGTGGGTTGTCTCGGGTTTTAGCTTCAGTCTGAAACATCGGCCATCAGAGGGGGAGAGAGGTTCTCAGGCCTCGAGACAGAGGAAATAGAGGCTTCTCAAATAGAGGGGGCTCCTGAGCCCCTCAAACAGATATTACTCAAGAAATAATTAAACGCCAGGGCACCCTATATTGTTTCCGGCTAGGGTGTGGAGCAGGTTATGGCAAGCCCTAGAATCAATTTTTAGCCCCCTCCCCCGGCTTTTGAGTATTGATTTACCTTCCCTTATCAAGGGGAGGGATTGTTTACCAATCTCATCCGCCTTAATTCCCCTCCTCTTTGAAGGAGAACCTAAGAATTACTCAGTCCCCGGTATACCCATTTGGGTAGAAGCATGATATAATATTGCCGTTGGGTAAAAGCTGGAGCGTAAGCCCGGATACACACAAGGGCACCGCAAGGTTAAGAGATACGGCATGGCTCAAGTAGAAACTACAATTGATTCTATCAGGGTTGGCGCCTTCTCTCCTGAGCGGACAATAATCCTACAACAAAAGGGAGCAGACTGCTATCTACCTTTTTGGGTAAGTCCGTCCCAAGCAGACATTCTAGCAGCTCAACTCCAGGGACGACCTGACAAAAGTGTAGGCCCCGACCTTTTCCTGGCTAATATCAACACTGCCGACTCCGACATTAAATGTGTCACAATTCATCTGGAGAACAACACCTTTTATGCCAAAATACTATTTTCCCGCCGCGACAAGCCTTATGAAGTTAAATGCCCAGTGGGCATAGCGCTTACCCTAGCGTGCAGGGTCGAAGCCCCCATTTTGGTTGATGAAACGCTCTTTAACGAAGCTGGTGTACGCTTCCCCCCTACTCCGTGTCAACCGCATCGCAAACAGCCCTGGGGGAGACGACTGTTTTAGAGTCAGCCGCAGGCGCCGTCAAGGCATCCCTCAAGCATCTGTCTAGAGCGCCCTCTAGAGAATTTTCAGAGAGCGTCTAGAGCGTCTTCAGATGACTTCAGAGGTTATTTGACCAAAATCTGAACGACTTGAACACCGAGGTGGACTATAGTTGGACTAAGCTGGACTAGCCGGACTACGCTTGACTCATGTAACATTTCGATGTAATGTTAAATTAAGCAGATGGGGCGATTCTTGGCAAGCACCCCTAGCCACACCGATCGAAGTTTATTAGTAGGTTGCCTTATCTGATTACCCTGCCCCTGATTCCTTGGTTAACGGGAAGGCCAAGAATTCTGAACAGGTAGGCTAATGTACTTCTTAACGACTTTGCGGAAATGATAACCGTAGACGCTGAGGCTTATTGAAATGGGGAATTTCCGCGGTTGCTTCAGTAGGGTCGAAAGGAACAGCTTCCAGTAGTATCTTCGGCCCTTTTCTCTGATACCCAAAAACCATATCGATTTGAAAAGCGCCCTGATATGGTGAAATTGCAGTCTGCCGGCTGTTTCCCCGCGAGGTTTATATTCCCTTAAGAATGTTTTGACCCGTTCGTAATAGTGCTTGGGGGAATAGATCGTATTGAGAATGTGCTTATAGCCATCAATTAGTGTTTCATAGTTCATCTTGGGAATGAAGTTGAGTGAGCAGTCAGTATTGTTGCCGGTAAAAGCTTTTACCAACCGGTTCTCGTTTTTTAGACGCTGATATAGCCTGGTACCCGGAGGGGCATTCAGTAGACCAACCATTGCGGTAACAATACCGCTCTTTTGAATGAAGTTGATCTGATTTTTAAATATGGTAAGCGGGTCGCTATCAAAACCGACAATAAACCCTCCCTGTACCTCCAGGCCGTAGTTTTGAATCTTCTTAACTGAAGCCACTAAATCACGATTTTGATTTTGTACCTTGGCGCATTCAACCAGGCTTTCCTCATTGGGGGTTTCAATGCCAATGAATACACTACTAAACCCGGCATCCACCATCAATTTCATTAGCTCTGCATCATCAGCCAGATTTATAGATGCTTCCGTAAACAGGGTAAAGGGATACTTCTTGCTCTTCCTCCATTCAATTATTGCCGGTAGTATTTCCAGCTTGAGTTTCTTCTTATTACCAATGAAGTTGTCATCAACAATGAATACGCCTCCTTGCCAGCCGCGGCGATACAGTTCCTCCAGTTCTGCCAGCATCTGTCCCTTGTCTTTCGTTCGTGGCTTATGCCCGTTTAACAGGATAACGTCACAGAACTCACAGTTAAAAGGACATCCCCGGGAATACTGAACGTTCATTGACGAATAGTTCTTCGTATTGATGAGAGACCACAGTGGGATAGGGGTCTTGTTGATTTCCGGTCGCGTGTCTGAGGCGTACATATGCCGGGTACACCCCTTCTCCAGGTCTCCCAAAAAGAGCGGCAGGGTGACTTCAGCTTCACCGAGGACAAAGTGGTCCACTCCATCAAACTCTTCATAACTGGTAGTAAAGAGAGGGCCGCCGGCAACAATCTTGGTGTTCAGTTCCTTACATCGGGTAACAACTTCCTTAACTGAATTCTGCTGCACCACCATGGCGCTGATAAACACGTAGTCAGCCCATTTGATATCATCGTCGGTCAGCCTAGCTACGTTCATATCCACCAGTTTTTTCTCCCACTCACCGGGGAGCATTGCTGCGACAGTCAATAGACCTAGTGGCGGAAAAGCTGCCTTTTTAGAGAGGAATTTTAAGGCGTGCTTAAAACTCCAGAAAGTATCCGGGTACTGTGGATATACCAAAAGAATTTTCATGATATTATTCTTATTCTAATGACCTTTGGAGCAAAAGTCTATGATGGGGGCAAGGTGCAAACAAAATGGCTTATTGTTGGGTGAAAACGTATCTGGAGTCCAATGATGTAAGCCATGTTGTGAGATAGGTATAACTTTCTAAATGACTTTTGCATGTGGTTGTCGAAGACCTTTATAATTATAACAAGCTATTGTGCAAATTATTAAGTAAGCGAATTAGGAAATTGGGCCATAAAAATTTGAAGCGGTAGGAATTGGAATATGTCAGGGGAAAAGAAATCTGTATCGAAAACACGACCCAAAATGTCGTGGGATAAGGTAATCGACCGTGCTGAGACAATCGTCTTTCGGCTTATGGTTGGAGGTTCTATGGGTACTTGTTTCGCTGTCTCAATTGGCACAACACCTGAGTCTCACTACCTTTATTATATGTTCGCAACAGCATTGCATGTCGTTAAAGATGTCGCTGGGTCAGACGAGCCTATTTATATGGTTGCTTCGGATGGGAAAACTGTATGTGAAGCGAAGGCTGGTTGCTACGCAATTTTTCCCCTTGGTTCCGAAGCTTTCGATACAGCTTTGATTATGGTAAAAAGCTCTGAGCAAGTCGTTACTCAGAGCGACCTACTGCCGATTTTCGGCCCTGAGTCACAAATGCCAAGAGGAACAGAAATTGGTATTGTTGGATTTCCAGGAATCGTTGAAAGCGAGTTTTGCTTCTTTAAGGGGATAATTTCTGGCTATCTAAGTAATCCCCCCACTTATCTTGTGGATGCTGTGGGTATCAATGGTATCAGCGGGGGACCAGCACTCGACAGCTATGCTCAGATTATTGGGCTTGTTTCATCATATATTCCCAATAAAGTCGATCAGTATACAACGCTCCCTGGACTTTTGACGCTCATACCTATTGGGTTAATTCGTTATTTCATGGAAAGTAAAATGAAAGCACAGGTCTTGTAACAAAAGAACCTGTTACCACACGCAATTACATCTTATTTTCCTATAATCAATTCCTAGCTTTACCCACATTGCTACTGTTTCTTTGCAAAGAGCAACGTCCTCATAACGGTAGCCTTCTGTTAATTTCCGCAATATGGCAGCATATATTTCATAACGAATCTTGAAGTCTACCTTCTTCCCCCAGTTAGAATTTTCCTTTAGATATTGTAACCAGGTTTTGTCTGTGCTTCCATTGATGGTGCTCTGTAGCCCGCGTAGTGACCCTAGCGTAATCCTAGAAGGTACAAAACTGTCGAAGATGTAGTCAATAAGATTGAGATAATGCATTTCCCAGTCTGGCACAGGCACTATTGGGTCAATTCTTATTCTTACTTCATAACCTGCTTGGCTAAGTTTTCGTCCGGCCTCAATCCTTCTGACAGTAGACGGCGCGCCTCTTTCCCATTTCTCAGCTACTTTAGTTGCATTTAGGCTGAAGCTAATAATAACTTGATTATGCTGACTCACTTCTAATAAGTGCTTGATATTATCGGACTTGGTTACAAACAATATCTTGTGTCTATTTTGTTCCTCAAAAAGCGGTATGATAAAAGTTGAAAATGGTCTGCTCAGACTTTCTCCCATGAGCGAATCAGCTATCTCGCCTGTGTTGAGTATTTCCGACTTTACCAACTCTCCTAGAAATCTCTTAGTGTGTAATTCTGTTTTCCCAAAGTCTTTGATTATAGGCTTTGTCTTTGTTGGTAGGAATCTAAAGGTACCCTTAAGATAGCACCACGCACAGTCAAATGGGCAACCGTAGGCCCATTTAAGTTCAAGAAAATGTGGACAAACAACATCGTTACTTTTCATGGGTAATGGGGTCTTATCAAATCTCTTGACGATGGACCCGTCTCCAACTTGATAAATCAATGGTTCTTTGTCCCCATTCAATAGTTCATACTCTTTCGTGATCGTTTTTAGGTTTGGCATCATTTATCCTTTTCTAAAGACTTACAATATCAAGGAGAAAAAGTAATTGAGCAACTATCTGGATATGTTCCTTTCTTCTTGCGCTCTGTAACATTAGAGCCTGTCGAAAAACCTGCTTAGCAGTTGTTCTCCGGTCTTTTAAAAAGATGTTTTCAAGAGATGAAGACTTCTATTCTGGTTTTAGGATCATAAATCTCCTCGTTCTTCCCTTCTTTCTATAACCGATTATCCATAAGCCAGCTTGGCCATCTTCCTGAGATTATAGCCGATACAGACCAGTTGCCATATCAGCCTCACCTTCTCCAGACTCCGGTACCGGAATCTCCTGAATCGAAAGATCTCCTTGATCTCTCCGAACACGTGCTCTATCAGGCAGGACCGGTCTCTCATCCGCTTTTTCCCGTGTACTCCTGATAGCTTTTCGGTCATACGGGCTCTTAAGGCCAGGGTTTCAAAGTATTCCTTCTTTACCCTGAAATCTCGATACGTACTCTTATTTCGGTAACACCTGGCTTTTAATGTGCATTCTCTGCATGCTCTGGCATCAGGACGAAAACGATAAAAGTAGTTACCACGGTCTTCTTTTGCTACCCTTGTCTCCATAACCTGGCCGCTGGGGCACGTCAGGCGTTTGATATCTCTGGCTATCTCCAGCCGGCAATCCCGCGACCTGATCCGGTCTTCTTTCCACTGTCTGACTCCGGCTTCGCCGGCACCTTCGGGCAGGTAAACATCCAGTCCCTGCTCATGGCAATATCGAATATTGTCCGAGCTGAAATATCCGGCATCTACGCTGATATCCGTCCGGCTCAAATCTTCCCCGGTCCGGCCTCTCATTTCTTCTATCATGGGCCGAAGGAGTCCTCTGTCAGAGGCTTCATTGAATACCTCGGCACCGACGATAGCATGGTTCTCCTTATCCACCGCCATCTGGCAGTTGTAGCCCATATATTTGCTGTCCTTGTCCTTGACCATGCGGGCATCCCGGTCGGTTAAGTTTACCTTTCCCTTAGGTGTCGTCTCGTCATGCTCCACCTCGGTTAAAAAGGCTTCTATCTTTGCCTTTTCCCGTTCCAGAGTATCCAGCTTTTCCTTCCTAAGAGATTGTCCCTCCGAGCTTTCATCCATCGTGTGATGCAATAGCTTTTCTATTTTCCTTTCAATCTTGCCTCGATGCTGCCGAAACTCCTCCACATTGCCGGTAAACCTCGTGCCGGTATCAGCCCTTATCTTCGTCCCGTCCACGGCCACAAAGTCCAGGCTGATATACCCCATCCCGGCCATAACGTAGACCAGCCGGGAGAAGACCGCCTTGATTTCCTCCCTGTATTTCAGGATGAAGTTACAGATGGTGCTATGGTCGACTCTCTGATTGGCGCTGAGATAGATATAGTTGGGATCCCACCGCATCCGATCTTCCATCTCGCGGGATGAGTAAATCCCTTTGGCATACGAGTAGAAGATGACCTTCAGCATCATCCTGGGGTGCACCGCCGGGGCGCCTTCGAACTCGTTCCTGGCACTCTGAGAAAACGGCTCCACGGAGATATACTCTTCAACGAAGGTATCGATTGCCTTTAAGAGAGGATTGTTTTTCTTGATTTCTTCAGGATCGATGAAAGTGAAATAGCCTTCTTCGGGGTTATAGGGACGGTATCTTGCTTTCATTGAGATTTGTCCTTTCTAACAGAGGTGTCTTTGAATGTAATTATACCTCAGAAAGCAGGCAGGTGAATTAACGGGGGTTTTTCGACAGGCTCATTAGTTATAAGAGGAGGAGTTTTTTCGTTTTCAAGGATTCTCAATGCTCTTGTGAGATGACGTTCTATACATACCGGGTGCCATGATACAAAATCCTCAATAAGCGTTTTTTTTGATAAGCATTGTCCTTTATAATTTTCGTATATGCTATCTGCTAATTGCTGTGAATACTGTCCTTCAAAAAGCACTTCTAACATACAAGGTTGGGCAGGATTTGATAAATCGGAATATCTGAAATCTCCGGTTGGTGCTGATTTCCACATTGCTCTTTTCATGGCTAGCATGCCCAAGGGGTTCTTTGTTGCGAAGAAAAGGTAATACTGTGTTTGGTTATTCTTATTTATCATACAGAACGGCCTTACTTTCCAACCAAGAGCTTCTAAAGCATCTTGGTATGCTAACCTCAAATATTCTTCTTTTTCTCTGGACACCCTAAGATTAAGAGCTTTTCGCCAAATGTTGCTTCCGAATAATATGTCCAGATTTTTGTGTTTGGAAGCATCTTGTAAAAACCATTGATTCAAAGGTTGATAGTTGAAATTAATCAATATTTCAGATCTTGGCTGCTCAGCTATTCTTTTTATTAGTGGCATTGAAAACCCGGTAGGTCCAAAAGGGTCTATAAAAAAGAATGAAGGTGCTAGCTTTTTACCACGTTTAGAAATGTCTGTTAGCACTCTATCAATGCAATTCTCAAAGCTATCACATTCTATTTCTACCCTGAAGTTGGGAGGCAATTGTAATCCATCTATTATTTTCTTGAGGTTACGGTTCCTTGCCTCGTTTATTTCAATAAAGAAAAAAACCAGCTCTTTTTTAAATCTGTTTATTAATATATGATTTTTTGCGACATCAAGTGCGATGATTGGTGAGCCAGACTCTCCTCCTTTGTATTCTCCAGGACCGGCAAATCCATCTACGTAGACAATACGAGGATGCGCTAGAGCAAGAATTGGGAACCATGCCCCAAGGTAATGTTTGAGTATCTCATGTTTTGCCCTAGTATGTGGTTCTATAGCCCATATAACATCATCGAGAGCCATTTTGTGGTCACCTAATAGGCATCAGTAGCCAAGTCCACAGGTGCAGTTTATCAAACTATACTCAATATGTCCATGTAGTGAGTTGTAATTGGGATCCACAGGGCAAGTATTTCAAAATAACGTATTGTTACCTCATTATACATTCTGACGAAATGTTAGACTAAGTCACGCATAAGCCATCCGACTCACTCTATTGATGGTTTGTCGAATTTCATAAAGGGTGTCGCTAGCCGGATAGAATGGGTCCCCTAGCAATCTTTCTTGCCCTAAAGCTATGGCATACTCAACGAATGCAATCTCGTAGGTCATTTCCTTGAATTGCTTACTTTCGATGCCACCGCTCTCACGTGCAGCACGAGCTATTTGAGGGTGATCTAGATTTATGACTATTGTTCTCGTATCCCTATCATAGCGTGACCTTGGCGAATTCTCCTCTTCATGCCGATATTCAACATGGAAAGTCGCTTGTTTGTACTTACGTTCGGATATTTTGCTAGGGCCACCTTTGTCCTGTCCGGGTAAGAGAGCAGGCCCAGGACGTTCCTCTTCACCAGGAGAGGCAAGATCTCCCCCGGTTCCATTGCCGTGTTCAGAACCTCCCAGTGTATATTCTGTCTGGAGCGTTCCTTCACCCGGTAAAATGTCTGAGTCTATATCGTCCTGTCGCGAGTGAGCCATGCGGCGAATCTTCTCAAGTTCCATTTGTAAGCTTCGAAAATCATCGTTGAGGATTCTTTCTAAGTATTGGGCCTGCTTTGCTAGTCGCTTTGTCTCTTCACTGGCTTTTCTCTCCTTTTCTTGTTGCGATAATTCTGCTGCTATTTGATGAAGGCACTCATCTATCCAACCTAGTAATGTAGCTACGATCGGGTTCGAAATATTTAGTGTCATATTGCGAGTGTTGTCAAAGGGTGGAATCTTCTCCATATCGTATTCTTCTTCCAAGATTGGTGCATCCACCTCACCGAAAATACGCCTGGCGAAGTCTCCCTCTAGAGTGCCAAGTGTTGTGTCATGCCAGATTCCTTTTGATAGAACGTCTATCCCGGCGCGTTCTTTCTCCAAGGGAGCAGGTGAGACTTTAACGACTAAGTCTATAGCCCCCAAAATGCTGGCCAGATCAGGAATTGGATGGAACGCTCGCTGCCAGCTGGAGACCGGTTCCTGATATTCACAAACGTGGTCATTGATAACCACTGTGTTATTGTGAAGCTGCCTACCAAGATGCCTTTCGACGTAAGCTATCGTAGCTGGCAATTCGATATTTTTTATATTTACTTGCGAAATGATAACCCTTGTGCCATCTTCCTGTGTCGTTGGCTTATCTACGACAATGTCTCTGACGGAAAAGGGCTTTCCTGACTTTGATTGTTCAATATCCTTGTGACTCAATTCTACTGTGTTGAGAATCCCGTTTTGGATTGTCTCTACCCTGAGTACATCGGCAATGCCGAATGCAGCACACTTTCCGGTTCCGTATCGACCACGAACACTTTCACCTTTACCTCGACGGATGTTCTCTGCATGCATACGAAAGAAATTTCGCAGTTCCTCTCTCGACATGCCGTATCCGTTGTCGGCGATAACTATCCTTTCCTTAGATACCTTTACTTCTACGCTTACAGACTGGTTGAGTTTAGGATTGTCTACAGAGTTAGAAACGTACTCCCACACAACTTTGGGCACAGTGTTAAAATAAGCGGCATTTTGGAGAAAGTCTCTGGAGACATGGCTCGTGACTTGAATTGGCTCATTCATAATTCTACCTCCGGATCAATAAATCCCCTTTGTTTTAGAGTAGTGAGGACTAGTTTTAACTGCGGCTCAATCACCGCTGCATTCGCAAAAGCTAATATGCGCTCACTGCGATTTCGCGGGGAGAAATACTCGTCTATCCTGAGGACTGCTTTCAAATTATCGTCTGTTATTTCTGCCATCCTACCTGCCGTAACTTTGTTGAAGGCTTCGCTTTTCTTAATACGAGCGATTTCCTTATAGATTTGCTCAATTGGCGACTGATTTGTCTCAGTAGACACGTTCTCTAAGCACCATGATAACCCCTGCGGAGTCAACATCCAACCATGACGAATACTACCGAGTACACGTTTGATTTTCGCTTCCAACTCATTCTTCAAAGATATGCGAACCGTCTCCAGACTGATCCGATCTGGATATTTCTTCCACGAGAATGCCTTCGGGGAAAGCTCAGCTGCTTTCACTGCCACATCTTCCAGATGTATATACCGGAGGGCTCCTCCGAGTTGGTATACAGCAATTACAGTAACATCGGAATTATTATATTTGGATCTAGCAATTGGGGGTCTATTCATTTCTCACCACCTTGGTCATTTTGGCTTCCCGCGTCCACGTATTGAAATCTATTCGTATTCTATCTCCCGGCATAACACCTAGGCTTTTGGACACCTGTGAGAGACCACGCATGAAATTTCCATCGACTATTAACTGCCTTGATTCCATACCGTTGTTAATGAGTTTCCACTCACCCCTTAGTGACGCCGCAGGCCCAGAGGCTAGCACACCACCGTATTCTAACCAGGTGCCAGCATTTGTCTCAAACTCAATAACACCATCAGAACGAGCCCTCAACGTCGGGTTTGCCGGTATTCTAGTCAATTGAGCTTGGGCCTCCTGAACATCGATTTCGTCATATTTCGCACCCAAGAGTGAATATAGTGCAACCGAAATCTTTTGCACGATCGGAGAATACTTCAAGACTGAGGTAACCGAACCTGTCGAGAGCCCAGCCTCCAGCAGCTTGTGATGAACTGTTTCGAATGATACTATAGGGCCATTCGAAAGCGCCATGTCCAAAAAGACTCTTTCAGGACCGGTTAGGCTTGGTTTTTTAGCTGGTGCTTTGGTTAACTGGATAAGGGCATTTGTGAATGTAAAACTTCCTTTTTGTTCAAGAAGCTTTGCAAGTACGTCGGAGGGCGGTGATGGTAGCTGAAATCTGCTCAGGTGTCGTCTAAGAGCATAGCGCATGGTAGACGATGATACCGGGCCACAATACGTAATGACTTTTACTCCAACTCGCTCGGGTACACTTTCTCCTGTATCACGAGTCCACCAACCAGGGTACACTTCTTCGAAGTGATTAAGCCGAAGAATTTGTTCAACATCTTCTTCCGAGGCCTTTTCATTCACAAGCGAGAATGCCCTTACCGCACCACAGTTTCGGCACATTTTACGTGCCTTTTCTACTACTGATTTCATGGCAGCCAGAACACGCTTCGAAATATGTGTCTCTAAGGATTGAGGGAACTCCTCCGGGAGAGCCAGTTCTCTGCTGTTAGTAGCTTTAGCAACTGCGATAAGAAGATCAAGATACCTTGGGGCTTTCAAGAAGCCATTATCGGCCAGCTGCTTCGTCCAGTTTGCCAAGGATGCATTCTCCCCCTGAGTCTTCAAGATATATAGTGCTGCGGTTGAATAAAGGAGCGTTGACCGTTTGATTTGTGTGATAAGTTTTCTTTGAACTTTTACTTGTATTTGCCTGACTCGCTCACGAGTTATCCCAAGCTGTTGCCCGATCGCCTCAAGGGTTAGTGGACTATCGATTTTGTACCTACCTGCTAAAATCATCTGTTCTCTTTCATTTAGGCTACTAACAACATAGTCAATTTCCTCGTCTATACATCCATACTTGATCGCTCGTTTGAGCCATTGGATAGTCCTTTTTAGAGCAAGATGCCTTTCCGTATTGTTACTATCAATACTATAGCCAAAATCTGTTTCTAGTTTCTTGGCTGACTGCTCAAGCTCAGCAAATGACTTTGGTTCTTTACCTAGAGCGTTAACTAGGTCGTCCCATAAACGAGGTATCAGGCGGATGAAATTGATGGACACCTTTCCCTGAAAAATATCACGTAAATTTCTCGCCAATTCGCACAGCTGTTGGCTTATGTCTTGGTCCACCGGTGGCAGTTTCGCGTTTGATTCGTGTGAGATCTGTATTGCAGGTTTCCGTTCAGCATCGGGCAGAAGCCCGATCAAGAATGAATTCATTTCTTTGCCAATCTGATCGAGTCTTGTGATTCCAATAGATCGAACACTTAGCAAGTCCGTTTTACTGTAGTCGCTGAGTTGCGCTAATGTGGTGATATTAGCCCTCTTCAGACTATTCATAACTCCTACCGAAAGACCCAATATTGCAATATCTATCTTGTTGAGGTCTATCCTGTGAGCGGTTACTCGGTTGATGAGAGATATGTCGACCAGACGAAGATACGGATTGGAAGGATACTCGGGCGCCGTGGATGCATCTAGCGTCGGTAGCTCGCCAGCGTTGGGGACATGTTGAGGGGCAACAATTGCATCCAATGTCGGCGACTCTCCATGGGACAACTGGGAGTCACGTATAGTAACACGGCTATCATCTTCCTGAGAAGCGGCGTTAATGGAGGTTCTAGAAAGGGGAGTGACAGGCTGCGGAGGAGCCGGTTTTGTTGACATCGGCATCTCTGTTCGCCTGAAAGCCTTCTTGATTACTTGAAGTATACCGCCTATCATTTAGAAATCCCTCGATCATTTATCCTATAAGGACAGTATAGACATCCCTCGATCATTTATCCTATAAGGACAGTATAGACATCCATAATATCCTACGTTTACAGTGTCCCAATTAAGCAGCCTTAAATTAACTTGGCCGTCTTATCCGCCTGTAATGAGCGTAAACCCAGCCTTTGTCTCAATGCCTCAATAATACGCTGTTTTAGCTTCCGATCCTGGGTCCGGGAAGAGGCAAGTTCCTCGATGTGCTTGGCCAGGTCCGACAAATAGCCCCTATAACTGGTTACAGCATCATTTACGAGTCTTGATTCAATTGGAATGGTTATCGAGGCCGAAGCTCCGCCTTGTATAGCGAACTGAATGAACTCAGCCTCATCTGGATTGTCGAAGTCCATTAGTTTGCCACCAATCCTGAGACGGTTAAATGTAACACGCTCAAAATCCTCTATTCCTTCGGGTAGTTGCACAGATTTTGTCTTGACTCCGGTGGGCACAAAATCATTCGGAAACCTTTTCGCTAAGTCTGGGCTTAGCTCCTTGAACAACTCCTCTGCTATCGCTTCAGGGTTCGGGCGAGGTCTCTTCTCCCCAGGATGCTGGGTAGACCTGGCACGCTCAAAACGGGACTCCACGCGTTTGCAGACAGCATCATACAGTTCGGATAAAACCTTCCCTCGCTCTTCGGGGTCTTCGAAGCCGATTGCTTCCAGAACAGCATCATCAAGAGCCCGTCGGTCCGGCTGGTTCACTTCCTCCAGCACAGGCAGAATTGCCCTGTCAGCTATCTTGTGTATAGCATCAACTATCTTGGTGGAAATCTCCTCGGGAACTACCTCGGGGTTCAAGAAGGGCAGTTGAGCTACTTCGTAAACTGTAATATCAATCGAGTCTATGCCTCTACCAGCAAACTGCCTGCCCCAGAATTCTGCGCAAAGGAAGGTAAAGGTAGAATTCAGCAGCCCAAAGATGAGTTCCTCTTGCCCCGCATCTTTAGGATTAACATTGTAGAATCTCTTGTCTGATAAGAAATCACCGGGGTTATGAGGTACAGCATGTGTATCAGTAATGAGGGCAAACCAAAGGAACTTACCCTTGTTACTCTGGTCAAGGGCATACCAAGGATTGCGGCTAGCACAGGTAGGCTTTTTGGCTGGTACTCCAGCACGCGGCCCAACACCAAAAGTCTGTGTTTCGCCTGCTCTGATATACTTCAAGACGTGTTTGCCAGACAGCACTTTCTTTTCACCATAAACGATGAGGACTCGGAATTTGGTGATAGACTCGTCAATAGTCAACGATTTGATGTCGCGTGTAGATTTTACAAGCGGCTTTAGATATTCGCCTTCAATGACATAGCGTCCACCATCTCCGGCTTCAACTAATCTCAGCTGTTTCTTCTTTGCCGGTGTTATGCCGTATTGCTTTAGTTCTATCTCGGACACACTATCGGTTATATCGGTAACAAAAAAGAAGTCGTTAGCGCCGGTCTTAATACCGAATTTGACTTCGGCAAAATCCTTCAATTGGGTAAATTTATCTTTCCCACGCTCCAATATGTGGAAAAAGATATCCGGCGCCCGGAGGTATTTGCCCCATTTTGAACCGGCGAATTTCCCGTCTTCATCCAGGCCTTCATTCCACAGGTCAGACTGTTTGACCGGAAAGATACGCCAGAGGTCATCTTCCTGCAGGGAATCAGCACCCTCAATGCGACTGACCAGGTTTTCGAAAGCAGTCATGCGCTCTTCTTCACCGCCGTACTTCGGCAGGAATTCAGATAGGGGCGCTTTCATCTGGACAAATTTCACCGTGTTATTTGAACGTTCGGCCTTTTTGTTGCATCTTTGAAGAATGGTTATAGAAGTATTGACATCAACTGAGGGAAACCAGTGTTCGACTTGCGGTTCCAGAATAGCGATTACTTTGAAGTGCTTAAGGAAAAACTCCTGCAGGTACTTCCCGTAATCGACATCAATCCAGGAGCTATGGGTTAACAGCCCCAGGTAACCGCCCTCTTTAACGAATGCGGCTCCGTGCAAAAAGAAAAGGGCATGGATGCTGGAGCGCTTTGATACCTTCAGTTTCCAGTCTGTCTGTATGGCATTGTGAGCCCTCTCTTTGAGGCCGGGGAAAAGGTCTTCCATCTCCTCCTGACGGGTATAAGGGGGATTGCCAACAACCGTGTCAAAAAAGGGTACGGCTGTTTGAACTTTTTCCGTGGATACGCTGGCCACTTTGTACGACCGCCGGTAAAATTCATACTGGCTTCGCCGGGGAAATACCTTGAAGAAATCATCATGAATGATTTTGGGATAGTTTTCGGTGGACGCCAGATCACGCGCCGCCAGATTAATCACCGACA
>Ga0265594_1001403_pt1 | contig 18648 bp, 19 predicted proteins | sample saktaG_11_FD_190147 | JGI IMG/M metagenome (GOLD analysis project Ga0265594, IMG submission 190147) | Saline water microbial communities from Sakinaw Lake, British Columbia, Canada - sak_2011_5_24_80m | ecosystem: Environmental > Aquatic > Non-marine Saline and Alkaline > Saline ... | reverse complement strand
GGCCACTTATTCCAAACTGTATCTTGATTCATATAAATACATAGGTTAATAATTAACTCTTTAGATTACCAAAATTAATGATTTTGGTAAATTTAGAGTGTTACCTATGTATCTCATCTTCTTCAGAGTTCGTTTTAAAAATGTGAAGTGCAAAGTTTATTTTGATATTAATTGAAAATTGAATTATTGATTATTAAATGTAAATTGAGAATTGATAATTGTAAATTGTAAATTAATTCAAAAATCCCTCCACGACAAGGTAAGGGATTTTTGTTTTGTTTCTATTTTCTTTTTTTTCTTTTCGCCGGTTTTCTTTTCTTAACAACTTTTTTCTTGGCTACTTTTCTTTTCGCCGGTTTTCTTTTCTTAACAACTTTTCTTTTTGCTGGCTTTTTTTTAGCTGGCATTTTTTTGACTTTCATGGGCCACCCTCTATTTTAGAGTGACTTATTTTTAGTTTTTATTTTTAATGAAGAATATAGTTTATCGATTGAATAATTTTTCCAAAGTGCCCATCAAAAAACTTTGATGTAAGTTAGTAATCATTAAGAGCCCAAAAAATAAAATTAAGAGCCCAATAAATTTATATAATAATCTAGTTCCTCCTGAAGAACCCAATTTAGCTTCGGCCCAAGAACTGTGTCCGAAATTTTCTATTATCCAATTAGTTTTCCAAATGATTAAAAATCCAATAGCACTGATTATTAATCCACCGATTATTCTACCCATAAAAATTTAGGTTAAAGGAAAGGGGTTAAAGCTAAAAGTATTTTTTACTTTTTATGTATTTATTTTACCAAAGAATAGAAATTTATACTACCCTAAATTTAATTTTTTTTTAAAATAAATTATTGTTGAACATTTTTTAAAAAAGAAAAAAATTATAGAAAAATTTTAAGCAAAACTTAGCTGTTTTAGATGATTAAATTATGTTAAAATGTTAATAGTGATGTTTTGATATTGCTTGTTTTTCGCTATTAAAAATAAAATAAAAAATAAAATCAATGTTTACTAAAAAACAGATAAAAAAGATATTAATTAAATCCAATATTTTAGATGTAGCAGAGCTTAAAAAATATCAACAAGTGGCCACTAAAAAAGGAAAGTCATTACAAAATTATTTAATAGAAGAGAAAATTATTACTCTTAATGCTCTCTATGAATCCGCGGCCACTTATTTTAAAGTTCCTTTTATAAGTTTGAAAAATGTTATTATTCGGCACGATGTTTTAATGAAGATTCCAGAGGCCATTGCCAATGCTCATAATATTATTGCTTTTGACGAGGATAAAAAATTTTTAAAAGTAGCCACCCTGGATCCGGGAGATTTGGAAACATTTAATTTTCTAAAAAAGAAATTAAATCTTGACTTAGAAGTACACATCGCTACCCCAGACGACATTAAAGACATCCTAAAAAATTATCATAAAAGTTTAAAATCAGAATTTAAGTATTTAACTGGCGACGAAGCAGAAAAAGAAACTAAGGGCATTGGAAAGGATAAAAAAGTTCTTCAAGAAATTGCCAAAGAAGCTCCAATTATCAAAATTGTAGACACTCTTTTAAAGCATGCTATTATGGAAGGAGCCAGCGATATTCACATTGAACCAGAAGAAAAAGATGTTTTGGTTCGTTATCGGGTTGATGGTATTTTGAAAAATGTTATGACCTTGCCTAAATATATTCAGTCAGGAGTCATAAGTCGTATAAAAATTTTATCTAATTTAAAAGTAGACGAGCATCGCTTACCTCAGGATGGTCGTTTTAAAATTAGTTCGGATAAATATAAGGTTTCTTTTCGGGTTTCTATTTTGCCGATTTTTGATGGTGAAAAAATAGTAATGAGATTATTAAATGAAAAGGCCAAAATGCTTTCTTTGGAAGATTTAGGATTTCAGCCCAGAGTTTTAGATGTTGTCAAAAGAAATATTAGTAAGCCCCATGGAATTATTTTAGTTACTGGACCTACTGGTTCTGGAAAAACAACAACTCTATATACTATTTTAGGAATGTTAAATACCCCGCAAGTTAACATTTCTACCGTGGAAGATCCGATTGAGTATAGAATGGAACGTATTAATCAATCTCAAATAAGTCCTAGGATAGGATTCACTTTTGCAAATGGTTTGCGCTCTTTATTACGTCAAGACCCAGATATAATTATGGTCGGAGAAATTCGAGATAAAGACACGGCAGAAATTGCTGTTCATGCTGCCATGACCGGACATTTAGTTTTGTCTACTATTCATACTAATGATGCTGCTACTACTATGCCACGGATGGCTCGGATGGGCGTGCCTAGTTTTTTGGTGGCCTCTACTGCTAATTTAATTATTGCTCAAAGATTAGTGCGTCGGATTTGTCCAGATTGTATTCAAAGCTATAATTTAGATAAAAAAGCCATTAAAGAATTAAGCAAACAATTAAATTTAGATAAATTATTAGAGACATTAGAACGAGAAAAAATAATTTCGGGTTCTAAAAAAAATTTAGAAGAACTTCTGTTTTATCGTGGCAAGGGTTGTAAAAAATGTAATAATACTGGCTATAAGGGGCGAATTGGAATTTATGAGGCCCTGGAAAATAATGAAAAAATTTCTGATTTAATTTTAGAAAACGCTAGTGCTAGTAAAATTATGGCTCAGGGCATTGCTGACGGCATGATTACCATTATGGAAGATGGTTTTATTAAGGCCAAAAACGGCATTACTACTATAGAAGAAATTTTAAGAGTAACTAAAGATTAAAATTATTTATATGTTTAATAAAAAAAGTTTGGAAAAATTAGATTTAGGAAAAAGTGAACAGAAAATAAAAAAATCTTTTTGTTTTTCAGAACAAGTTAATAAATATTTATTACGCCTTACAAGCATTCCTTTAAAGGAAAAATTATTTTTTGTACAATATTTGGTGCCAATGTTAAAGGTGGGAATTTCTCTTTCTAAGGCCCTAAGAACCTTGGCCGAACAGAGTCAAAACAAACGTTTTAAAATTATTTTAAGGGAAGCTGGTGAAAAAGTTGAGGCCGGTTCTAGTTTTACAGAAGCCATTCAAGCTCATCAAGATGTTTTTGGAGAATTATTTGTGAATATGATTGAGGCCGGAGAATTATCTGGTAATTTAGAAAATGTTTTAGAGCAACTTTATATTCAGATGAAAAAAGACCATGATTTAATTTCTAAAGTTAAGAGCGCCCTAACTTATCCAATTGTGATTATGGCAGCTATGTTTGGTATTGGTACCTTTATGTTTATAGTAGTGATTCCTAAAATGACCTCTATCTTTGCAGAAATGAATGTAGAGTTGCCTTTACTGACAAGAATTTTAATTGTTATTAGTAATACTATTGCTAATAATGGTTTATTAGTTTTATTGATTTTGATAGTTTTTGTTTTATTTTTTATTAAAATTATTAAAACTGAAAAAGGAAAATATATTTTTCAGGGTTTTATTTTAAAAATTCCGATTATTGCCCCTATTGTAAAAAAAATTAATTTAGCTAGGTTTGCTAGAAATTTAAGTTCGCTTTTAAAAACAGAAATTATGATTGTAAAATCTTTTCAAATTGTTTCTAAAGTTTTGGGAAACATTAGGTATAGAAAAGCTATTTCTGAAATGGGTGATAAATTAAAAAAAGGTAAAAACATAGGTGATTCTATTAAAAAATATCCAAAATTATTTCCCCCAGTTGTTTCACAAATGATTAGCGTGGGAGAAGAAACAGGAGAATTAGATAATATTTTGAGTGAATTGGCAGAGTTTTATGAAAATGAAGTAGACCAAATTATGAAAGAATTGCCTGCTTTAATAGAGCCATTATTAATTTTAGTTTTAGGTGTCGGCGTTGGGGGCGTAGCGGCAGCAGTTATTATGCCGATGTATAGTTTGAGTTCTTCCATATAATATTTAATCATGAATCATAAATTAAATTTTAAAAAAAAGAAGATTGATTTTATTCCTCATTTTTTTAAAGATATGGAAAAATTAAATTTCCGAATTTATAAAAAAGGTGCTTTGAAAAATTTACCCCTCATCCCTTCATTAAGAAAAAGCGAGGGGTTTACCTTGGTGGAGGTTTTGGTTTCTATAGTAATTATTAGTTTTTTGGTCTTAGGAATTTATAGTTTGATTATTTATTCTTATGGTATTACTTCTGATAATAAATCCTATATTGAAGCCATGGAAATAGCTAATCAAAAAATGGAAGAAATTAGAAATTTTGCTTATGTTGATGTCGGTACGCTCGGGGGCTCACCAACGGGCGTAATTCCTGATTATGAATATAATATGCGGGGACGTTTTACGGTTTATACTACGGTACAATTTTATGATGATCCCTATGATGGTACTTTAAGTTTAGGAACAGACGATATTTTTGTAGATTATAAAATTGCTACAGTTCGGGTCAGTTGGGATGGACATTTTGGAAATAGAGCGGTAACAGTTTTTTCCAAAATTATTCCAGTAACAGAAGAAACTTTAGAGGGCTATGGCCTATTAGAAATTAGTGTAGTAAATGCCGATGGAGCTCCTTTTGCTAATGCTGAAGTGCATATTGAAAATAATTTACTAAATCCAGTTATGAATGCAGATTATGTAACAGATCTTAATGGTATTTTGTCTTTACCAGTTTTACCTGAATTTGAGAGTTATGAAATTACTGTAACTAAGGAGGATTGTGGAATTGATCAAACCTATCCGCGGACCATAGAAAATCCTATGCCTAGCAAAGTGCATCTGTCGGTCAGTGAGGGTTTAAAAACGCCCCAGGCATTTTCTATTGATTTTTTAAGTAATTTAAAGGTTAAAATAGTTTCTCAACAATTAGCAAATAATTGGAAGGTTAATACTGATGATAATGGCGAGTCACAATTAGACCCTAGTTTTGTTATGGGCATAAATGGATATTTATATTTTGTTTGGGAGGATAATAGAAGCAGTTCGGCTTATAAAATTTATGCGCAAAAATATGACATTAATGGTAATCAACAATGGGAACCAGATGATCTAGTTATTGCCACGGCCAATAATCAAGTTAATCCAGAAATAACCGTTGATGTTGAAAATAATTTATATGTGGCTTGGAACGACGATTCTACCGGCAACCAAGATGTTTATTTTATTAAGTTGAATTCTGGCGATGGTTCAGATGTTTGGGGTGGAAGAAAAAAGATTAGTACCTTGGTTGAGGCCGCAGACCAGACCAATCCGCATTTAGCGGTATGTAATAATAGCACCACTACTTTAATTATTTGGGAGGATGATCGAAACGGAGATTTGGATTTATATCTGCGGAATTATAATCAGAATGGGATAGAGATTTGGTCAACAGAAAAAAGAATTAATACCAATCCAGTTGCCGATGGCAATAATCAGTTTGCTGGTGATTTAGCTATTGACTCTAATGATAATATTTATATTGCTTGGACTGATGATCGATTAGGAAATTTTGATATTTATGCGCAAAAATATGATAGCAGTGGTAATTCTTTGTGGATTTCTGATACTAAGATTAATACTGATAGCACGGCCACTGATCAATATTCTCCAGCCATAGCCATTGACTCTAATGATAATATTTATATTGCTTGGACCGATGCCAGAGATGAAGATAAAAATATTTATGCGCAAAAATATGATAGCAGTGGTAATTCTTTGTGGATTTCTGATACTAAGATTAATACTGATAGCACGGCCACTGATCAATATTCTCCAGCCATAGCCATTGACTCTAATGATAATATTTATATTGCTTGGACCGATGCCAGAGATGAAGATAAAAATATTTATGCGCAAAAATATGATAGCAGCGGTAATTCTTTATGGACAGAAGATTTAAGAATCAATATTGATTTAGGTGATTTTGATCAATATGGAGTAGAACTAATCATTGATCCAAGCACTGGGCTTCCTTTTGCTTGTTGGACTGATGTCAGAGATGGTAATGATGATATTTTTGCTACAGAATTCGATTATTATGAAGCCCCCACTTATTTAAGCAATATTCCAATACAAGTAGTGGGCACCAAGCAGATAGGAGATGAACCAGTTATTTATGAACACGACCAGAATTATTTATCTGACTCTAATGGAGAAATTGATATTAATTTAGAATGGGATACTGGCTATACAGTTAGCTTAGAAGAAGGTTATGAAGATTATAGAATTTTTTTTAGTAGCTTAGCTCAGCCATTTACTATTTTACCAGCAGAGAGTGTAGAGCTTTTATTATATTTAGAAGAATAATATGAAATTAAGAATAAAAAAAGCTTTCACCCCACATCTTTTTAGGGGTGTGGGAAGATTAAGATTTCAAACTCATAGAGAAGGTGATTCAAAGGATTCGCCCCTCACTTTTTCATTAAAAAAAAATGAGGGGTTTACTTTAATTGAAATAATGCTCGCTATTACTATTTTTGTTTTTATAGCCATTATTTTAAATCGTTTTTTATTTGAAGGTTTTCGTTCTTTAACTTTTGTTTCTGAGCAGGAAGAAGCCATTGAAGCTGCTCGAGATGGAATGGAGATAATTATATCTGAAGTACGAGAAGCTAATTCTTCAGAAAAAGGACATTATGCTTTAAGTAGCGTGGCTGCTCAAGAACTCATTTATTATAGTGATATTGATAATGATAGCCAAACGGAAAAAATTCGTTATTTTTTAGATGATTTAGAATTAAAAAAGTTAGTAACCGAGCCTGGCGTTAATAATGATTATGATGGAGAGAGTAGCACCTCTACTATTGCCTGTCATATTAATAATCAAGAGGTGCCATTTTTTAAGTATTATAATGCTGACAGAGAAGAAACTACAATTATTAATAATATTCGTTTAATAGAAATTAATTTAGTTATTAATATTACACCTCAACGTCGTCCAGATGATTATTATGCTATTTCTAGTGTGCAATTAAGAAATTTAAAAGATAATCTGTAATTAAATTGTTATATTGTTAAAATTATAACAATTTAACAGCAAAACCATAAAACAATAGAAAAATTTATGTTTAAATTCAAAGAAAAATCAGCTTCAATGCTTTTTTTGGCTTTAGTTGCTACGGGATTCTTTTTTTTAATGTTGGTTGGAGTTTTAGGATTAGGATTAACTCAGTATAAATATAATTTAATAAAGGTAGCCAAAAATCAGGCCCTACATGTAGCTGAAGCTGGAGTTAATTATTATCGTTGGGTTTTATATCATGATAACGAAGAATATTGTAATGACCAAGAATGTATAGCCGGTCCAGAGTACGGTCCTTATGGTCCCTATGTTTATACAGATTCTTCAGGGGAAAATATCCAAGGATATTATGAATTATATATTACTCCTCCGCCTTTAGATGGTTCTACCTTAGTAACTATTCGTTCAGTTGGTTGGGTAGAAAAATACCCTAATATAAAAAGGACTATTGAAGTACAATGTGGAATTCCTTCTTGGTCAACATATTCAGTTTTAGCCAATGCCAATATGCGATTTGGCGAAGGCACAGAAGTTTGGGGCCCCTTACATTCTAATTCCGGTATTCGTTTTGATGGTTTGGCTCATAATGTTATTACTTCTTCGGTTTTGGACTACGATGACCCCGACCATGAAGGTGGAAATGAATTTGGAGTGCATACTCATATTGTTCCTGTTGATCCTCTGCCAGATGGAAATAATCCACCAGAAAATGTTCCAGAACGAGAGGATGTTTTTGAGGCCGGGCGCTCATTCCCAGTATCCACAATCAGTTTTGATTTATTGGATAATTATATTAATGAAATGGAAGAAGAAGCTGATGAGAATGGTTTAAGTATTCGTAAATCAAATCAAGAAGGTTATCATATTATTTTTAATCCAGATAATACTTTAGATATTTATGAAGTAGAGGAAGTTAGTTCACCCTGTTCAATTTGTTTAGAATGGGGTTGTACCAGATGGTGGCACGGCTGGCTCTGTACTCGTTGGGGCTGTACAGATTATCAACATACGGAAACAGAGGGAATTATTGATGAATCAGAATATATGGCAGATGTAGATATCCCAGATAATGGAATAGTTTTTGTTAAAGATAAGGTTTGGGTAGAGGGTAATATAGATGGTAGTCGGGTGACAATTTTAGCCTTTGAGGATCCAATTGCTGGTAATTCTACAGACATAATTGTTAATAATGATTTAATTTATACTAATTATGATGGTACAGACGGTATTGGTTTAATTGCTCAAAGAAATATTACCGTAGGACTTTATAGTGAAGATAATTTACAAATTGACGCTGCTTTAATAGCGAAAGGAGGTCGGATTGGTCGAAATTATTTTGATGCATCTTGCGGTTCAGAGTATATCAGAGATACAATTGAAATCAATGGTTCTTTGGCTACTAAGGAAAGATATGGTTTTGCCTATACAGATGGCACTGGTTATCAAATTAGAAATTTAAATTATGATGGTAATTTAACTTTTATCCCCCCACCCCATTTTCCTAGCACTGGTGAGTACACCTTTATATCTTGGGAGGAAAAATAAATAAAACTTATGTCATAGTTTAAAAAATGCTATAATTTAAGAGTAATTTATAGTTATTTAATATGTTTAACAAAAAAATAGATTATCCAATAGGATTAGATATATCAGATTTGTCTTTAAAATTTGTCCAATTGCAAAAAAGGGGCGGGGCTTTATTTTTTCAATCATTTGGGAAAATACCTTTAGAAAAAGGATGGATAGAAAATGGCAGTATTAAAGAAAAGGAAAAAGTTCAAAAAGCCATTAAAAAATTATTAGATAAGCCATTATTTGGCAAAGTAAGCTCCGATCAGATTATTACTTGCTTGCCTGAGCCCTGTACTTTTATAAAATTAATTAAAATTGATGCCAATACAGAAGATTTTAAAAAGACCCTTTTAGCAGAATTAGAAAAACATATGCCTTTTTCTATAGATGAAATTTATTATGATTATGAAATAGTAAAAAGCACTAAAGATCAGGAGTGGATTATTTTTGGGGCCTCTCCTAAAACCTATGTTGATCAATATTTAGAATTATTTGTTGATAGTAATTTTACAGTAATGGGTATGGAAATAGAGTCAACAGCCCTAGCCCGCAGTTTATTATTAGAAGAATCTCCTAATTATAAGCAGAGCCCTAAAAAGAATTATGGGGTATTAGATATTGGCGCTAATCGGTCGAGCATGTTTGTTTATTCTAAAAATACTATTTTATTTAATGTTAGTATTCCTATTTCTGGAAACGATGTTTCAAATAAGATTGCTAGGTCATTAAAATTAGACAAAGAGCAGGGGGAATTGGCAAAAATAGTTTGTGGTTTAGATGATAAAAAATGTTCAACTGTGAAAAACAATCTTTTAGAGATGATAGATTTGTTAATTATAGAAATTAAAAAAGTGATAAATTTTTATAATAGTCATTTTTCGGAACATGGTCCTTTAGATAAAATTATATTATCAGGTGGAGGGGCTAATATAGACGGTCTGACAAATTTAATAAAAATAAAAATTGGGATAGATACAGAAATTGGAGATGTTTTTACCAATATAGCTAGACCAAAAAAGGTGTCTGTGAATTTGGGCAGACCCAAAGATATTTTTATTAAAGATTTTATTGAAGTATATAAATATAGGTCCAAGGGGCAAGAAAAAATTAAAAAGAAAACAATTTCTATTGAGCAAGATTCTAGTATTACCTATGCTACAGCCGTAGGATTAGCTTTAAAGAAAATTTTTGCAGATTAGCTTATGTTAAATTTAAATATTTTACCAGAAAAGTACAAAAAAGAAATTAAATTATTATCTTATTATAAACATATTAAGAATATTTTTCTTTTATTAGTATTTTTTGTTTTGCTAATCGGCATTTTGTTTTCCATGAGTTATTTAATTTTAATTAATTATATGGAAGAGAGTAAAATAGGCTCTTTTTTAGCAAAAGAGACCTATCAAGGAGTGGATGATGAAATCAAAAGCATAGAAGAAAAAATGGATTATATTTTAAATATTCAAGAAAAGGCCATTAATTGGTCAAAATTATTAGAAGACATAATGTTAAAAACAGGAAATAATATTAGTTTTTCTAAAATTATGATTAGTCGAGATAATTATCGGTTAGATTTAATGGGCTATGCCCAAACTAGAGACGACCTTTTAGAATTGAAAAAATCTTTTGAAGAATCGTCTAGTTATTTGACCATTGATTTTCCAATTCGTAATATTTTAGAAAAAGATAATATAAGCTTTGAAATGAGAATAACCGTTGACCCCTATGACTTTAAGTAAAATAAAAAATTTAAAGACCAAAAGTAGAATGTTAATTTTGCTCATTTTTAGTTTATCAACAATTTTAATGGTTGTTTGTTTTGTTATTATTCCCAAAGCAAAATATATTGAGGGTACTTGTCAGCAAATAACGGAGAGAAGAAAGTTTTTAGAGGAGCGCTATTTAAAACTCAAAAATATCAGAGAAAATAAAAAAGACATAGATTCAATAAAAAAAGATTTAGGAAAATTAGATGAAGTTTTTGTTAAGCACAGTGAAGATTTAGAATTTATTCAGACCTTAGAAGCAGTAGCTAATAAAAATAATGTAGAGCAACTCATCGTTCTAGAAGATATTAATAAAAATCTAGAAGGAGAAGAATATGAAGAAATTATTTTGGAAATCAATTTAGAATCAAGTTTTTTAAATGTTATGAAATATTTAATAGATTTAGAAACTTTAAAATATTATGTAAATGTTGAGTCCTTAAGTATAAGTAGTTTAAAGGGCTCGTTAGTTGATAGTTCGGACAATGAAAACATTTCAGCTTCTAGTAGGGTTAATTGTAAGATTACAGCATCTACATATTGGAAATAAATTTATGCCAAAGATTAATATTAAAATTAAGTTCAAAAAAATAATACTATTTTTATATATTATAATTATTGTTATTGCTTTGAGTATTTTTAGTTGTCTTTTTTCCTTTTTAAATAAAAATTTATACAAAGTAGTTTTTTCTAAGGAAGAGCTTAAAATAGAAAAGGAGGTAATTGAATCTTGGGTAATTGGTGTGGATATTGATAAGTTTAAAATAATTATTGATAATATTCAGAAAAAAACAGTATCTCGAGATTTAGAAAATTTTAAAAATATATTTAGGTAAAGTGTTTATTATTAAATTCAAAAAACATAAATCAGATAAATTTAAGGAAGTTTTTATAGGACAAAAGACTTTTTTTACCGTAGGTGGATTTTTGGTGGGAAGTATTTTGATCGGCAGATCTTTATGGGAGTATGGCAGGAATTATATTGGAGTTCCAGCTACTATTTTATTAGGAATTGTGATTTTTATTGTTAGCGGTGTTATTTTAAGAAAATTTAATAAATAAGTTTTAAAAATAATTTATAATAAAATATAAACATATGCTTCAACAAAGACAAGGAAATTCTAACAGAAATATACCTAATAGGAATAATTATAGTAAAAACGATAAGATTGGCGTCTTTGGTAAGTTGGGTATAGGAAAGATAGGTCAAGGGCGTCGATTAAGGACATCTAAGACAGATTCTCCTTTTGGAACAGGGAAAAGTCTTGTGAATAAGTTACTCAGAGCAAAATTAAGACGTGGCAAGATGCAGCTTAAAAATCTTTCTGAAAAAAACATAGGACAAATTGATGACCTGATAAGTGAGAGATTAAAGAAACATACTTCAAGCAACACAGCATATTTAACTAGAAAAGAAGCTAGAAATATCAAAATAAAAGCTTGGAAAATGTATAAGAATACCCCCGGTTTTTCTAAAGAGGATTTTAAAGATTTAAAAAGAGTAGTAAAAGCCATACGGGCAGGTGGTGATAGAGCTAAACAGGCTTCACATATTTTACGCATAAGTGGAGTTAGTAGTGATAATACAGGAGTAAGTAGTAATATTACGAAGAGTGATTTTAAACTATCTAATCTTCAAAATATTACTACAAGTCCAGTTTCTTCATTCAATACTGATCAATCTAAAAATGAAGATTTGGCAAGTAGTGATAGAGATAGGTCTTTGTCTAAAGATATTGAGGAAGGGAAGGACAGTAAAAAGGATGCAGATGATGTAGATAATGAAGTAAAAGATTTACCTATTTAATTAATTGAATATAAAAAATTTATGAAAATAACCTGGTACGGACAATCATGTTTTAAGTTTAAATGTAATAATTTAGATATTGTTATAGATCCTTATGACAATAGCTTGGGTTTAAAGATGCCAAAATTAAAAGCAGATGTAGTTTTAATAAGCCACGATCATTTTGACCACAATAATATTAAGGCCATATCTGGAAGCCCCTTTAAAATAGACGGTCCAGGAGAATATGAATTAAAAAATGTTTTTATATATGGTAAAAGCGCTTTTCATGATGATAAACAGGGTCAAGAGAGGGGTTCAGTTACGATGTATGTTATTGAAGAAGAAAAACTGAAAATAGCTCATTTAAGTGATTTGGGTCAGAAGAAATTAACAGAAGAGCAATTAGATTTTCTAGATAACGTAGATGTTCTTTTGTTACCTGTGGGCGGAAATTATACTATTGGGGCATCTGAAGCCGGAGATTTAATTAACGAAATAGAACCACGCATAGTTATCCCTATGCATTATAAAATACCAGGAATAAAAGTAGCTTTAGAGGGTGTAGAAAAATTTGTTAAAGAATTAGGACTTAATCCGCAAACAGAAGATGAATTAAAAATTATTCATAGTGATTTACCTAGCAATGAATTAAAATTAGTTATTTTAAATAAACAATAATATGCGTTCCAAGCTTTATTTAAAATTTTTAGTTATTATTTTGGTAATTTTAATTTTAATTATCTGGGGCTATTTAAATAGAGACATGTTTACTGATTTTACTTGGGGCGAGGACTTGACGGAATTAAAGGATAAAATAGGCGATGATGTTGATGAGCTGGGAGAAACTGGATTAATAGACAGGATTAAAGGTATTATTAAATCTAAGAAAGAAGAGCCAGTTAATGTGGATGAAGAAGTTATTGAGAAAATTTTGGACAAATTTCCAGCCGAACAAAATTTTATAGAATATGATTATCAGCCCTGGCAGATAAAATTTAATTATGATCTGGCAATGAACAAAGAAATTAAGGATAATCAGATTTTTTTAACTGCTCAAGATAATCCAGAGATAAGTGTAATTATTCAAAGAGAGGCCTTGGGGGCGGAAGAGTTTAATGATTGGCTGAATGATAATTTTGATTTACAACAATTAGACAAAGTTACCAAAAACGATTTAATTTATTGGTTAAATGATTTAAGCACAGAGGAATTAAATGAAAAGAATTATTATTTAAATTCAGAAAATTATATTTATAGTTTTTTAATAAAATATCCTCAGGATCAAGCAGATTTATATGGCCAGAAGATTGATATTATTGAATCTTTTAATATATATTAATTTATTTTTTAAAAAATATGTTAGAACAACAACCACCATTAAACAAAAACAAAAATAAGGGCGTAGATGATATTTTTTCTGAGCCAGAAAATAAAACAGAAGTTCAAGGCGCTCCTATTGGTAAAGAAAAGATTGATATTTCAGAATCTTCTTTGGGCCAAGAAATAAATCCCAAGCCAGTCAATACAGAGCCAATAAAAAAAGCTAAAATTCAGGCCCATAATGTGGAAGAAAAGCAAAAGCCAGATTTGAATTTTGGAAAAATCTTATTTTATTTTTTACTGGCTTTAATTATTCTAATAGGAGTATTTGCGATTTGGGTTTTAGTTTTTTAAAAAAATTAAAAATTTGACAGCTATTATTATTAAGTTATAATTAAGATAATATTTTTCTATTTATTAGAAATTCTATCTAAACCATAGGATTGAATAGAAAAATATTATTCTTTTCTTCCCTCGCCTATCCGTTTAAGTAGTTAATAAAAATTAACTTTTTAGATAGGTATGCGGGGGAAGATTTTTTATCCCCACATTTCTTGGTGTGGGGATATAGGTTGACAAAAATTTTATATAAGTATAATATAAAATATTTTTAATGAAAAGAATAAAAAAATAAAAGGTAGGAGGATAACATGCCAGAAACCAAACTTAATTATTATGCTTGTGATCTTTATCATTTTGAAGTTCTTACAAGGGTTAGTAAAACAGATGCCGAAGAATGTTGTGATGTGTTTTTTAAAGCGGATTGCATAAAAACAATTCGTGAAAATTGTGAAAATATCCCTGGTGAGTGTGCTGGAATTACTTTTGTAGATGATGTTGAAATCGGTAAGAAGTATAAGTTCAAAGCAGGAGACCCTTTTCTTTTTACTGGTTTAGTGAAAAGAGGAGTGTTGATTAACGAAATGAAACATCTGGAGATAGAAATTATTGCTGATAAGCTGTATTTCTATATCCTTATTGATGATAATAATAGGATGGATTGTTTCGAAATCGTTGAGGAAGTTGAATAAATTTTTTGAGAATCAAATTAACTGGGCTATAAATGGTCCAGTTTTTTTATTTAGGGGTAGCGCTGTTTGAGCTTATTATTTTCTAAACAATTGAATAATTTTATTTTTGAAAACAAAGCCCAAACTAGTTAAAAATCCTGAGCCCAAAATCCAATTTAAGGCCTGGGGATTTTTATTTTCTTCTTCATCAATATTTATTAACTCAGTCGAGCTAGGAGTAATATTTGTTTCTGAGGCGCCTAAGATTTCTGCTTTAATAATATCATCCTGATTGCGGGGTAAAAGATTTAATTTATCTTGATAGTTTATTAATAAGCCCCGAATAATTACAGCATCATCTTTGTTTAATTCATCTAATACAATTTTTTCATTATTTATTTTAATTTTTAATTCTGTGTCAGCAACGGAAATATAAAAACTTTTTTTGTTTAATTTACTAATTTTTCCAGAAACAGATATAAAAGAGTTAATAATTTCTTCAGCCAATTCTTCTAAACAATATTCTTCAAGGTTGGGCATATTTTTTTCATTAATCTTGATTATGTTTTCCGGATTTTCTATTTTAATACGAGAATAATATTTAAGATGATTTATTTTGCCCTGAACCTGGACAATATCTCCATAATTTAATTCTGGCCAATCTTTGTTTAAATATATTCCTAAACAATTATCTAAATAAGTTGTTTCATCATGAATATCATAGGAACATAAGTAAGCCGTATTTAGATATAATTCATCGGGCAGGGCGGTGATGATTCCATAAGTAATGATTTCTTGATTATTTTCTAATTCAAATATTTCTGCCATTTCCGCAAAATAAAGTTCTTCATCTAAAGAGTTGAGCTTAGAAAAATTATTTTCTGTAAAACTAAGAATATTTTTTTCTGCTGGACTAAGTTCGGCTGTCCAAAAATATTCCTCATTTATTTCATCATACGCGTAAGATTGTCCCTCAAAACTTTTTTCATAAATTAATTCCCAAATTAAGCTTCCATTACAGTCTAATAATTGAAGTTGCTCATTGGAATTATTTAAAGCTATTTTTGAATCTGCTCTTTTGATTAATAAATAGGCCTGGGCGCTTATTTTTTCTTTTAAAATATAAGTAGAGCCACTATCTTTTATTTGCCAATTATTTAAATTTATTTCAGTATTATTGGGATTGAATAGTTCTATCCATTCCTCGTTATCAGAACCAATCGGATTAGGCAAAATTTCATTAATGATTATTTCTTTATTAAAATCTATACATTCTGAAGTAATTTTTTCGTTATCCGTTGTAGAACCATTCTCATCCTCTTCTAAAATATTTAAATAAACTATAGTTTCGTCTTCCAGTCCAGATTCATTAATAACTTTTAATTTAATTTTTTTTAATCCCGCTTCTGCAAAAATAATTTCTAAATTTTCGTTTTCGCTTTTTAAAAAATTTTCTAAATACCATTCATATTGTAAATCCTGACCATTATCGTCAATAGAATTTTTAGCACTAAGAATAATTTTTTTATTAATTGTTAATTTATCACTTAAAAGATCAATGATTGCGATTGGTTTTAAATAATTTTCTTTTTTATTCTCAGCTCCAGGAGTTAAAAGAGAAGTCAGCTCCCATTGATTGTCAAAATAGGCCCAAGCATAATTTTCTTGGGACTGAAGATAACTCATTTCATCAATTTTTTCATTAACATTATTAAAAAGGTAAACGCTCTCATTGGAATTATTAAGAGATATATTTGATACAGACCGTTCAATTAGAAAATAATCGTTTATATTTAAATTTGTAAAATCATCTGTAGAAAATATGTATTTTTTTCCCGAAGCATCTGCTAAATACCAATTTTCTAAGTTAATAGTATTATTGCTTAGGTTTTTTAATTCAATCCATTCGGCCTCGTCACTTCCTTCGGGATTAGGTAATAATTCATTTATAATTACATTTATTCCGTCATTATTAATAATGATTTCTTTAGTCCAATTAGAATTATTTACGCTATCACTAACTATTAAGCTGACCGTATAATTTCCACTTTGATTATATCTGTAATTATTTTGACATCCATTTGCCTCGCCACTATCTCCAAAACTCCAATTAAAATTTAGAAGATTATTTTCCGCATCATAGGAATTACAAGCATTAAAATTTATTAATTCTCCGACAAAAAAGGAATCACTTATATTTTCAATTATAATTTGAGGAGGATCATTAGTTTCATTTTCAATCAGTGTTAGGGTTAAGGAATCCGAGCTGGATAATTGACCGTCGTCTACTGTTAAAGTAATTAAATATTCTCCAATTTCAGAAAATTGATAACTCGCAATAGCTGATGTGGAACTGGCCTGATTGTTGAAATTCCATAAAAAATTTAATTCATCTCCGTCAGGATCATAAGAATTACTAGCATCAAAAGAAATTTCTTCATTTATATTGGCCTGAATATCATCGCCGGCTATGGCGACAGGGGCTTGATTGGGCGGAGCAGAGCTGGGTATTTCTCCGGGCGTGCCTCCTATTAAATATGATTCTTGCCAAGAACTTTCTAAATTATAAATATCTATTTTTTCAATTGTTTTGTTATTATCAGCACCCCCTAATTCAGAAGTATAGGAAAATTGGGTAATAATGTTGGAATTTTTTAAGAGCTGAATAGTGTCGGCAGTATTATTTAAATTTATTGAGGATTCAAAAATAATTTTAGAAAAATCTGGATAATTATTTAGAAAAGATGCCCCATCATTGGTAATAATAAAAAAGTTTGCACTGGCTATTTGATTATTTCCTTGATATATGTTGATTAAATGATTAGAGCCATCATTGAATCTCCAGTCAGAATTTATTTCAATAGTTGAGGTGGAGGTATTAAAAATTTCCACCCACTCTTTATTGCTGTCCGCGCCTTCAGGATTATACATTATTTCAGTAAAAATTAGTTCTGCGGCTTGGGTAGTATTAATAAAAATTAGGAGAGCAAAAAATATAATAGAGAGAATGGTTAAATATAAATTTTGTTGTTTAAAATACATAAAATTGTTTTTCCTCCCTTGGGCGGCGCCTGTCGGCGCCGCCCAGTATATATAAGAAACATTATTTTGATGAAGGGCCGCCAACATCAAAATATTGTTCTCCTATAACATAATTACTCTTCTTCAATGTCTATTTCTTCTATGGCTACTTCTTTTTCTGCCTCTTCTTTTTTCTTCCCACCCAGCATAACTAAGTCCTTAACAATAATTTCGGTCATATAATGTTTTTTGCCTTCTTTATCATCCCAATTTCTAGTTTGTAATCGGCCTTCTACATAGACTTTGTCTCCTTTGTGGAGATATTTTTCTACTATAGAAGCTAATTTTCCCCAAAAGACTAAATTATGAAATTCGGCTTTGTTTTTAGTTTCGCTGGATTTAGTTTTTTTCCAAACTAAATTAGTAGCCAAGCCAACGCGGGCTAGATCAGTTCCGTTTTTTAATTTTTTGATAGTCGGGTCGTTGGTTAAATTGCCGATTAAAATTGTTTTATTAACATCCATTGTTTTTTTGTCCGCTTTTCTTAATTTTTAAAATTAAAAAGGGTGCGGAAATTAATTATTAATTTAATTTATGGCGCCCTTGACCCCGTTAAACAAAATTTAAATTTAAAGATTATTTTAATAAATAATTCTTTTTGTTATTCAACATTTTTTATTTGTTGTAAAATGCTGATTTAAATTTTTATTTTTATCCTTGAAAGGATAAAAATGTTAAACGGGCTTGACTTTTTAATTAATTGATTTATAATCAAAAAGAGGTCAAGTTTTACTCTTCGGAGTAAGCCTGGCTTCATAAATCGCTTTTCGCCAAATTCCTCCGCAAGGAGGTTTTTGGTTTTTTTCAAACCTTTTCATCAGTTTGAATTTATATATATAAAATTTTCAAAGTTATTCACAAAATAAAAGACCTCTCTCAGCATGGGACGTCTTTTTGGTTTTTGTCTTTATTTTAAGCTATTTTTAGGGCTTTTATTCTTATAACCGACGGCTCTATTTTCAGAGACGGCTATATTTCTCTATACATCTATCTTAGCAAATAGAATTTTTTAGTCAACCCAGTGTACTAGATGACCACATAGGTAACACTTTTGTATATTTCTGAGTAAATTCAATAGGAGTTAAATAATCTAAAGATTGATGGGGTCTTTCAAAATTATACTCTACTAACCATTCAGTCAATTTTTGA
>Ga0265594_1001402_pt1 | contig 18654 bp, 34 predicted proteins | sample saktaG_11_FD_190147 | JGI IMG/M metagenome (GOLD analysis project Ga0265594, IMG submission 190147) | Saline water microbial communities from Sakinaw Lake, British Columbia, Canada - sak_2011_5_24_80m | ecosystem: Environmental > Aquatic > Non-marine Saline and Alkaline > Saline ... | reverse complement strand
TTTTTCCTCTTCCTTGTTTTCAGATTTTTGATATGGGAACCTTTTCTTCTCATTAACAAATTCTTTTACTTGAATTATAGTCTTATTCCATTTATTATCTTCCCATTCCCAACTAGAAAGAGAATTTAATGACTTTATTCTATCTTCTGATAAATGGTTTTTCTTGTAATTTATCTTTTGTTGATTAATCCAACTCCCTAATCTTTTTTCTTCTTTATTTTTAGAATGATTAAAAGGAAATCTTTTATTTTTATTAACAAATTCTTCTACTTGATTTTTATTCTTATCCCATTTACCTTCTTTGTCCTCTTCCCATTTCCAACCTTTAATTAAATTTAATGAATTAACTCTATTTTTTAATAAAATGCCTTTCTTGTAATCTTGCTTTTGATGAGAAATCCAATTTCCTAATTTTTCCTCTTCTTTATTTTCAGAATGATTAGAAGGAAATCTTTCATTTTCATTAACAAATTCTTTCACTTTTCCAAACATAAAATCCCATGATTTTCTAAATACTTCATTAAACCTATCAAAAGTTTCAATTCCTGACATTTCTGTTTCAAATATCAGCATTGAATCAAAAATACCATTATCCCAAATCTCATTAAACCCTTCTTCAAGCATCCAAGCCAAGTCTTTACCAAAATTAGGTATATTGTATCTAAAAATCTTTACAATATACTTAGCAACTTCTTCTACTTCTTGCTCCACTCCGTTTTCTTTTAATGTATTTTCAATACATTCCTTAATTTGTGCTTTCTTTATATTTTTACCTTCAGAACCTCTTAAACACAATAAATCTTTACGAACTTCTACTAGTATTTCTTGCTTCTTAGAATCTTTTGGGACTTGTCTATTAAACGGATTACCATTCTCAGGTTCATCATTTTCCTTACTCTTTTTTTCTCCGCCAACTTTTTTTTCTCTCATTTCTTTCATAACAGAACTAATTGGTCTAATTTCTTCTCTATTTAACAAACAACCCATATATATTAAAGAATTATTATTTAAAGTGTTTTTATATTCTTCTTCATCAAAACCTTCTATAACAAAAGGGAAGAACATAAAATACTTGAGGTTCTTCTTTCCGATATAATCTCTCCACAAACGATATTCTCTTTGAACATGAACTCTAAGAGACTTTGAAGGGACTAAATCAATAGCTTGCTCAGCACATACCCAATCAGAACCTTCATCAAAGATGCGTTGTGTGACAATTATATCTATGTCTTCTGCTATTTCATCATCATATAACAGTTCTTTCTTTTCTTCCCGTCCATCTTCGTCTACTAAATCTAGGATTTTTGCATCTTTCCAAACTTTTCTTATTTCACTAATCATTTTTTTCATAAATACTTTTTTAAGAGTTTTATTATCAGCTAGTTTTCTTCTATACATTTCTATCATAAAATTCCCAATAATAGGAGCAAATATAATAGTTTTTTTCTTCTCCTTTATGATGTTTTTAATTTCATTCCAAGGATTTCCATTAAAAGGAACAATAATATCTTGGAATGTTTCAATATATTTAATGTCTTCTTTCCAATACTTATCCATAGGCAAACTATAAGTATCAAACTTTTCATCGAAGTCTTCAGAAATAATCCCAAGTTTATCACCTCGAAAAGGAGTTGCTGTCATAAGCCAAAGAGAAGTTGTTGCATTCTCTTCTACTAAAACCTTATTCAAAACTTCTCCAAGTTTGTTGAAAATCAAATTTTCTACTTCAATATTCCCATTATTTTCATATTGACTATGATGATATTCATCTACAAGAATGAATGTTTTTTCAAATGATTTTTCAATATCTTTTATTGTATCACAAGCTTGAACAAAAGCAGAAGTAGTGCTTATTAGAGCTCTTTCGTGGTTTCCTTTAGGGAATTTCTTCTTTCCCACAAAATTAACAATTTCTTTTATTTTACCATTTTGTTTACCTCGGCAAAGATTATTGCCTATATTCCACAAAAGACTATCTTCATTATTATAGTGTAAAGTAAGTCCTGTTTCTTCTCCAACAAAGGATTTCGAGTTAAATGTTTCATTAGCTAGAATCATAACTTTCCAATCAGGATTTTCAGCTAACAATCTAGCTGCTACAAAATAGATCATTCCTGACTTTCCACAACCTCCAGGAGCGTGAACTCTTAGATATTGTGTATGTAGAAATCTTTCATATACTTCCTTTTGACAAGGACGCATATATCTTTCATGGATATTTTTATTAACTACTAAATCATCAATTTCTTTGAAGTTATCAGACCTATCTGGTCTATGTTCTGTAAATACCTCAATATACTTACTTTTTAGTTTTTTTCTTGATTTCTTTGCTTTCATTCTGATACCTATCTTCTTTTAGATTCTATCGATTTCCCGACTCACAAATGTATTCTCTCATAAAAAGAAGCGTTTGTCAAGCTTTTTCTTTGGTTTTTTTTTGCGGAAAAAAATCACTCCTAAAACTAATAATTTGTTTTTTACAAACGAATTATCTAAATATTACATACAAAAAGGCAACCAATAAAAATATCCCACCAGTAAAAGGAGCTAAAATCAAAGCCCACAACCAAATAGAACAACCGCTAGCTCTTTTTTCTTTTTCTATATAAACGGTTATTTTCTCTTTGTCTTTTTTCTCTTCTTTTTCTTTGTTTTTTTCTTTGTTTTTGTCTTTTTTCTCTTCTTTTTCTTTGTTTTTTTCTAATTCTTCATGTTTTCTTTTAGATTCTTCTGGATGATTGTCTGAATAAATCCCAAAAGCAATAAAGAAACATAATGGAACCAACATCAACCACCAAGAACAATCAAAATCTCCACATAAAATAATACATCCAAAAAAGGAAACTAAAAAGGCTCCAAGAAATGAATTGGATATAATTTTATATTTTTCATATGTTTTGTTTTCTCCAAAAGAATATTTTTTTGGGTTCAACCCTGGAATTACAACTTTCCCTTCATTATTAATGTGAGCAGGAATAGGGGGAGGAATAATTGAAAAAGTTTCCTCCAATTATCTTTTGAGTTCTTTTTTTGTTTCCATACATTTTTGTTTTTTTTCTTCACCATCCCAAAATTTAAAAGACTTTGGCTTTGTATTTAAAGTATGAGCAAGAATAGGTGAAGAAGATTCTTTCAATGACTTTTTTAATTCCTCATTGACTTTTTTAGATAATTCATTCATTTTTTTCCTCTTTTATATTTTTAACGAGAAGAAAATTTTTCTCTCCACTCGATGCATATATGGTATCACATTCAGTGTAAAATGTCAAGCTTTATTTTATAACATTACAAAAAAGGTGTCTATGAAATTAAATAGGATAAATAAAATTAATCCTACGATTATAATCACCTCAATTCCACTTCTGAGACAACCTTTCTTTTTCTTTTCTTTCTTTGGTAACTTTGGGGGTTGTTTGCCCATTTCTGTAACCTTTTCAATCCCCTTTAGGTGCCCTTTAGGGCTCTTAATGTGTCCCATTTTAATTCTCCTTTGACATTTTGAACTGTAAAAATGAGTTTTTTGTAAAGGTTCTCTCCACTCGATGTATATATGATATCAGGTTCTTATTGGAATGTCAAGCTTTATTTTTGGATTTTTCTCTTCTCTTAAGATATGGTGATCCTGAATAGGTCTAAATCCTTTGTTTCAGGCTCTTGGAAGTCTTTTGTCGCCTGACAGGTGGGCTTATAAGAGAAGCCCCCCTATTAGGTGGATCTTCTCTTTGTTTTTTAATGCAATTTTACTTACAATCTTTATTCGCAAAAAAAGATTTACATATTGGTTTTCTTCCTTTAATCTTCCAGAATTTGTCTTCATCTTCTATTATAGTTCCGTCTTTTATTAGAATAGCAGGAACTTCAACAAACAATGAAATTTCATAAATATATTCAACAACTCCTTCAATTCCTTTCCCTTTGTTTTTTTCGTAGAATTCTTTTCTTTTTCTTTCAGCCACTTCTTTTAATGTCTCCATTTTATTATTCTTCCTTTCTTTTCTTCCGCTGAGAAAAATGGTTCAATCTATTTTATTTACAATACTCCTCAAAGAGAGAAAAAGTCAAGCTAAAAATAAATTTTTTTATGATAATTTCTCCTTTTTCTAATAATAAATTGGTAAAGTTAAATCATCTATAAAATTTAGCGTTAGGAAACTTTTCTATAACTTTTATGCGAGCATTGTTTCTATTTGTTGCTCTTACAAATGTTTCAAGTTCTTCTCCATTACTCCAGGCGTGATACATATACCCAATTTGACTATCTCCGCAACCCCAATATGCTCCTCCTTGATCATATGCTCCACAAGAAGACATTTTCATTTTAATAAGATGCATTTTAACAGAAACATTAGGTTCTTTTATATATTTATATCGCCCAATTTCTGCTCCATATTTACTATAAGATTTTGATAGTTCTTTTGGCATGACATTTCCCCTTTTTGCCTTTTTAGTGTGAGATTTTATCTCACTCGATGTATATATGATAACATACAATTGTTTGAATGTCAAGCTTTATTTTCGTTTTTCCCCCTGACAAGATATTAAAAAAACCCCAACCTCTAATAGATTAAGATTTTTTACTTAAATGGATCATTTTCCATTTTTTTAACTTGTTCATTATATATATCGTTCAGAACCTCACAACATCTTATAAAATCCCTTAAACTTACTCCAGTTTCTTTTTTTAACATTTGAGTAATTTCTCCATATCCATTAAGTAATTCATTATCAAAAATATTAGCCACTCTTAAAGTCAATCCTGTTAATTCATAAAAAGACTTTAATTCTTTTTCTGTAAAACAAAAAATTCCTACTTTTTTAAGATATTCTATTTCTTCTTTAGTCAATTCTTTTTTATCTGTTCTCATTTTTTTTCCCCATTTCGTTTTTACTGTTAATTGTTTCTACGAAAATCGTCCCATTTCTTTTGAATCTTATTAAATACTCCAAATCTCTTCATTTCTTCAACATCTCCAAAAGAAAAAGCTTTCCATCCCCAATAAATGACACCTTCTTGTTTTTCTTTTGGAGGTCCGAATTTTTCAATCAACACATCAGCATAATATTCAGGGCAATAAATCAACATCATTTCATTAAGCCAATCTTGCTCTGCTTAGTACATTTCGTCTATTATGCTCTGAGATTCAACGCTCATTTTTAGTCCCTCTCTTTCACCTTACACTTACATCCTACCAGAAACGAATCTGATTGTCAAGCAAAATCGTTCTCTTAAATTTGAATTTTTTGTAATTTTTTTATTTCCTAAAAAGAAAGACCCAACCAATTTGGTCAAGTCAATTTTTACATTTTATGAGTTAAAATCTACATGATTTCACTCAAAATCACAAGAAACTTGTTCTAATTCTTTCACTATATTTTGAAGAACAATCTCTAAGGTTTTATGCATTTTCATAAATTTAGGGTGACTAATATTCTCTCTATATTGAGACAATGATCTAAGCTCTTTTTCCAACGCCAATTTTTTAATTACTAAATTTGAAATCCGTTCATTATCAACAAAAACAAACATTTTCTTTCTCCTTTTTTCTAAAGACATCATAAAATTACGAATCTACATTTTTAGATAACCTATCTCACCTTTTCTATACGCCAAAGATTTCACATGATTTCACCCTATCTTTCCCCCTTCAAATATTAACTAAATCAGAACCCACTTGTAAAGAATTGCTCCTTTTTGAGTTGGTCTGAAAAGGATTCTCTTTCCTCCAGGAGTTTGAACTTGAACTCCTTGAGTTTGTGGGAGAACCAAACCAGGAACCATCTTTTGAGCAGACTTCTCTCCAATTAGTTTCCCAACGAAATTTGAGTTAATGTTAATCGAACCAACCGTTTTGCAAGGTTTGTTTCGTTGAACTGTTCTTCCTCGTTTTGAGATTGCTTTGATTTGCTTCATGATTGTCTCTCCCTTTTCATAAAGTTTAGCGAGACTCTCTCTCACTTTATGATTATATCCTACCATAATCTTCATTGAATGTCAAGGAAATTCTTTTGTTATTTTTTTTTTAACCAATTTAAAAATGTTTTTTTTACCAATCCCATTTATCTTTAATACTTTCTTTAGTTTCCCTAATTCTTTTTTCTTCAAGAGTCAAATGTTTAATAAGTTTTTTTGCAATTACCTTTTTTACATTTTCTTCTTTTACCTGTTTACCATTTAACCACCATTGTTTAGATCCACTTGCATATTCAACAGCTGGACCATCTTCTCTATGAAGTTTGTCTTTATAATGCCATTCTTTTCTATCGTCAAATATTTCTATTTTAGATATTACCATTTTTCTTTTTTCCTAAGAAATTTATTAAAACACTTTGAATAAAATTTTCTCTTAATTCTTTTACTGTTTTAGGTGAAAACTATCGAAGCGGATTTCCGAATGAATTCCTCCAGTACTCGCATATATCTTGAGCTTCCTTTAAGCTTATATCAAATTCATTTTCAACATAAGGAGCTGCCCCCCACATATTTGTGACTCCGCTTTCTCGAAGATCATCGAGATATTCTAGGTGTTCATTCGTGATTCCTTCAGGTCTTTCTAAAGATTCTATCATTTCTTTTTCTCCTTTTTTTTTATATCTTTCTCAACTTTCTGATTTTATTTTACCACAAAAAAGAGTGTTTGTCAAGAGAAATTTTTGATTTTTTCAAACCTTCAATGCGATACAATCAACCGCATCCTTGGCTTCACCACGACAATGATCAAATTCATAAAATCCCCAACAGGAATCTACATGTTCTCCGTTGGCATCCTTTATTACAAAACCGTAAACTTCACCTTGTAGATATTGATTATAAGTTTCAATCTCCAATAGAAGAGCACTAAGAGCTTTTTGTTTTATTTTTACAGAGAGTTCCTTTTTCCCATATTTCTTTAGAACCTTTTCACGACTTACAAAAGCGAAGCCGATTTGCCCCCAATCCCAACCTTCGGAATCCCAAACCCTGAAATCCTGTGCGTCAGATGATATGCTGATTCCGCTATGATCCATCATATAGATAAACACTATAGCGGCTGGACGATGATCCTTCATAATCTGCTGATATAATTCCTCGAAACCGCTAAAGTCACCATGTTTGTAACCATGTCCTTTATCTCCCAATGAATAACAATTATGGAAGCATACCATTGTTCCCAAGTTATCTTGTTGGCGTGGAGATTCAGGACTCTCATCAACATGAATTTCTACTGTATGATTCTTATACTCAAACGATTCTATCATTTTTCTGCTCCCTTTTTCTATAAAATGCATATCTCTCTCAACTTTTTGATTTTACTTTACCATAAAAAAGAGCGTTTGTCAAGAAAATTCTTTTGTTTTTTTGTTTTTAACTTAAAAAATCTTTCCTGGAATTTGAATAAAATTTATTCCATATTCATTTGAACTTATCATTATACTGTTTCCAGTTTTTAATTTTTTCTTTATGGATTTTAGTATTTATTGCTAATGTAGCCCACAAATTACATTTAGGACATTTCATTGCTTGCATTCCAGCTCCCTGTTCTTTTAGAAATTGTTTATCGAAAATTCTCTGTATTGTTGTTCCGCAATTTTGGCATTCACAAGGCAAAGTAACAAGATTCTGTTTCAGTTCTTTATTGTTTTGAATTTTTGCTTCATTAATTTCTTTTTTATTTTTGCGAATTTTTTTCTTTATTGCCCATTTAACAAAAAATTCATTTGTAAGTTCTTTATTTTGAACAGCTTTTTCAATTGTATTCGCAAGAGTTTGAGGTTTAATTTCAATTTTATGAGGTTTCAAAATTGAATTAAGTATTTCACAAGCTTCTTCTTTTGTCCCACAGCTTGAACAATATTTTTTTATTAATTCCCAAAAATCGCCTACTTTTTCTTCAATACTTATTTTTACAGATTTTTTTCCTTTTTGTCCTGTGACAACCCATTGTTGAAAAATTTCTTTTATTTTTTCTTTTTTCATTGTTTTTTTAATAATAGCATACAATGTTCCAGGATTTAAAACTATAGAGTTCTCTTTTAAAATAGGATTTATTATATTACAAGCTTCTTCTTTCGTTTTGCAATTTGCACAATGTTTTTCCAGAAGATTCCAGAATCCTCCTAGATTTTCATCTATTATTGATTTAATTGACTTTTTTCCTTTTGGCATAATTTTTATCCCCTTTTGCGTTTCAGTCTTTACGAAGTTTTCTACTATCGTCTTTTTTTGAATCTTCTTTTCTATTATATAATAATTTTTTCTTTTCTTATTTTATTAAAGAATTTCGTTGACACTTCATCATGTGGATATGTTTTTATATTTTTTGAGTATTTTATTGCTTTGTTAAATATCTTTGTTCCTATTCCTTTTCTTCTATATGCTTTTCTCACATTAACTTGAAATTCCCATCTTCTTCCTTCTTTTTGTATCAATGCCCATCCAACAATTAATTTTCCTTCATATGCAATAATTACATGTGAGTTTGTATCTTTTTTTGTTCTTCTTATTTCTAAAAAAGATTCTTTTAGATACGAACCTATTCCCTCTCTTATCGTCAACATTGATAATATTCTTGCTTCTTTAACAGAAATCTTTGTTGGTTTTTTTTCTAAAAATCTCATTATAATCTCTCCCATTCTTTCTAATTCTAACAAAAGAATTAGATATTAAATGACGAAAATATAATATATATAAATATTAATGCAGTTATTATCATCCAACTGATTGCTAAAATTTCTAATCTTTTTTGTTTCATTCTTTTCTCTCCTTTTTAAATTAATAAATATTAGTAGAGATTTCAATATTCTTTACTATTTTTTCTGCTACTTCCTTAAAAATATTCAAAACCAATATTGTTTGATTTTTTATCCCTTTTACGCTTGCATCAGATTCTTCCCATCCTTCAAAATAAATCTCTGGATTTACTTCTTTGAACTTCCATTTAACCATATTCTTAAGAAGTTCTTCCCAAATTCTCTTTTTATGTTCTTCATAAAAATCTCTAATATATTCTTCTTTCTCAAACAAAATTATTTCTTCTGGAATTTCATAATTTATTTCTTCGGCAAAAGAGTATAGGCTACTAATGCTTTCGAAATCCATTAAACACCTTGCAATCTCTAATTCAAGCGTCTTCTGTCCTCTTGTCCATCTTTTAAGAACTTCATATTTTTCTTTGTCTTCTTGAATATCGTCATAAAGCATTGTTTTTGTTCTCCTTCCTTTCGCTTTCTGATTCCATTAAAGCATATCTGAATGGAAAAGTCAAGCTCTTTTTTGATTTTTTTTACAAAAAAATACCCAACCAGAATTAACTGATTGGGTAAATTTGTGTTTTACAAGAGGATCTAAACCACTTCAGCTACTTCTTCAACCTGCGGTTCAACAGCAATTGGAGTAGGCTCAGAAACCTTCTTCGGGCGTCCTGCGGGATTACGAACGAGACCCTTGCAAATCCCCTTAGGCGGTCCATAACCATTACGAAGCATCTGTCCAAGAATTGAATCCTTGAGAACTCGACCTCTTTGATAAGTATCCACCATCTTCTTGAAGCTCTGATTACCGAATACGATTCCAGTGTTCTCACGAAGAGCATCTCCGACAATCTTGATGGTGAACTTCCCCCTGGAATTTGGTTCAACACTGGCGAGAATCTTTTCCAGCTCAGGAAAGATATTCTGAACTCCAAAATGCTCCCTAAAAATGTTGATCAACTCCTTGCGGCCCCTCTTAACTTTGATCTTGGACATTTGATTGTCCCTTTCTCCCCTTTTGGGGTATTGGTTTGTGGGATGATGTTTTTTTATCCCTTTTACTCTGACTTCATTAAAGCATATTCCCAATCATTTGTCAAGGAAATTCTTTTGTTATTTTTTTTCGTACAAAACCCTCAAAAAAGTTTGATTTTTAAATTAAAATCCACTGATAAAAAATCCCATCTTTTTCTATATCACGACGAATAATTCTACAACCAGATTTTGTTGTAACTTGAACACCTTTCATCGTAGGAAGTTTAATTCCTTTTGACAACATATTCAGAGCTTCAGACTCAGAAATAGGAGTTCCTAAAACAAATTCTCCAATTTTAGTAATATGATTCTTTCCCTTTTCTGGATTTGGAGCATAAGATTGTCTGCCCCTTTTAGTAATTGTTCTTGATTTCTTTTGAAAGCATGTAGCCATTTTCTTCTTCCTTTTTACATTTGATTAGTAATGTTTCTGCGAGAATTTCTCTTTTTCATAATGTCTTTAATCTCTTGTTTGTTATAATCTCTTTCATCCTTTTTTTCGTTATCTTTTGAAACTTCCTGCCATTTTTTGCTCCTTTTTGTTTTAAACATATTGTTCAGTTGCACATTCTATTGCTTGTTCTATACCATAATCATGTTTTTGTTCTTGACTAGTTCTTTCTGCTTTGTCTTTTGGATCATATTCAAAATCTGTTGCACATCCCCAAATCCTATAAGTTCCCATATCTGTTTTAGGGAACCATCCACATTTGAAATTACCTGCATTATCGATTACATGACAATGCATATAAATCACTGGATTTTCAAAATTTTCATTTTCTGCAACACAATTTTCTATTTCTTCAATTTCTTCATTCGTAGCATTCTCTTTAAATTCAACTTGAGAATGAAGCATATGTAATTCGTAGCTTGGGGTAATTTCACAACAATGAACTTTCCAATTTGGATCAAAGACATAAACTCCCCAAATTGCTTTAATTTTATTCATCATTTTCTGATCAAGATTCCAATGTTCTGTTTCATTTATTTTAATTACTTTAATGAACATTTTATTTCCCCTTTTTTCAGATTCTTTTCTTAAATCACTTTCAATCTTCTTCTCCTTTGACCTACTTTAATAGTCTATCACAATCAGAGTGCGTTTGTCAAGAAAATTCTTTTGTTTTTCTACATTTGATTGGTAAAGTTTCTCCGAGAACGCTTTTTCTTCATAATCTCTTTAATGTCTTGTTTGTTATAATCTCTTTCATCCTTTTTTTCATTATCTTTTGAAACTTCATGCCACTTTTTTGCTTCCTTTTGAAAATCAGAAGCCCAATTTTTACTAAGCATTTTATCCCAAGATTTTTGCATTACTCTTTCTTGTTTCTCTGTTTTCATTCTAATTTTTCTCCTTTTTTTTAAGCAAAAACTTTTTCTTTTTTGAAGCTAGGATTAAGTCTTTCCCAATCTTCAATATATTCTTGATGAATCTCACTGTCAATCTTGAAAGTTCCCCACAAATTACACTTTTCACATTTAAGAGCTCTGATTCCAGATCCAAGAGTTTTCAGAAACTCTTTGTTAAAGATACGCTGAACAACTTTACCACAATTTTGGCATTCACATTGTAGAGCAACTAGATTCTTTTTTATTTCTTTTTGCGTTTGTTTCCTGTCTTCCGACACCTCATTTTTAGTTCTGTTTTTTCTTTTTCTAACAACCCACTTCGTAAAAAATTCGTCTGTTAGTTCTCCACTCTGAATTGCTCTTTCGATAGTATTAAAAAGAGTGTTTTCTTTAATTTCAATTCCATGTATCCCAAGAATGGAATTAAGGATTTGACAAGCTTCTTCACTATTAGAGCAACTTGAACAATGCTCTTTAAGAAGCCCCCAAAGACTCCCAACTTTTTCTTCAATGATTAGTCTAACAGCTTTTTTGCCTCTTTTACCAGTTGGAAGAACCCAATCAGTAATTAGTTTACTAAGGTTTTCTCCTTCCTTTTCTGCTTTTTTAATATTTGCATAAAGAGAAGCTGGTTAAAGTGAGTAACCGTTTAGAGTCTTATTAATTTCTTCACAAACTTCTTCTTTCGTAACACACTTTGAACAGTTTTCTTCCAAAAGTTCCCAAAGAGTTTTACCAAAATCTTCTTTAACTTTCGTGAGAATTGATTTTTTTCCTCTCATTATCTTTCTCCTTTGTCTTTTCATTCATCTTACAAATACAGTCTATCAGAAAAAATTTCATTTGTCAAGAAAATTCTTTTATTTATTTTAGAATCCTTTTTTTGTAGCTTCTTCCCCCCCTTTACAAATATACTCTACCAAAAAAAAGAATCCTTGTCAAGGAAATTCTTTAGGTTTTTTTAGAATCTCTTTTTTGTAGTTTTTTCCATTTTTCAATTAATTCTTTAGATTGAGAAAGAGTTAAACAGTCATACATCTCTCAAAGTGCAAAAATATCTCTGAATCGACTAGAAACTTGCATATCTGTTAAATCAACATTATTCAAATCTTTTTGTTTCAGGGATTTTAAAGATTGTGCAGCTTTTGTAAAAAGTTCTTTTCTTTTTATTATTTTTTCTGTAATTTTTTTAAATTCATAAATGTCAATTTCATCAATTAAAACTGACAAAATTCTTTCTACATTATTGTTTTCCATTTTAATCTCCAAATAAAATTGCTTCTTGAATACGATTCATCTCATTAATGACATCATCAAAACTGACGGCTTCTATTCCTAACTCAGAGTTAACTTCACAAGGGAAGAATTTACCATTACAAATTACATAAGCTTTAACTTTGTCAGCTGGAAGTAAAACTTCTAAATCATAATTATATTGTTTACGAACTTTTTCAGCGTGCTTAGAACTTCCATTAAGCATAATTAGTATATTTATTTCTTTGACAAAATAATCACTGTGAGTTATTACTGCACAAGTAATTTCTTGATTTATTAATCGTGCAATAAGAAGAGCATATTTTCTTTGATTTTTTGGATGTCTATTAGTTTCTGGTAATTTAAAAAGATCTACTTTGCTTTCCTTACACAGTGTCTCAATCACATTGAAATCTTTTTGTTTAAAATCGCCAGTTCCAAAAAATAAAGTTAAACTTCCTTTTTTTAATTCAATCATTTTTTTTCCCTTTCATTCTTCAAATTTAATTAAAATCATCCCAAATTTCTACCAATGATTTAAATTGTTCTGATTCTAGTTTGCCTAGAAAATCATCAACGTTTTTTGCTCTTGCTACAAACATAGAAACTTTTTTTTGATCTATTAGATTCTCATTAATTAGACCAATTAGTTTAATTTTTTCTTCTGTTTCAAATTCTTTCCATATTACAGTTAATTCAAAAACAACTTGTTGATCTTTTTCTCTTTCTGCTTCTTCTGTTTCTTCTCCCCAACTAGAAATTACATATCCAATATTTGTTAGAATTATTGTCTTTTGGTATGTTTCTCCAGTATTTAAATAAAGCCAATCTTCTTTTCCTTCAAATTCTCCATCTGGAAAGATTTTTTCTACTCCGTGACAACTAAGTAATTCATTTAATCTCTTCATAGTTGTATCATCATAATGATTGTTCTCATTATGATTTCTCATTAAATTTTCTGCTCGCTTTGCAATTTCTTCATCAACTTCAAAGACTTCTTCAATAATTTTTTTGTCGATATATGTATCCATTTTTTTCTTTTCCTCTCATTCTAACTATATATTACCACAAAAGATTCCTTTTGTCAAGCTATTTTTTTAGAAAAATCTTGTAACATCTAAACCTTTTTGCATTTTCCCAGATTTAATATCTTCTAAAGACGGAATTTGATAAATAGTATATTTTTTAAACCTTTCAAAACAACCTTGAATTTCTAAAGTTCTAAACCATTTATTTTTTTCCATTTTCTAAAACCACCGTCTTCAGACGGTGGATACAGAAAATCATACCATAACTTCCATTAATTATATTAAATCCTTAAAAAATATCTTTCTAAATTTAATTTTTCCTTATTAAACCTTCTAGCCTTGCATTTTACAATGCAAGACTAGAAAGGCTTCCGCTTGTTGAGTGCAAAAACTAAGATTAAATAGTTTTTCTCCTCTTCCTGAGTAATGCGTATCTGAGTTTGTGAGAACCAAACTCAGAATCCGACTTCCTCTCGAACAGATATGGAAAGGTTTAACGATACAAACACTGCTTATTACCCTATAAAACTGTTTAATCGGTATCCGTAGAGCGAAGAACTGAGGCGAAATTCTAGGGTACCTAATTTCTTTCCTATCGTTTACTAACATTGTATTACTTTTCTCCTGTTAGTGTTCTGGTGAACCAGACTTCTTAATAATAATTAGAAGCCTCCACATTAAGGCGAGGGTAGTTTACTTAATTCTTCTCTCTTTTGTTTTAAAAGCTTTTCAAGACTTTTAATATTGTCTTTAAATTCATTTTTTTTAATTTGTTTTGATTTAATTATTGCTTCCTCTTTTGTTTCATAAAATTCATCTAAATCATAATAACTGTCTACTTCTATCCAACTTCCATTTATGTCCTGTGAAAATTTTACATTAATTTCTTTGATCAAAACTTTTTCAGCCCCAAAGTTTTTATCTACAAAATAAGCTATTTTTCCTTCTTGAGGAAACCATTCTTTTTTAATAATCCCTAAATCAATTGCTTTATCCGATATTTTTCTTAAATAAGAATAGCATATTGTAAAATTTTCATTCCCATAACAAAAAATATAAGATGCTGTATTCTTCCCACAACAAGAACATTCTATAGATACAGATCCTTCTCCAAATTTAGATTCTTTTTTCATTATATTTTCCTTTTAAAACTTTTCTAAACTCAACAAATCTTTAAAAAACCACGTTTTTCAAGTTCTTTTATTGTCAATACTTTTTTTTCCATTACCAAAAGAAGCTTATCAAAATATTCATTAACTTTTATTTCTGAATTTTCTTCTTCAAAATATTTTGCCATACAATTATCTGAATCAATGTATATTTTTATAAAATAAACATCTACAGTATTTACATTTATCTTTTTTACTTCAATCTTTGCATCAGTAATTACGCTAATTTTAATATTTCTCATTTTAATCCCTCTTTTTCAAATTATTTTAATTATATAGGAAGGTGCTTGTGGCAATGCTTTATCATATTTCTAACTTTATTTAATTCTTCTTGTGTGTGTATTGTGCCTCCATCATTTAAATCTAAATACCACTGAAGAACTTCTTTTTTTGTTTCTAAATTGTTAATATAAACATGGAATCTGTCTCGAACGGAATTAAGACCATCTTCATATTCGTTCAAAAAGTGCCCAAAAACTTTGAGTTTATTGTTTAAAAATTTACGAACAAAATAAACTCTTTGTTTTCCATCAACTAGAACTATTGGATATAATCCTTTACCAGACCCCCATCCTTTAGAATTAAAAAGTATAATTCTTCCTGTCTTTCCCCCTCTTAAACAAAATTCAACATATTTTATTTGTTGTTCTTCTGTCCAAACATGTTCTCTTTGAAAGTCAGGATTTAAAACAAGACCATTCTCCATATCCCATTCTTTAAATACAATTGGGAGATACTTTCAAGAAATATCTACAGTATAATTTCCATATGGAGTTAATGGTTGAATGTCTTTAATTCTAAACATTTTTTAATTCCTTTCTGTCGAGTCCCTCAACTCAACAAATATATGCTATCACAATTTTGACTCATTGTCAAGAACTTTTTTTATCTTTTTTCAAGCTGCCGAAACTCCAACGCAAGACTCGTTAACTTGAATACCAAATCTATCAAAAATCTTTTTCTCCCACATTGTGTTCATTGTCAAAAAAGTGACAACCTCTGACCTCTCATCATCGTAAACTGTTAGTAAATACTCTCCTTTAAAAAGTATTAACCACAAAGAATCACTACCATTGTCTCTGCTTCTCAAAAACCAACTGTTTTCTCCACCAATTTCATTTGTAATATCATCTAAATCTTTTCTATTCAAAAACAAACTATATCTCTCCTGAGCTCTATGCTTTGAATGAATTACTCTACCAATCGTTTTATCAATTCCAACTCTCTTTTCAAATTCTTTACTATTTTCTACAGAGAACTTTGATTTAGGTCCATCGGGTTTTCTGTTCAAATACTCTAAAATTTTACCACGATAAGATTCAAAAATGTTAGGAGAAAGACCGTTTAATTTAGCTTTAATTTCCCCATTTGTAGAACCTCTCCAATATCCCTCTATCCATTCTCCAAGATAATCAGCAAGGTTATGACGATCAAACGATGTTGGTAAATCGTTTTTTATTCCAGACAGCTTAATGGAGTAGCAAAGATCACTAAATGAAAATGGTACATCGCCATTTCGGGTAAGACTACCAGGACCATCAAAGCCTATCCAATTTTCAAAAACCATCATTTTCTTAAACATTGATTTTATTTCTTGTGTTATTTCTTCTTGACTTTCTATCCCAATATTTGTCAATCTGCACAAATTTAAACCTCTGGATTTAGAATAAGAAACTTTCATAATTCCAATTTTAACTAAATTACATAAAACGTCTCCGATATCTTTTTCTCCGTGACAATAAAAGTAACCAAGTTCTTTGTAACATTTCATAATTAGCTCTTTTTCAATCGTTTTCAACCTCATGGTTTTCGTTTCCTTTCTGTTATTTTTTTCTCTCCTCACCTTCTGAATTGATCATAGCATACAATGCATCTCTTTGTCAAGCTTTATTTTGAATTTTTTTGGCTGAAAAACAATTGCCGCCAGAGAAATTAATCTGACGACAATGCAAAAGGAGAATGAATTTGAACGTTCATATTTTATATTCCAATAAAAATTATTTTATCCCTTTTTTATCAATTAAGTTTTTTATATTCCAACTAAATTGTTGTTATTATCCTTTTTTTCTTCCGCTATAATTAATTTATAATACAGAAGTATTTTTAATTCTGCATATATCTTTTATCGTTTCAAAAAGACAAGATTGACAAATGTCACATTCAACTTTATTCCCATCTCCAAAAATAGAATCGTATCCACCTACAAATTTAATATGATGAAATTCCTGTATTTCAAAAACATCTTCTTCGATACTATAATCCTTACCGCATTTATCACATTTAACAGAAACTACTTCTTTTACTAATTTCTTTTTTGTTTCATAATTAATCATTTTTTTCTCCTCTTTTCTTTTATAAAAATCTTTATTTTTTGTTTTGTAATTAAGAATCTTTCTCTTTATCATTATAAAAGAAGAATTAGAAATTGTATTCTTTATTCCATCAAATTCTTCTTTCATTATAAAACGATCAAATAATTTTTTAATTTCTCTATACTGTTTTCTATTTCTAATTCTGCAACAACGTGACTCATGGAAACTATATTTCTCTTCAGTTAAATTAAAATAATCCTCAATTAAATGAGAATTACCCATAAAAGAATAACACCAAAATGGCTTTATAATCGTTCTCATACTTGCAAACATTTTATGTGATTGAGAGTAAGCTACTCCAATTACAAGAAAATCTGGAATTTTGTTTTCTGGATTTGATAAAAGAAATTCAATATATTCTCTTTCTGTTATCATTCTTTTTCTCTAATCAAAAAATATAGAATCAATTAAAATTAATATTTTTGGATTTTGCCCATTTCTCTATTTGTTTAAATATTTCTTTTTTTGTATATATTCCAGAACCTAAAAACTCGGTTCCCTCTTTCCACCACGCAAACATTTCAATTCCTTTTTTAAGTCCATCGAGATAAAACAAACAATGAACTTTGCTAATTTGTAATGCGTTCTCAGCTTGGTATTCCCAGTCTTCAATCATCTTCTCCTCCTTGGTATTCCCAATAATCATCTTCCCCCTCACTCTCTAAATTAACTTTATAAAAAAGTTGTGTTACAAAACTATGTTTCACAAATTCTAAAGCTCCAATAATTTCTATTGAAACTTCATGATCCCCTTTACAGTCATTTAATTCTTAATAATCTTTAATCAACTCATTTAATTTTTCTCTAAAATCTAAAAATGTCATTTTAATTCTCCTTTCCCCACCAATCAACTTTTTAATTACAACATTCTCGTTTTTTATAATTAACTCTCCAACTTTATCATAAATTTTATTTTAAACACTTTTTTATCTTTTTAATTTTTTTTTATAATTTTAACAAACGATTCTATTCTAATTATCCGAGAATACACCCAAAGAATTAAAAAACATACAGAAATACTAAAACGCCGACCTAATTTTATCATACAAAAAATTAATAAATTTTTGTCTAAAAAAACAAAACACAATAAAACAAAAAAGAATATAACGCATAAAAAGAAAAGACTATATTCGTTAATTATTCCCATTTTAATTCTCCTTTTTATTTTTTATGTCTACATAAATATCTTCACTAAGAATTATTTTGAATTTTTTCTACATTACTAAAAACAAACTCCATTTTTGCTTTTTCTAATTCGGAAGCAAGTTTTCTCAATTTTTCTGGAGTCATCATACCATACAAATCAAAAGAAGCTGAATTATAATATGATTGGAGCTTTAATTCTTGAGAAATTGTAGCTTTTGCTGGATCGTTTTCATCAACAACAAAAGTAGTTGTTAAAATCAATAATTCTCCACCTCTGTCTTCTGGATTAAAAATAAACGAATGCTTTTTTTCAGGCATAATATTCTCCTTTTTACTTAAAAATCGAATAAAATTTCCAATGTCCTGTTTTACAATGCGGACACCAAAAGTCTCCACAAGATCCTGCAAATGCTGTTTTTCCACAATGGGGGCATTTAATTTTTATGCTCATTTTCTTTTTCCAGTTCTATTAAATTTGAGGAGAATTCCTTTTCATTCTCCCCTTACAATTTTATACTACCACAAAAATAGTTCCTTTGTCAAGCTTTTTTTTGAGTTTTTTTTTGCGGAAGA
>Ga0265594_1001401_pt1 | contig 18679 bp, 19 predicted proteins | sample saktaG_11_FD_190147 | JGI IMG/M metagenome (GOLD analysis project Ga0265594, IMG submission 190147) | Saline water microbial communities from Sakinaw Lake, British Columbia, Canada - sak_2011_5_24_80m | ecosystem: Environmental > Aquatic > Non-marine Saline and Alkaline > Saline ... | reverse complement strand
AGTCGAATTTCGACCTTTAATTAACGTTTATCTATTATACCAAATTTCCAACAAAAAAAAGAGTCAACTGTGGAAAACTCTTTTTAAGGTTTTTCATGAAAAATGTGGACCGTACCAGACTCGAACTGGTGACCTCTGCAGTGCAAGTGCAGTGCTCTTCCAACTAAGCTAACGGCCCTCTATTTGTGGGCGTGGAAGGAATCGGACCTTCGACCTTGTCTTTATCAGAGACACGCTCTACCACTGAGCCACACGCCCAAAAATTATTCCAAAACAAATAATACTCTTTTAACCGGATCTAAGAAATCAAATTTAGTTTTAGGTTTTTTAAAAGCCACAATCCTTAAACCAATTTTATTAAACAATTCTCTCCACTCTTTCTCAGTTTTAAAACTAAACCTATAATCTACTCTCTGAAATAGTAACTTGTAACTTATTTCGTGAAAGAAACAGACTATTTTAGTAAAAAACCCTTCTGGTAAATCTTCGTAAACAATAATTCTTTTTCCCATCCTCCTAATTTCCTTAAGAATGGCTTCGGGGTCTTTTGTATGGTGTAAAACATAGCTTATCAAAATTACATCAAAATTCAAGTCATTAAAATCAATTTTATTATTTTTAATAAGCTTAAAAGGAATATCAGTCGTACGGCTATCCTTAATATCAGCTCCCACAACCTCTGAATTAAAATGTTGTTGAAATGCTTTAGCTATTATTCCTGATCCGCAACCAAAATCCAGAATCCTATCTCCTTTATTAATAAACTCATCACAATCTAAACACATTCTTTGAGCCGCACCTTTATATATTTTAGAAAATATCTGATGAAAACTCATTAGGATATTTTAACAAAAAATAAGAAAAACAAAAACCCCCAAGCAAAGGGGCTTTTAGATTAGTTTCTTAGAGTTGCCTCGTACGATCGATCTATTTAGGTGTTCGATCAATACCTGAATAGTTAAAATCCAAATTTCAGACTTCAACCATTGTCGACATTTTTCAAAGAAATGATTTAATCCACGGACAGGTTCCCCTACCCGTGCCTTGTTACGACTTACTCCTTCTTACTGAGCCCACCTTAGGCCCACATAACATGGGATTTCGGGTATTCCCAGCTCGCTTGAGTTGACGGGCGGTGAGTACAAGTCTCAGGAACGTATTCATCGCCACGTGGCTGATTGGCGATTACTAGCGATTCCAACTTCATGAGGTCGAGTTTCAGACCTCAATCCGAACTTAGACCGCTTTTGATGGGATTGGCTCCCCCTTACGGGTTGGCAACCCATTGTAGCGGCCATTGTATCACGTGTGCCGCCCAGAGCATCAAAGGGTCATGCTGATTTGGCGTCATCCCCACCTTCCTCCTGGTTATCCCAGGCAGTTCTCTATGACAAATAAAACATAGAGCAGGGGTTGCGCTCGTTACTGCACTTAAGCATACGTCTCAAGATACGAGCTGACGACAACCATGCAACACCTGTATCAATGTCCTTGTGGAATCTCCGAATTTCTCCGAAGGTTCATTGACATGTCAAGCCCTGGTAAGGTTCCTCGCTTACTGTCGAATTAAGCCACATGATCCACCGCTTGTGTGAGACCCCGTCTATTCCTTTGAGTTTTAGCCTTGCGACCGTACTTCCCAGGCGGGATACTTAACGCGTTAGCTTCGCCACTTGAAGGGTCGACACTTCAAATAGCTAGTATCCATCGTTTACAGCGTGGACTACAAGGGTCATTTTGTTACTTACAATAAAATTATTGTACGATGCGGATATTTCTACCGCATTCTCATAATTGCTTATGAGTTCGGACTATATCTTCACCCCACGAATGGGGGCTCGGCGTGTAGTCTCTGAGGGGTCAATTATGACTTCCCTGCGGATTGTCCCCTTCAATAAACTCAGGGGAGTTTCCCGCATATAGCCAAGTTACATTGTGTTGTTACCAACACAAGAGACACTTTAATAACTTATAAGTATCTAATCCTTTTTGCTACCCACGCTTTCGTCTCTCAGCGTCAGGGTCACCCCAGCTGAATGCCTTCGCTTTCGGTGTTCCGGTCGATATCAACGGATTTCACCCCTACACCGACCGTTCCATCAGCCCCTAATGCCCTCTAGCTTAGCAGTTTTTGATGCATTCCTCAGGTTGAGCCCGAGGGCTTTAACACCAAACTTACTATGCCGCCTACAGACGCTTTACGCCCAATAAATCCGGATAACGCTCGAGGATCACGTTTTACCGCGGCTGCTGGCACGTGATTAGCATCCTCTTATTCCTGGAGTACCGTCATCCCGCTAAAAGCGGGATTCTTCCTCCATAAAAGCTCTTTACACCCCGAAGGGCTTCTTCGAGCACGCGGTGTCGCTGGGTCAGGCTTTCGCCCATTGCCCAATATTCTCGACTGCTGCCTCCCGTAGGAGTCTAGCCCGTATCGCAGTGCTAGTGTTGAGGAACACACTCTCATGCCCCCTACCCGTCATAGCCTTGGTAAGCCATTACCTTACCAACAAGCTGATAGGCCGCAGATCGATCCCAAAGCGATTGCAAAGCTTTCTTTACCCTTCACTACTTTTGTAATAAAGGGACTATCAGGAATTAGCCCCACTTTCGCGGGATTATGCCTGTCTTTGGGGTTCGTTATCTACGTGTTATTAACCCGTTCGCCACTTTCACCCGAAGGTGAACGTTCGACTTGCATGCCTTATCCACACCGCCAGCGTTCATCCTGAGCCAGGATCAAACTCTCAAAAAAAAACTGAGTACGAAACAACTCTAAAAAACTAAATTAATATTCCATATTCAATTGGAAAGTACTTCTTTCTGCATTTCAATCTTAATTTTAAAAAAAAGAATTGTCAAGGATAGAGCTCTACAAAATTAAATCTTAAAAGAGCTCTATAGAAAAGAACTAAGTTCTTTGAGCACAAAACCTTACAAAAGAAATTATTTAATGTGAAGGTTTTGTAGAAAAGAGCTTTAGCTCTTTGAGCAATTCTTGAGCCGAGGAGAGGATTTGAACCCCCAACCTGATGCTTACAAAGCAACTGCTCTGCCATTGAGCTACCTCGGCGAATTATTCAAAAATTGTTACTATTGATAGTAAAACAAAAGAAAGGTTTGCGTAAACATCTATTATTCTATAGTCTTTTGCCCTGTGATGATTTTTCTGAAATAAAAACAAAAAGATTACAGTCAAAATAGAAAATAACAGGAAAAATTGTTGATAGAAGAAGAAAATTGGAAAAAGAGTTAGGGGGTAAAAGAAGGCTAAATCTCTTAATAATTTTTCTGATTTTTCGCGACCCAAAAATACAACAGTTGTGTTTAAGCCAGCCTCTTTATCATTTTCATAATCTTCTATATGATTTCGAAGTTCTAGCATGACAGAAAAATAAAAAATAGAAAAGGCAATTAAATAATGGAATTTGGTTAACTCTTTGTTAAAAATTAAAACAGGAATAAGAAAAAGAAAAGCGCCGGCAAATAATCCATGAGAAAATAAATCAATCCAGGGTCGCGACTTCATGCGCAAAGGAGGACAGGAATAAAAAAAACTCATTAGTATCGACACCAAACAGAATAAAAAAACTTTTATCCCAAATGCTGTTGACAGGACTAGACCCAAAACTGCTAGTAAAATTGAAAAAATTAAACCGTTTCTAAAACTTATCTTTTTAAGAGCTATAGGGTTTTTCTTATCTTTGTCCAATCCATCTTCTTTTGTGTCAAAACAATCATTTATTGAAAACCCAAAGGCCAAAAGAAAAAAAGAGAGTGCGTAGAAAATAATAATATCTCTGACAGGAAATAAAAATCCTTTTGAAACAATAAATCCAAGTGTAGCGATTAAAAAATAACCGCGCCAGTCTTTAATTCTTAAAAGCTTAAAATAGAATTCTAAATTTGCTTTCATTTTTTTGTTGATCCTCCCACTTCGTCCCAATATTTGTCATCATCCAAAACTTTCTTGTTTTTGGATTTTTCTCGTAATTTTTGAAGCCAGCCAGAGGTTTTACTATCGGTTTTTAAGGTTAGCACTCTAATCTTGGAAAGTGTTTTTTGCAAAAACATTTCATAAGAAAAGTCTTTGATAAATTCTATTTCCTTGACCTTATTTTTAATAACTAAAATCAGATTTCTCTTTTCATCTTTTTCAACCACTTTTGGCAGTTTAACTAAAGCTGGAATCTTTTGATAAAGCATTGTTCCCATTCCAACAACACTACCGCCAAAAATTATTGATGCGATTAAAGCAATCATAATTCGTATCTTACAAATTTCTTAATTACAATATTCTCTCCTAATTTAATAATATATTCTTCTATTAAATCTTGAACGGTTTTGGCACTATCTTTGACCCAAGGTTGAGATGTTAATGAATTTTCTTTTTGATATTTTTCCAACTTTCCTTTAATCATTTTTTCCATTATATCTTTAGGTTTACCAGAATTCTTGAATTGTGCCCTATAAATCTCTTTCTCCTTAGCTAAAGTACTTTCAGGAATATCTTCTTTCCCAACAAACATTGGCTTCATGGCTGTAATTTGCAAACAAATCTCATGAGATAGTTTCTGGAAATCATTTGATTTAGCTACAAAGTCTGATTCACAGCGAATATCAAGAATAACTCCAACTTTTTTATTCTGATGAACATAAGTTGAAATTAAGCCTGATTTAACCTCTCTGCTTGATTTTTTATTAGCTAACTCTTTACCTTTTTTCCTTAAAACCTCTTTGGCTTTTTCAATGTCTCCTTTTGTTTCATCTAAAGCTTTCTGGCATTCAATCACTGAAACGCCAGTTTGCTCACGGAGTTTTTTAACTTGATCAATGTTTACCATAAGATTTTACTTATCTTTTTTTTCTTCTTCCTCTTTAACCACAACCTTAGGTTTGGTATTAAGAATTACTTCTTTAACTTTCTCTAAAATGTAGGTAACAGAAGAAATAGCATCATCATTAGCCGGAATGAAACAATCAGTCAAGTCAGGATCAACATCAGTATCAGCAATTGCAATTACTTTAATATTTTTTTGTCTTGCTTCTTTAATTGCCAAAGCATCTTTTTTCATGTCTATGACAAAAATAGCGTCAGGAAACTTGTTTAAATCCTTCATTCCCTCAAACCTTCTTGCAAGACCAGTAATTTCTCTCTCAATCTTGGCTTTTTCTTTTTTGGTATATTTTTCCAATTCTCCATCCTCTTTTTTCTTTTGCAAATCTTTAAAATATTCTACTCTTTTTTTAATTATTTCAAAGTTAGTAAAAGTTCCACCCAGCCAACGATCAGTCACATAAGGCATTTTACAAGCCGATGCAACCTCCTCAACCAAATCCTTTACCTGAATCTTGGTACCAACAAAAAGAATAACCTTGTTGTCTGAAATAAGTTCTTGGATAAAAGCAAGGGTTTCTTTCAGTTTCTCAGCTGTTTTCTCAACGTCAATAATATGAACTGTGTTTCTTACTCCATGCAGAAATTGGCGCATTTTAGGATGTGCTCTGGATGTACGATGACCAAACTGCAAACCAGCTTTTTTCATTTCATCAAGCTTAATATTAAAATCTCCTTTTTTAGTTTTTGCCATATAGTCAGATTTTACAATACTCCGCTTGATTTTTCAATAGTAACGAGTTATGATATCAATATCTCAAAGAGCTAAAGCTCTTTTCGACAAAGTTTCTATACTCAAGGAACTAAAGTTCCTTTCGACAGAGCTTTTACATTAAATAGTTTTTTGTAAAGCTCTATAAATAAAACAATAAATATAAAACTCTGTTTATGAAAAAGAATCTTCATCCAAAATATTATCCAAAAGCTCAGGTTAAATGCGCCTGTGGCAATACTTTTACCGTTGGTTCTACTAAAGAATTTCTTGAAATTGAGATTTGCTCTCAATGTCATCCTTTTTATACTGGCAAAGAAAAAATAGTAGATACTTTGGGACGAGTTCAAAAATTCAGGGAAAGATTGACTAAAAGCAAAAAAAAGAAGTAAGATGAGCAGCCAAAACAACCAAGAAGGAGTTATTGTTGAAATTCGGGCCGGAACAGGAGGGGCAGAATCAGCCCTATTTGCTAGTAATCTCTTTAGAATGTATTCAAGATATGCTGCTTCAAAAGGTTGGAGTCAAAAAATTCTCGAGTCTAAACCCACTGAAATAGGTGGGTTTAAAGAGATTATTTTTGAACTTTCTGGTCCCAATGCTTTTTCAGAAATAAAAAATGAAGGAGGCGTTCATCGAGTTCAAAGAATCCCCAAAACAGAAAAAAAGGGAAGGGTCCACACTTCAACAGCTACAGTAGCTATTTTGGCTAAACCCAAAAAAGCAACAATTCAAATAAAACACGAAGATTTAAGAGTTGATTTTTATCGAGCCTCAGGCCCTGGAGGTCAATATGTAAACAAACGAGAAACAGCTGTTAGAATCACTCATCTACCAACTGGTTTAATGGCCGCCTCTCAAACTCAAAGAAGTCAGGCTCAAAATAAAGAAAACGCCCTAGCTATCCTGGAAGCTAAAATCTCTCAAGAAAAAGAGAAAAAAGACTTAGAAAGTCTAGGTAAAACAAGAAAAGCCCAAATTAAATGGGCTAAAAGGTCTGAAAAAATCAGAACATATAATTTTCCCCAAAACAGAATTACTGACCACAGAATTAAAAAAAGCTGGCACAACTTAGAAGAAATTATGGATGGAAACCTAAAATATATTATTAAGGCGTTTAGAAAATTAGAAAACTAATTCTTCTCAATTGCAGCAATATCATCTTCATACCCCTCAACAATTTTCATTACTGAATCTCCATAAAAACCATAACCATTATATGCAGTTCTTAGACTCGTACCTGAGAAATAAATCATAGCTGCTTTCCATTCACCATTATATGTTTGCTGGACTGCTCCATAGTCTGATAAATATAAACCAGCAGCTAAAAAAGCATCTTTAATATTCCAGGGATCGCCTGGTTTTCCTGTTATATCAGAAAGCCTATCTTTATATATCTTCCAGGTTGAAGGAATAAACTGGGCTGGCCCCATTGCTCCTCCATAACCATAACTCATTGGACAGGAAACAGGAGTATTATATGGGTCTCTCCCCAAAGCCTGAGTAATGTCCAAGAATGGAGAAACATCTCTGGAAGGCTTCATTACTCCTGAAATTGCTCTGCCACTACTAATTACTATACCAGACCCAGTTGATGGGTTTTTTAAATAACATTGACCAACATTTTTTCCGATATTTGATTCTTGAGTTAATACAGCCAATAAAAGAGCTGGTCTTACACCAGTAATTCCAGAAACATATTTAGCAATCTCATAAGCCTCTCCAAAGGTCGGAGCTTCAGGAATACCAATTAATTCAAAAATTCTAGCTCTAATTTGAGCTGCTTTTTGTTCTGTTTCCTGTTTTTCGCTAAGGTATTTTTGATATTCTGTCTCTGTTAAATGTAAAAGCCAGTCTTTATCTTTTTTAATACTGGATGACTCCTGCCTTTGCATATTCTGAAGAATAACCAAACCTTCTAAATCCTGTTTTTCATTGTCCAAAGAATCTTTTTGTTCTTCTAATCTAACCTTTAAGTTTTCAATATTTTCTAAAAGATCTCCACTTTGAACGCTCAAAGATTCTAAAGCGACTAAATCATTAAAAAAATCAGAAAGCTCTTCTTCAGAAAGCAGAATTTCAATCAAAGATTTCTGATCTGATTCATAAATAAATTGCAGAATCCGGGCCAAATGTTTTCTTGAGTCTTTAATTTTAAAAGAGGTCTCTTCAATAGAGCCCTCGGTGTCTATTATCTGGACACCCAAATCTTTTATCATTATATTACCTTGATAGATTTGAAGGTCTAATTTGTTAATTTTGCTTTTTAAAAGATATATTTGATTCTCAAGGGTTTTCTTTTCCTGTTCTGTTCTTTCGACATCTTTATCTATTTCAGCAATTTGTTTTTCCAACTCTTCTAATTCTCTTTCAAGCTCTTCTCTTTCTTCAGCAGAAGTTTGAGCAAAAGTTTGGAAATTAGGTAAAACCAAAAGTAATATTAATGTACAGAGAAGTATCTTTTTAGTCCTTAAAGTTTGGTCATTAATCATTTTTCTTCTTTTTCTTCCTTTTTTCCCTCTTTTTTCTCCTCCTTGTCTTCTTTCTTCTTTATTTCTTCCTCCTCTCCCACTTTCTCTACTTCTTCTATTTTTTCCTCAATTGGTTTCTCCAACTCTTCTTCTACCTTCTCAGGACGAGAAACCGTGGCGACAACTTCATCTGGTTCTCTTAAAACTTCAATATTCTCCGGTATTTCTAGGTCTTTAACCAAAATTTCATCATCAAAAGTTTTTAATCTATCTATATTAACCTTAATCTCTTTTGGAAAATCCTGTGGTAAAGCATTAATCTCTAATTCAAAAATATTTTTCACTAAAGTTCCATCTAAATCGCTTACCGCTAAACTCTCACCTTCAAAAACTAAAGGCACTTTTGCTTCAGTTTTTTCTTTCAAAGAAGGTTGGAAAAAATCAATATGAATGGGATATCCACCCACAACGTCAAACTGAACTTGATGAATTAAAACCAAAAACTCTTTATTCCCTCCCTCAACTTTGAGTTCAACCAAAGTATTTTCTCCGGCCTCTTGATAAACCTTTTCAAATTCTTTTAAATCAATTTTTAGAGAAAGAGATTCTATTTGTGTCCCATACAAAACTGCTGGAATCATGCCCTCTTTTCTAATATCTGAAGCTTGACGAATTTTAGCTAATAATGTAAGCATATTAATTATTTTTGATTTTAATACATTCAACTGGACAAATTTCAACTGCTTCCTGATTGCAACCGATTTCTTTAACCTCTAATTCTTGATTATTGGTTTTTTTATTTATTTTTGAACCTAAAAGATGGGCTTTTCCATCATCTCCCATTTCCCAACTTTGTGGACAAACAGCCACACAAGAACCACAACCAATACATTTTTGAATCTGATGAATAATTTTCATTTAAACTTTGTTTTGACTTCCAAATAATTTAATTTTTTTCTCAACAACTTTTTGTGTTGCTTTAATGACTGGTAAAAGAATCTTATACGGCTTAATTTCTTCTCTCTTGCTCTGATTAATAGTTGCTTTTAGCGTCTTTTTCCAAGCCATTCTTAATTCAGTATTAATATTTATTTTAACAATCCCCTCTTTAATTACTTTTTTGATATCTTTTTCCTTAGTACCTGAACCACCATGTAAAACCAATGGGGTTTCTATTGTTGTTCTAATTTTCTTTAATCTTTCAAAATCAATCTTGGGCATTTTTTGATAAACCCCATGTACATTCCCTATGGATATAGCTAAACTATTTACTCCTGTTTTATGAACAAAGCGTTTTGCGTCTTCCAAACAAGTCAAATTTTCTTCTTTAACCTCAGTGCCTTTTCCAATAATACCAATCTCTCCCTCAACTAAAACACCTTTTTTTGAAGCTGCTTTTACTATTTCTTTAGTTAGCTCAATATTATCAGATAAAGAAAGTTCTGAGCCGTCAAAATGAACACAATCATAACCAAGATTAATTGCCTCTTTAATGTAGTCTAAATTCTTCCCGTGGTCAAGATTTAAAAAAACAGGAAAATCTGTTTCTTCTCTAAAAGATTTTACCAAAGCTACTGCTTGTTTCAAACCTAAGAACCTGCTCTCCCCTTCTGAAGTTCCAATAATTATGGGAGATTTAAGGTTCTGAGCGGCAGCTATTATTCCTTTTAATTGTTCATCAGTAGAAAAATTGAATTGTCCTATGGCCCATTTTTCTTTTTGGGCTTTTTTAAAATACTCTAAAAGGTTCATAATCTATGTTTTTTAACCTTTATTTTCGATAACTCTTTCTTTTTAAAACCTTTTAACAAACCATTTTTAGCTCCTATTTTCTGGATACAAGAAACAGCATTAGCAATTCCCAACTGAATAGCAAAAGAAATATCATTGGTTTTAATAAACCCAGACAAAAAACCAGAACCAAAAGCATCTCCAGCTCCAGTAAAATCAGCTATCTTTACAAAGGAAGAAGAAGCAGACCAGAGATATTTCCCATCAGAAACTATTACTCCTTTTTCTCCCTTAGTCATAATAGCAATTCCTTTTATCATGTCATCTAATTTTTTAAACAATTTCTTTTCCTTATGAAATGGAACCCCAGTGAGCAAAGAGGATTCTTCTTGGTTTAAATTCAAAATATCAATCTTGGCCAAGATTGGTTTTAAGTCTCTTTTTTTTAAATTAATCTGTGGATTACCAAGATTAGCCATTACTTTAATATTATTTTTCTTAGCAAACTCAACCAAAGGACCAAAAGATTTAACCAATCTTTCTTTTAAGGGGGCTAAATAAAACCATTGGGATTTTAATTTTTTAAAAGGAATCTCTTTTTGAGTTAAGAAATGACAAGCTCCCCGATAAACTAAAATTGTTCCTCTGCCAGAGGAAGCAAAAATAACCGAATAAGCAGTAGCTCGGTCTTTATCTTTTTTAATAAAGCGAGTGTCAATCCCAAGCTTTTTTAATTCTTCAATCAAAGCTTCTCCTCTTTTATCTTTTCCAATCTTGCCCACATAAGCTACCTTAAAACCTTGCTTGGCAAAAGTAGCAGCTGTATTTGTGCCACCTCCTCCAGTAGAAACAACCATGTTTTCTATCTCAATCTTTGACCCAGAAGAAAAGCAAAAACCCTTACCCGTTGAAAATTTATTGTCTACCACAAGATTATAATTATCTTGTTTTAGTTTTAAAAAGGTGTCTCTGGTTGCTGAACCAAAAGTAATTATATCAAACATTTTTTTTAGCCAAATTAAGAATTGTTTTAATGACTGCGTCGGGATTCAGAGAAATTGACTCAATTCCCTCTTTAATCAGGAATTGGGCAAACTCTGGAAAATCACTCGGGGCCTGGCCGCAAATTCCGCAGTATTTCTTCTTTCGATTGCAGGCAGCTATTACCTCGGCTATCATTTGCTTTACTGCTTCATTCCTTTCATCGGCAATTTTAGCTATCTGAGCATTATCCCTGTCAATGCCCAGAGCCAGTTGAGTCAAGTCATTGCTGCCAATAGATACTCCATCAAAAATCTTCAAGAATTCATCAATCAAAACAACATTAGAAGGAATTTCGCACATTACTATCACCCTTAAGCCATCTTTCCCTTTAATTAATCCATTCTTAGCCATCAAATCCAACACCTTTTGACCCTCTTCGGGCGTCCGGCAAAAAGGAACCATAATCCAAATGTTTTTTAATCCGAAAACCTCTCTTACTCTTTTCAAAGCTTGGCATTCCATTTCAAAGGCTGGTTGAAAGTCTTTATCATAATACCTTGACGCTCCCCGCCAGCCCAGCATTGGATTTTCTTCTTTGGGCTCGAACAATCCTCCTCCTATTAAGGTTTCATATTCATTGGTTTTTAAATCCGACAATCTGACAATTACTGGCTTAGGGTAAAAAGCCGCAGCAATCTGAGCCACGCCCTCAGCCATTTCTTTAATAAAATGCTCTTTTTTATCCTTGTGTTCAATGGTAATTTTATCAATCTGCTCAATGATTTTTTTAAGCGCTTTATTATTCCTGCTCTGGGCCTTAAGTCTTTCATAATGATAAAGCGCCAAAGGATGAATTCTGATTTTTTCAGCCAAAATAAATTCAATTCTAGCTAACCCAACTCCATCATTAGGCAGAAAAGATGTTTGAAAGGCTATGTCAGGCGCTCCAATATTAACCATTATTTTAGTCTTCAGCTTGGGAATCTTGCCTAAATTATAGGTTTTAACCTTAAAGGGAATCCTGCCGCTAAACACTCTGCCAATTGAACCCTGGCTGCAATCAGCTGTAACTAGCTGTTCTTTTTTCAAAACCTTTGTTGCGATTCTTGCGCCCACAATACAAGGAATCCCTAACTCCCGGCTTACTATTGCAGCATGAGCTGTTTTCCCACCCTCATTAGTCACAATAGCTGAAGCTAACCGCATTATCGGCACCCAATCTGGATCAGTCATTTTAGTAACCAAAACTTCGCCTTTTTTGAAATTAGATATTTTAGAAACATCAAGAATTTTTCTCACTTTCCCGCTTCCCAGCTTAGAACCAATAGCAATACCAGTTAGTAAAGGATGTTTATTGGTCTTTACATTATATTCCTGATAAAAGTGACCGGCCTGAGGAGCATGAACTGTTTCCGGTCTTGATTGAACAATAAACAACTGGTTTGTTTTTCCGTCTTTAGCCCATTCAATATCCTGAGGTTTTTGATAGTGTTCTTCAATCAAACAAGACCAGCGAGCCAATTGCAAAATCTCATCGTCGTTTAGACTGAATTGAATTTGTTTAGTCTCTGGCACAGCCGCCTCTTTAAGTCCTTTTTCCTGACCATAAATATATTTTCTGTTTTTCCTGCCCAAATTTTTCACAATGATTGATTTGTATCCTTTCTTGAGACTGGGCTTGAAAACATAGAATTGGTCAGGAGTAATTCTACCCTTTACAATCATTTCCCCTATTCCCCAAATAGAATTAATCAAGACTACTCCTGAAAATCCTGTCTCAGTATCCAAAGTAAATATCACTCCAGAAGAAGCTAAATCTGACCTGACCATTTTCTGAATACCGACCGAAAGGCCGAATTCCATTTGCCCTATTTTCTTTTCTTCTCGATAAGCAATAGCCCTGTCAGTAAAAGTTGAAATAATGCTCTTTTTGACTGCTTTTAATAATTCTTTTTCTCCGCTGATATTTAAATAGGTTTCGAACTGACCAGCAAAAGATGCGCTGGGCCTATCTTCAGCAACACCAGAAGTTCGCACTGCCACATCAGTATTATCTCCGTATTTCAAAGATAATTTGAAATAGGCTTTTAAAACTTCTTGTTTTAAATGGTCAGTAAATTTTTCTCGAGCAATTGCTTCTCGGCATTTTTTGCCAGTTTCTTGGATACTTTTTATACTTTTGGGATTAAGCTTTTTAAAAAATTCTTTGAGCCTTTTATCTAAATTATTGGCTTTCAAAAACTCCCAATAGAAATTAGTCGTCAAGGCAAAACCATTAGGAACATTAACGCCTTTTTTGGTCAATCGAGAAAACATTTCTCCCAAAGAAGCATTTTTACCTCCAACCAAACCAACATCTTTTGAAGAAATTTCCTTAAACCAGAGTATATGTTTTTTACTTCTTTGAATCATTGAATTAAGCTTTTCATGGCTATAGCAGCTCTTTTAAGATTGGAATAATTAGGAATCTGATTCTTCTCTAATAAATCAATTCCTGGTTGACTGAACTTTTCACCCAAAAATATAGAAATGATTGGTTTTGATTTCCATTTCTTCTGGGCCTGTATAATAATTTTAGCATTTTCCTCGACTTCGGTCATAATTTGAAATGCCTGGACAACAAACAAGCTATGGATATTCTTCTGCTCTAACAAAGCCTTAATAGCAATATCATATCTATCAGACAAAGCATCACCCACTATATCTAAGGGATTTCTTTTTGAAAAAGCTGGATTCATTAATTTGGATTTAACTAATTTCTCAAGTGTTGCTTTGCTGAGTTTAGGTAATTTTATTCCCAATTCCTGACAATAATCAGCTAATAAAACTCCAAAACCGCCACCATTAGTAACAATGGCAGCGCCGTTTTTACATTTTTTATGCCAGGCTAATGCTTTAGCAACGCCAAATAAATCCTCCAACGTATCCACTTCAACAATGCCTGATTGGGCAAAAGCAGCAGAATAAATTTGATAAGAACCTGATAAAGCAGCCGTGTGACTTATTGCTGCTTTGGTGCCTGCCCTTGTTCTTCCTGCTTTTATTGCAATAATTGGTTTTGTTTTAGAAATCTCTTTGGCAATTCTCATAAATCTCCTGCCGTCTTTTAGCCCCTCAAGATAAATAGTAATAACTTTTGTTTCCTTGTCATTTTTAAGCCACAAAAGAAAATCGCAAATGTCTAACTGGGCTTCATTACCATAAGAAATTAAACTTGAAAAGCCATAGTTTTTTAACCAGGAGCTATCAACAACTGCATCAATAACAGCTCCTGACTGAGAAACAAAAGCAATGCCTCCAGCTTCAGGAATGACGGGAGCAAAAGAAGCATTTAATTTCAGGGAAGGCCTAATAATTCCTAAACAATTCGGCCCTATTAAAGGAATTTTTGCTTTTCTAGCCAACTTTGATATTCTCTGCTGTAAGACTTTTCCTTTTTTTCCCGTCTCAGCAAAACCAACTGATATGACAATAATTCCTCCCACCTTTTTCTGACAACATTCCTCTACTATTTTAGGCACAATAGAGGCTGGTACAGCAATAATTGCCAAATCAACAGGGCCTTTAATAGATAAAACAGAAGGTAGGCATTTGATTCCAAGAACCTGCTTGCGATAAGGATTAATAGCAAAAACTTTTCTCTTACTTTTTCCTTCAAGAACATTTTTCATCAACCCCAAACCAACTGATTTCTTTTCAGATGAAGCTCCGATAACAGCAATTGATTTGGGATTAAAAACTCTTTTTAAATTCATGTTCATACAAAAAACTTAAAATCAGCAGCCCAGGCGCCTTTTTCATTTGTAATCACTGGATTTAAATCAATTTCTTTTATGCTTTTCTCTTTTAAAGAAAGTTTGGAAAGCCCAACAATTATGCTTACCAAAGCATTAATATTAACTTCCTTGCCCGTTCTTGCCCCTTTTAGAATCGAATAACCTTTGATTTCTTTTATCATTTTAAGAGCCTCTTTAGCAGAAACCGGACAAACTCTAAAAGAAATATCTTTTAATATCTCTACAAAAATACCTCCAAGCCCAAACATTAAAACCGGACCGAACTGCCCGTCTCTTTTCATACCTAAAACTATCTGTTCTCCTTGACCCATTTTTTGAACCAACACTCCTTCTGCGTCTTTTATTCTTAATAATTTAACAAATGCTGTCTTAAATTCTTTTTCGTTTCCAAGACCAACTTTTACTCCTCCAATATCTGTCCGATGAAATATTTTTCTAGAAGACACTTTCAATACCACTGGAAATCCAATTTTCTTAGCAAACTGCCTTGCTTTTTTTTCTGACTCGAAAACTTCTGTCTCCAAAAACGGAATTTTATACTTTGAAAGAAGTTTTTTTGAAATTTGAAAATCCAAAAGTTGCATATTTAATATATTCTATCAAAAATTGAGATAAATTAAAAATGCTGTTTTCCAACAGCATCATTTATTATCGATAGACTCGGCCCATTACAGCTTTCTGCCGATAAATTCAGCCATTTCTGCCAAACGACAAGCATAAGCCCATTCATTATCATACCAAGCCAAAACCTTAACTAATTTCCCATTTACCACTTTTGTGCTGGCAGCATCCACTATTGCTGAGTAAGTATTTTTAATGTAATCAGTCGAAACCAACAAAGCGTCTTCTATCCCTAAAATTCCCTTAAACTTATCCTTTTTACTGGCTTTTCTGAAAAGGTCATTTACTTCTTTAGCACTGGTCTCTTTTTTAACCTCACAAACTAAATCAATAATTGAAACAATTGGTGTTGGCACTCTTATTGCCAAGCCATCTAATTTTCCTTTTAAATCAGGCAAGGCTCTTTCAACAGATGTGGTTGCTCCAGTAGTTGTCAGAATCATATTGATTGCTGCTGCTCTGGCTCTACGAAGGTCTTTGTGAGGCAGATCCAAGATTTTCTGATCATTAGTATAACTGTGAACCGTAGTCATAAAAGCAGAAACTATTTCCAGCTCTTCATCCAAAACCTTAACCACTGGAGCTAAGCAATTAGTGGTGCAAGAACCCATATCTATAATATTATTTTTTTTAGAATCATACTTTTCTTCATTCACTCCTAAAATAAAACAGGGTACATTATCACCCTTAGCTGGAGCTGAAATAATTACCTTTTTTGCTCCAGCAGTAATATGTTTTTTCGCATCTTCTAATTTTCTAAAAACACCAGTACATTCTAACACTACGTCTATCTTCAAATCCTTCCAGGGCAAATTAAGAGGATCTTTCTCACTAAAAACCCTAATTTTCTGGCCATCAATAATCAAACTGTCTCTCTCGGTTTTAACTCCTTTCTCATAAAGCCCATAGACTGAATCATGTTTCAAAAGATGAGCCAATGTTTCTGGATCAGTCAAATCATTAACAGCTATCATTTCTAATTTAGGATGGTTTTTTAAAATATTTTTAAATGTGGCTCGGCCAATGCGACCAAAACCATTGATTGCAATTTTTATTGGCATAGAATTTTAAAATTATTCTTTAATATTTAATAATTCTACAATTTTATTTTTATTAAATCCCACTATAATTTCACCATCTATTTCAATCACTGGTACACCCATTTGACCCGACTTTCTAATCATTTCTTCTTGAGCAACTTGATCTTTAAAAACATCAATGTCTTCAAACTCAATATTATGTTCCTTTAAAAATTGTTTTAAGGAAGCGCAATAAACACAAAATGGAGTAGAAAAAACTTTTACCATAATTATTGACAAGAACCATCGCTTGATTCTCCAGAGCTGTAAGTTTCGGAAAACCCGGTAGCAGATTCTTCTTTTGTTAAAGTTTTGCTGCAGTAAGCAATATCGCCCTCAAAACCGCAGCAAAGCAGGCTTTTTACTGCCTCAGCTGTCCTTCCTCCAAAATCAAACTCACTTACTTTCTGTTCGTTTAAAATCAAAGCCGGAGAACCCGTAACATTATATTTGTCCTGCAAATCAAAATCTCTCTGGGCATAAGTCAAACCTCTTGACCCATCATTTTTACAACCCTCTAATTTTTCCAAATCAATCCCTGTTTCTCTTAAACATGTTTCATTATCTCCGTTTTTAAGAAAACAAGAAAGATAAGGAAAATATTTACTACTTTCTTCTTCTCTTAAACATATTTGAGTCAAATTCTCTTGAGCCTCTTCTTCTCCATGCATTGAAGTTATTTTCTCGTCCTGAATTTCACCCATATATTCAATCTTTATGTTTTCGGCCAACTCAGGAATATTTTTGACGACCTCAACTAAAATCCTTTGCATCTGAGTGCCAAAAGGACAATAGCTCACCACAAAAGCCTCAAGAGTTGACTTCTGCTTTTTTTGAACATCTTCGCAGGATGTACTTTGTTGCTGGGTTGATTCTTCAACATTTTCTTCTGCCTGAGTTACTGATTCTTCCTCTAAACTAACCCAGTTCTGAGGAAACAGAAGTTTACCGTCTTTGCTTATATAAGAATCATACTCCTCCCCACCAATTTCAAGATGAATCTTATATAGTCCGCTTTCTTCAACTACGTTTACCAGTGAAGCTGTAAGGCCTTCAGACAACATGTTTTCATTAATATAGTCTATTGCTTTTTGAGCTAAATCTTCGGGAGAAGTTTCAACTTTTTCTATTTTTTCCTGATTTAAAATAATAAAAACTCCCGCAATAGCTAAAAAACCAACTATCACAAGAAAAGGCGCACGTAATTGTTTAATTTTATTTGTCATATATTTTTAATCTACACAAAACCAATCTATTTGTAAAGTTTAAAGTGTTTTTTTACTTTTAATTACTAAAGATTTATTAAACCCATATTCTGTTAAAGTTCCTACTGGTATTTCTAAATTGATAATCTCTTTATCAGATATTTTCTCAATGTATTTGACCAAAGATCTTAAACTATTGTGGCTAGCTACAATTAAAACGTTTCTTCCCTTTTTCAGGTCTTTTTCAATATATTTTTTAAAAAATGGGATTGTTCTTTTAAATGTATTTTTAAGTTTTTCCCCACCAGGAGGACCTTGATTAAATCCCCTTCTCCATAAATGAACTTTATCAGAACCATATTTTTTAATAGTGTCTATTTTATTCAATCCCTGTAATTTACCATAATATCTTTCATTCAATTTTTCTGAAACATATACTGGTATGTAATTATTCTTTAAATCCTTGAAATTACCCCATTTTTTCATTTTACCCTTAAAATGCAGGAATATTGGATATTTTTTATTAGTTTCCATCAAAACCCTAGAAACTGTTTCTTGATTTCTCACTAAAGGAGAGGTATAAACAACATCAATTTTCAATTTAGAAATTTTAGAAGCAAGTTTTTTTACGCCCTCAATTCCTTTTTTACTCAAAGGAACATCAGTCCAGCCAGTAAATCTATTCTCTAAATTCCATTGTGATTGAAGGTGTCTTAATAAAAATAGTTTGGCCATGTTATTTTAATTTTTGCTCTATTCTTAATAATCTATTATATTTTGCTACTCTTTCTCCTCTGGCTGGCGCTCCTGCTTTAATAAAATCTGCCCCCAAGCCAACCGCCAAATCAGATATGAAACTGTCTAAAGTTTCACCAGAACGATGAGAAACCATAATTTTCCAGCCAAAAGCTTTTGCCAAATTAAAAGATTGCAAAACTTCTGTAATGCTGCCTATTTGGTTAGGTTTTAATAATAAGCCATTGCAAGCTTTTTTTTCTTGAGCTTTAATTATTCTCTTTGGATTGGTAACTAAAAAATCATCTCCAATAATAATGATTTTCTTACCAAGCTTTTTTGTAATATCAGAAAATCCATTATAGTCTTGTTCTGAAAACGGATCTTCCAAAGAAAGAATTGGATACTGCTTTACCAAATCAACATAGAAATCCAAATCGTATTTTC
>Ga0265594_1001400_pt1 | contig 18680 bp, 21 predicted proteins | sample saktaG_11_FD_190147 | JGI IMG/M metagenome (GOLD analysis project Ga0265594, IMG submission 190147) | Saline water microbial communities from Sakinaw Lake, British Columbia, Canada - sak_2011_5_24_80m | ecosystem: Environmental > Aquatic > Non-marine Saline and Alkaline > Saline ... | reverse complement strand
AGCAAAATCATCTGGAATAAAATATCAGATTATTTACAATGCTTCTATTTTTGATGCTATTGGAGAAACAGGTTTGCAGTTGTATAAATTTGGCAAAATCGCAAGTATACCTGCTTGGAAAAAAAATTACGAGCCAGATAGTTTTATGGAAATTGTAAAACAAAATTTAGCTTCTCAAGCACATAGTTTGATTCTTATTGATATTGGATTAGAATTTCCAGAAGCATTAGAGCAATTAGAAAAAGCTACAAAAAAACATGATTTGAAATTAAAAAAATTAATCATTTGCCAAAAATTGGGCACAAAAGAACATAAAGTTCTTTATCGAAATTTTGAAGAAATGAAAACTTTCACAGGAATTAGAAAACCTTATTGTTTAATTATTCCAAGCAAACTTCACTTTGTTGAAAAAGAATTTTTAGAAAATTTATAATAAATTTTATTGATAAAAAGAAAAGGGATTTCCAAATAAACTAAAATAAACAATTTCTTGAACTTCTTCAAGATGAGAAGAACCTGAGAATAATAAACCTGTATCTATTTCATTGATTGCAAGAAAAATAGGATTTTTTAAAGAAGTTGCTAATTGAGCATCATAAATTTTTCTTTTTTCAGGAGTCAAAGTAATTAATCTTTCTTGTATACTTCCATTTCTTACATTACTTTCTAAATTCAACATCTAAATAATTCAAGTTCTTTCTTTTTAAAGATTTGTGTAATATAAACATTATTTTTATAAATCACTTATTCGTGATTAAAATATGTATGATTTTAAAGAAATTGAAAAACAGATATTAAAATTCTGGGAAGATAAAAAAATATTTGAAAAACTTCGTAAGAAAAATAAAGGGAAGAAAAAATGGAGATTTATAGACGGACCAATAACTGCAAATAATCCTATGGGAATTCATCATGCATGGGGTAGAACTTACAAGGATTTATTCCATAGATTTAAAGCAATGCAAGGTCATGAAATGCGATACCAAAATGGATTTGACTGCCAAGGACTTTGGGTTGAAAGAGAAGAAGAAAAATCTTTGGGTTTAAAAAATAAAGAAGATATTGAAAAATTTGGCATTCTAAATTTTGTAAATGCGTGCAAAAAAAGAGTTGAAAAATTTTCAAAAGTTCAAACAGACCAATCAATAAAATTAGGTTACTGGATGGATTGGGATAATTCTTATTATACAATGAGCAATCAAAATAATCTTCATAATTGGCATTTAATAAAAACTTATTTTGAAAAAGGTTGGCTTTACAAGGGAAAAGATGCAGTTCCTTGGTGTTGGAGATGTGGAACAGCAAGTTCAAAACATGATATTTCCACAGAAGGTTACAGAGAAGTAACACACAAAGCATTGTTCATGCAATTTCCTATCAAAGGAAAATCAAATGAATATTTTTTAATTTTCACAACAACTCCTTGGACTGTTCCTGCAAATGTTGCAATTGCGGTTAATGAAAATATAAATTATGTTAAAGTAGAAAATGAAGGGCTGTTTTATTGGATTGCTGAAAAAAGAGTTCAAGAACTTGAAGGAGATTATAAAATTATTGAAAAAAAGAAAGGGAAAAAACTTGAAGGAATTGAATATATAATGCCATATGCTTCATTAGAAGTTCAAAAAAATTCTCCACATAAAGTTTGTTTATGGGATTTAGCTTCTGAAGAAGAGGGAACCGGAATTGTGCATATTGCTCCTGGATGTGGTGCAGAAGATTTTGATTTGGGAAAAAAAATAGGATTACCTGCAATATCCCCTTTAAATGAAGCTGGAATTTACGACGAAGGCTATGAACAATTTAGTTTAAAAAAATATTTTGAAGTAAATAAAGAAGTATTAGAAGATTTGGAAGCAAGAAGATTTGTATACAAAATAGTTCCTTACAAACATAGATATCCCCATTGTTGGAGATGCGGGGAAGAACTTGTTTTTAGATTAGTTGATGAATGGTATATTAAATGTGAGGAGATTAAACAAAAATTAATTTCTGAAAATGAAAAAATTAAATGGTATCCTGAATATGGAAAAATTAGGCAAAGAGATTGGTTTAATAATATGGGAGATTGGTTAATTTCAAGAAAAAGATATTGGGGATTGCCACTTCCAATTTGGGAATGTGTATGTGGGAATGTTGAAGTTGTTGGAAGTTTAAAAGAACTTAAAGAAAAAGCTGTTGACAAAAAAAAGGTTGAAGCTCTTTCTGAAATTCATCGTCCTTGGATTGATGAAATAAAATTGAAATGTTCCAAATGTAAAAAAGAAATTGGAAGAGTCAAAGATGTTGGAGATGCTTGGCTCGACGCTGGGATTGTTCCTTTTTCAACTTTAAATTATTTGGAAAATAAAGAATATTGGAAAAAATGGTTCCCTGCAGATTTAATTTCTGAAAATATGCCCGGGCAATACCGTGGATGGTTCAATGCATTATTTTGGGCAAGTGGAACCTTGACAGGAAAAGCTCCTTTCAAAGCATTATTTGGATATGAAACTTTAAAAGATGAAAAAGGAGAAGAAATGCACAAAAGCAAAGGGAATGCAATTTGGTTTGATGATGCTCTTGAAAAAATAGGTGCAGATGTAATGAGGTTGATTTATTGTTTACAAGATCCTTCTTCAGAATTAAAATTCGGTTTTAATATTGCAAAAGAACCAAAAAATAATTTAAATATTTTTTATAATATTTCAAAATTAATTGTAAATGAAAAAGGCACAAATGTAAAATCTATAGAAGACAAATGGATTTTATCAAAATTGAACAATCTTATAAAGAGGGTTACTGAAGAGCTTGAAAATCTTCATCCACATTATGCTTCTCGAGCTTTACAAAATTTTTGGTTGAATGATTTAAGTAGGGGCTATATCCAGCTTGTACGAGATAGACTTTCCACAGAAGATAAAGCTGTAAAATTTGTTTTGAAAGAAATTTATTTGACTTTAATAAAACTATGTGCCCCTTTTATTCCTTTTATCACTGAAAAAATTTGGCAAGATTTGAAGGAAAAGAAAATTGTTGATAAAGAATCTGTTCATCTTTTAAAATGGCCAAAATCTAATGAAAAAGAAATTAATAACAAACTAGAAAAAGAATTTGAAGAAATGTTTCTGGTTTTAGAAGTAGGCTTAGCAGAAAGAGACAAACTACAAATTGGCTTAAAATGGCCTTTAGCAAATGCAGAAATTTATTGTGAAAATAAATTAAATAAAAACTTAGAAGAAATAATTTCCCGACAATTAAATGTAAAAAATGTTAAAATAAAAAAAGGGGAAAAAATAAAAGTTGAATTAGATGAGAAAATAACCTCTGAACTTGAAGCAGAAGGGTATGCTCGAGAAGTTTCAAGAAAAATTCAAGCATTTAGAAAAAACCTTGGACTTATTCAAACAGAAAAAATTGAAACGTATTTAATCGTCGATGAAAAGTTTAAATTTATTTTAGAAAAAGAAAAAAAACTTTTGAAAGAAAGAACAAATTCAAGAAAGTTAGAGATTGTTACAACTGATAAGGAAAGATTTAAAAACAAAACTAACTTTAAAATTAAAGATAAAAAAGGTGAAATTGCCATTGTTATTTCCGGTAAATAGCACTTATATTTACCATTTTAGAAAACAACAATCTTTAAAAATAAAGATTCCCACATAAAAACATAAAATGATAATAAAAGAAGAATTTTTGAGCAGGTTAAGAAAAATATTTGATTTAAACTTGTATGAAGTAAAAGTTTGGACAGCATTGCTATCTAGGGGGACTTCTACAGCCGGGGAATTAAGCAATATTTCTGATGTCCCACGTTCAAGAACATATGATATTTTGGAAAGCTTAGAAAAAAAAGGATTTATTGTAATGAGGCTTGGTAAACCAATTAAATTTATTGCTTTAAAACCTGAAGAAGTTGTGGAAAGAGTTAAAAAGAATTTATTTGTTAATGCAAAAGAAAAATCTCAAAGACTTGAAAAATTAAAAGGAGACAATGTTTTAGAAGAGTTAAGCACATTATTTACAAAAGGCGTGAAATTTGTTGAGCCCTCTGAACTTTCTGGAAGTTTAAAAGGAAGACAAAATTTGTATAATCATTTAGATATGATGATTCGTGATGCAGAAAAAACAATTACAATTATTACAACAGCAGAAGGACTTAATAGAAAACTTGAAGCTTTAATGCCAAGTTTAGAAAAATGTAAGAAAAGGGGTGTTGTAATTAAAATTGCTGGACCAATTGACAAAAATAATTTACAAGTTGCAAAAGATTTATCCAAAGTTGCAGAAGTTAGAAATTTAACAAAAATAAAAGCAAGATTTGTAATTATTGATTCAACTCAATTAATGTTTATGCTTTTAGATGATGAAAAATTCCATCCTAATTATGATTTAGGGATTTGGCTTAATACAAGTTTCTTTGCTCAAGCATTAGAACAATTATTTGAATTAGCTTGGAAAGATATGAAAATTGTAAAATAAAACAACAATTCTTAAAAAGAGCATTTATTTAAAAAGAATATGACACGTAGTATTGCCTTTAAAATTCCTTTTGTAAATGAAAAAACTCCTACACTTTCAAAAAAAGAAATTTTTGCTTTTTTACCTGAATCTATTGGAAGAATTCTTAATTCCTCAATGTTCAATAAAATGCAATTCATAAAAAGTGCTTTAAAGGAATATGAAAAAAGTGGTTCAAAAATAAATGTTCATCAGGCAATTGAAATTTATGAACGATTTTTAGATATTCTTGTTGAAAGAAATTTTTGTATAGTAAGCGGGAATTATTATTACCCATTGCCTCTTCAAGAAACACCAAAAGCTTAGTCAACTTATTTTTAAAAAAATTTAAATAGGGTTCTTACGTATAAATTTTGAAAGGAGGTAAAAATGAACGCTGTAGAAATTTTAGCACTAATCTTTGCAATAGCAGTAATTCTTAAGATGTTGATGATTTTAATCAGTAGGAAATCTTGGGAAGGATTTGCTAAATGGATGTACAAAAAACCAGCTCTATTATTCATAATCGAATTAATTTTAGCTATCCTTGTCTTCTATTTTTTAATTGTAAAAGGTGGTTTAGCAATTACAACAATAATGGCTTGTGTTCTTTTAGGTGCTTTATTAACAGGAATGAGTTTTGCATTTTTCACAAAAGAATTGTCTCCTATGATTAGCAAAATTATGAAGGCAAATGTTTTGAAAAAAGCTTGGTTCCTTATGTTAATTTGGCTTGCACTTGTTATTTGGGTTTTAATTGCTTTATTTTGATTTAATTTATTTAATTTTTCTTTTTTATATTTTTTAACAACCCAAAAACCTTAAATATCCTCATTCTTCTTTAAATTCGTAGACTAGGTCAGCGGGATAGTCCTCCGCTATTTGCAAACGGACTTTAGGCAGACTGCGAGAGGGGAGTGATGAGTGCGTCAAAAGGTCTTTGTTCGGACGTTGACGTTTTGTCTGCTTTGATCTTGCATTTACGAACCGGGTCAGGCCTTGATCGGAGCAGCCCTAAACATTTGTTAAGGTGCTTAGCAGGTTGCAAAACTGAGGAAGAATAAAGGTAGCTTTTTGGTTATCTCTGAGCAAACCTCGAGTCTACAATAAAAAGAACCTGCTGGTTCTTTTTCTAAAAGAAGGCTCTTTTTTTAAAATTCCAATTCTGCAAAAATAGGATAATGGTCAGATGCTATTTCTGTTAATCTATTCTTTATAATCCCTGAACTTAGAACTTTAAATTCTTTTGAACAAAAGATATAATCTATTCTCATTAAATTATTGCCAGAAAGTTTTGTATGATAGGAATAATCTTTCTTTTTATTTTTTTCTTTATATGTATCGATTAAATCTTGCTTGAGAAGAAATTTTATAGTTTTTGCCTTAAGTATTTCTTCAACAATTTTTTTTGCTTTTTGTTTATCTTTTAATTTTCTAGAAAAATTTTTTAGCAGTTCATTCTCATTATAATTATCTTTGGGAGATATTGCATTAAAATCCCCTGCGACTATGAATGGGTTCTCTTTCCGCTTTATTAAGTCTTTAAATAAACTTTCTTTTTCTTGAGGGGTGTTATGGGGATTTGGGTGTATAACATCTATATTAATTATTTTATTCCCAATTTTTAATGAGGTTTTTATCCATCTAGATTTTAGAGACAAAAACTTTGTTTTTTCAAATATTGGAAATTTAGATAAAAGCCCTATTCCAAAATCTCTGTGAGGTAATTTTTTGGATACAAAAAATCCATAAGGATAATTAAATATTTTTTTATAATCTTGAGAAAATTTCTTGTTTTTTGTATGGTCTGCTTCTGTTAAAACTAAGATATCTGGATTTTCTCTTTTGATTATTTTTTGTGCTGCTTTTTTTCTTTCCTCATTTGGGAGAAGAATATTTTCTTTGTTTCTATCAAAGAATCCATTCAAGAGATTATATTCTATAATCTTAATTTTCATAAAATAAAAATATAAACTAAATCTATAAATCTTTCGGCAAATCTAATAAGTTAACCAACCGATAAATTCTGTCAACATTAATTTAATAAACTCGTTTTCATTCTCTTGCTCATGGAAAAAAGAGGGCAATTTTATTTAATAACAGCTGTGATTATAATTGCGATAATTCTTGGTTTTGTTGCAATAACAAATTATTATAAAACAAAAAATTATGTGGAAATTAATGATTTAAAAAAAGAATTGGAAATTGAATCTTCAGAAGTTTTAGATTATATTATTCAAAATCCAGAAACAAATGAATTAGACGAATTTACAAAAGATTTTTCACAATATGCTGGAAAAGAAGTTGAAATAATTTACATAATAAATGCTTCAGGATTAGAATGTTATTATTATGATGAAGATTTAATAAAGCAATTTCAATTATGCACAACAGAAAACAGAAATGTAATTACTTCTTTTAATGATTATAATTATGAATTTGAATTAACAGAAGGAATTGATTTTTATTTTATAATTTCTCAAACAATTGGAGGCGAACATTATGTTGTCACAAACTAAATCAAAAAAAGGCGTTAGTGTAATGATTGGATATATTTTGTTAGTAAGTTTTTCAGTTATTATAGGAGCAGTAATTTATCAGAATTTGAAAACATATACTCCAACAGATTCGATTGATTGCCCAGATAGTGTTTCAATTTTTTTAAAAGAATATTCCTGCGTAGGTTCACAACTAACTTTAACTTTAAAAAATAATGGGAAATTTAATATTGCAGGATATTTTATTCACGCAACAACCGACTCTGACCAAGAAGTTGCAACATCTGATTTGTCTTCTTATTTTATAGAAAATTCGGGAGATGGAGGAGCTATTTTAAAAAACTCTATTATTTTTGATGTAGTAAGTGAAAACACCATGACTATTAATGAAGAAAAGGTTTCTGTATTTGTATTTGGGGATACCCCCTCGATTAGTTCAATTGAAATTATACCTGTAAGATTTCAAGAAGAAAAAAATAAAATGGTTTTTGTAACTTGTGGGCGTGCAAAAATTTCAGAAGAAATTATCTGTTAAAAAAATTTAAAAGCTAAGAAAGATTAATAATCAAATGAAGAGAAAAGGAATTTCGCCAGTTATTGCAACAATTTTATTGATTTCAATAGTTGTGGTTATTGCATTAATTGTTTTTTTGTGGCTTACAAGTATGACAGAAGAAACAATAACAAAATTCGGTGGGAAAAATGTCAAACTTGTTTGTGCAGATTTAATGTTTGAAGCAAGTTATTCAAATGGAAATATTTACATTCATAATACAGGAAATGTTCCTATTTTTCAAATGAATATGAAAGTTGATAAAGGAGAAAGTTCTTCGACAACAACCTTTAATGCTGGAGATGGTTGGTCTGGACTTGGATTAAATCAAGGAGGAACTTTTTCAGCTGATATTAGTTTAAAAGTAGATAGTGGAGATGAAATATCAATTATTCCTATTTTAGCAGGGAGCACAAAAAATGGAGAAAAAACATATGTTTGTGAAGAAGTATATGCACAAAAAATTTTAATTGAATAAATTTAAAATATGAAAAACAAAAAAGGATTGTCTCAAGTTATTGGAACTTTAATAATGATTACAATGGTAATTGTTTTAATTACAATTGTTTGGGTTGCTGTTAATAAAATGACTAACAAAGCAGTAGAAGATTCTGAATCCTGCTTTGATATTGCAGGTAAAGCAAATATAAATAATGCTTATACTTGTTGGAGAGACAGTGCAAACCCAAAAGAACTTCAATTTTCAATAAGTTTAGGAGATATCAACCCTGGTGCTGTTCTTGTTTCTGTTTCAACTATTAGCACAAAAAAAAGTTATACAATAAATTCAGATGGAACAAGTACATACACAAGTGTCGCAAACTATGCTATCTCTCCTTCATATGGGGGAGAACTAACAGGATTAACTGCAAATTCTGGACAAACTTATATTACCCGAGATTTTGAAATAGTAAAACCAGATTCTGTTGAATTGTTTTTGATTTTTGGGGAAAAACAATGCAGTGCTTCAGATGTGTTGTATGAAATTGACGATTGTAGTTCTTAACATAATTATTTAAATTAAATTTTGTTTAAATTACCATGAAAAAAAGAGGACAGGTTTGGGTAGAAACTATGATATACACTTTAGTAGCTTTTGTATTAATTGCATCTGTTTTATTTTTTGTCAAACCAAAAATCGAAGAAATTCAAGATCAAGCTCTTATTGAACAATCTTTAGAAATTATGAAGTATTTTGATTCAACAATTTTAGAACTTGCCCAAAGTGTTTCAGGAAATAAAAGAGAAATTGAAATAGGAATAAAAAAAGGAACTTTAGAAATTGACGGGGTATTAAATAAGATTGTCTTTGAAATGGGAAGCAAATATGAATATAGCGAACCAGGGGAAATAATTTCAGAAGGAACTTTAAATGTTTTAACTGAAAAAATAGGTGATGAAAATAAAATAACAATTTCAAAAAATTATGATTATGATTTAACTTTTAATGAAATAGACGCAACAAAATTAATTAGTGCATCTTCAACACCTTATACAATTTTTATATCAAACAAAGGAGACTCACCAATTAAAATTGATTTTGAAATAAACTAATGATAAAAAAAAGCCCTCAACCTTTTCCAAGAATTCAAATAGATTTTTCTCCACAAATTCCTTCGCTAAAAAAAATAAAAGATAAAACAAAAATAGATGTGAGATATTGTTTAATTGCACCTTATGCATTTGTTCATATTTACTGGGATTCAAAAATTCATGAAATGGTTTACGAAATTGAAGAGCCGATTTTAGATGACGATGAAAAAATTATCAAAGACGAAATTGTTACTGCTATGAGTGAGATGATTAATTTTGATACTTTGATTAAAAAAAATCAAGAAACTTTGTTGCAACATATTGATGGAAGATTTAAAATTTTGCTTGCAGAACTTGCAATAAATTTGTCTTATGAAAGTTATGGGAAAATATATTATTATCTTTGTAGGGATTTTATTGGGTTTAATGAAACAGAGCCATTGTTAAGAGATTATTTTATAGAAGATATAGAATGCAATGGAATCAACAGCCCTGTTTATGTTGTCCATCGTATTTATAGAAATTTGAAAACAACCCTTGTATTTAAGGATAATGATAGACTTGCAGGATTTGTTGAAAAACTTGCACAAAGATGCGGAAAATATGTTTCATATGCAAGCCCGATTCTTGATGGAAGTTTGCCAGATGGAAGTCGTGTAAATGCAACTTATACAAAAGATATTTCAAATAAGGGTCCAACTTTTACAATTCGTAAATTTACAAAAACTCCTTGGACACCAATACAATTACTTTCTTTTAAAACTTTAAGCCCAGAAATGCTTGCATATCTTTGGATGCTTGTTGAACATAAAATGAATCTCCTTATTGTTGGAGGAACCTCTTCTGGAAAAACAACTTTATTAAATGCAATTGCATTTTTTATAGCTCCTGAAGCAAGAGTAGTAAGTATTGAAGATACTTTAGAATTAAATTTGCCAAGGGAGAACTGGCTACCGAGCGTAACAAGAAGTTCAACAGGAATTGAAAAAGCAGGGGATGTAGATTTATTTACTTTGCTTAGAAATTCTTTTAGACAAAATCCTGATTATGTTATTGTAGGGGAAGTTAGAGGTAAAGAAGCTTATGTTTTATTTCAGGGTATGGCATCAGGTCATTCTTCTATAAGCACTATGCACGCAGATTCTGTAGACACTGTTATAAAAAGATTAGAAACTCCTCCTATTGAACTTTCTCCAACTCTTTTAAACACATTGGATTGTGTTTGTATTATGACTCATGCAATTGTAAATAAACAAGAAACAAGAAAACTCAAAGAAATTGTTGAGATTGTAGATGTTTCTCAAAATGGTGTTGCAATAACTAACACACCTTTTGTGTGGAATCCTTCTGAAGACCAATTTTATTTTAAAAGCGGAAGTAAAATTTTTGAAAAAATTTCAAAAAGGTATGGGATGACAAGAGAAGAACTTGAATTTGAATTTAGAAGAAGAGTTCAATTAATTTACAAACTTTTTATAAATCGAGTTTTTGAATTTGAGCAAATACGTGGAGTGATTGACCAATATTACAAACAACCAGAAGAAGTTTTGAAGAAGTATGGTGTGAAATAATCAAGAACAAAATATTTAATAAGATAGTTTAATTCTTTTAATTATGAAAAAAGAGGATATTGAATTTCTTAAACAATTAGTAATAGCTCTCGAAGATTCTTCTTCAGAACTTGAAAAATCGTATGAACAAAAAGATTATGAAAAGTTTATTAATTTGAAAAAAAACATGTTGCAAATTCAAGAACAAATTGCAAATTTAATAAAATGAGTATTGAAAGAAATGTTTCATTTGAAGAGTTAAAAAATAATGTTTCAAAAGTTAAAAAAATTTCAAAAGAATTAGATTCTTTATTTGTATATTCTGAAAAAGTAAAAGAAGCGAGGGAAAAGAGATTAGCTAAAACTCAATTTGATTTACTTAGAAGTTCTTTGAAAAAAGCTAATGATTTTGTTTTAATTGAATTAAAAAAAATAAACCTTGCAAAACCTTTAAGAGAAAAATCTGAAAAAAGTAAGTTATTTGAAAAAAATTTAAAAGAGATTTCAGAACTTGATGAATCTACTTTAAAAAGATTGAAAAAAAAAGAAGAATCAAAATTAAAAACAAAAAAAACAAAAAAACCAAGCAAATATGTTCAAAAAGCAAGTAAGATTTTTGGTAAAAAGGCAAAAAAACTTTTGGAGAAAAACATGTTTGAAACTCTTGAGATGGATTTAATTAAAGCTAATTTACAGTTTCCTCCTATTGCTTATGTTTCAACTATTTTTCTCTCAACATTAATTTCTATTTTTGTTGCTATTTTTCTTTTTGTGTTTTTTTTATTTTTTAATTTTGGACCTGCAATTCCTTTTATAACAAAATCTGCAGAAGCTATCGGGACAAGATTTTTTAAGGTTTTCTGGATGCTTTTTCTAATTCCTATTGGAACATATTTGTTTATGTATTTTTATCCTTCATTGGAAAAAAAATCAATTGAAACAAAAATTAATAATGAACTTCCTTTTGCAACTATTAACATGGCTGCAATTTCTGGTTCTATGATTGACCCAACAAAAATCTTTAGCATAATAATTTCAACAAAAGAATATCCTTTCCTTGAAAAAGAATTTACAAAACTTATGAATGAAATAAATATTTATGGATATGATTTAGTTACTGCTTTAAAAAATGTTTCATATAATGGACCAAGCAAAAAACTTTCAGAATTATTAAATGGCTTATCTACTACAATTAGTTCTGGAGGGGATCTTCCTGACTTTTTTGATAAACGAGCAGAAACCTTGCTTTTTGAACATAGAATTGAAAAAGAAAAAAGCACAAAATCTGCAGAAACTTTTATGGATATTTATATTAGTGTTGTTATCGCTGCACCAATGATTATAATGCTTTTGCTTATGATGATGAAAATGAGCGGACTTGGAATTTCGCTTAGCACATCCATGATTACTTTAATTGCTGTTTTAGGAGTTACTGTAATAAATATTGCTTTTATGACTTTTCTACATTTAAAGCAAGCAGGTGAATAATGCGTTTAAAAAAATCCCACAAAATAGGTTTAATTGTTGCAGGAATTATAATGGCTGTTGCCCTAATTTTATCTGGAACAAAAGTTTTCTTTTTTGTTTTTGGAGTTTCTCTTTTAGTAGCTGCTCTTCCTTTTGTTATGACTGTTGTTAACCAAACAAGAATTGCAAATGAAAAAGAAATAATGTTTTTAGAATTTTCAAGAAATCTTGTTGAAAGTGTTAAAACAGGAACACCAATTAGTAAAAGCATAATTAATATGAGAACAAAATCTTATGGAGTTCTCACAATAAACATAAAAAAATTAGCTAATCAAATTTCATTGGGAATTCCGTTAAATCCTGCTTTGCAGGTTTTTGCAAAAGATGTAAATAATAAAACTATTTCAAGAGCTTTAACTTTGATTGGACAAGCTGAAAGAGCAGGAGGAAATATTAGTGGAATTCTTGAATCTGTTACAGAAGCAGTAACTATTTCTGATAAATTAAAGAAAGAAAGAAAGGCAACTATTTCAACATTAGTTGTTCAAGGGTATATTATTTTCTTTGTTTTCATAATTATTGTATTAGTTATGCAATTTGCAATTCTTCCTATGATGGGAGGAATCGGAGGCGGGGAATCAAAAGGAGGGGCTATTGCTGGACTTGGGGGTATTGGAGGAATTTCTGTTGGCGGAGGAGTATCTGTTAATCCAAGTGAAATGGCAAATGCTTTTTTGTATTTACTTTTAATACAAGGTTTGTTTAGTGGATTGACTATTGGAAAACTTTCAGAGGGAAGTGCAAAGGCAGGATTAAAACATTCTTTTGCATTGGTTTTATCTTCTTTTTTAATTTCAGCAGGAGCTAATTTAATTTGGGGTGTTTAATGAGTGGGATGCAAACTGATAGAATTTATCAAAGTTAATTTGTCTAAACAAATTAGGGCTTATCCAAAAACTCTTAGGAGATTCTCCATTTAAAAAATCCGACTAAAAACAAATTCACAGACATTAACTAAAAAATTCAAGGAAAAGAAAACTTTCGTTAATTTAATAAATAATCAAAAGCTGTTAGTAACATGAAAAAAAGAGGCTCGCATGTTGGAATAACGTTATCGTTTGTAATTTTCATTGTTTTTGTTGGTTTTTTATATATTATTTTTGAACCGTCTATGAACATTAAACAAGACAAGGAACTTGCTTTAGAATATTTAGAAAAAGAATTAATTGAATCCTCGACAGCAGAACTCACAACTGTCTCAATTTTATTTAATATGTCTTCTTTAAATGATACAATTTTTAATTCTGAAACAGACTTATGCCTTGAAATTAAATCCCCAGAAAATTTTGGAGAATTATTTACATATGCAATTGTAAAAAATGAGGAAGAAAATTTAATTGCTTCTAAAAAAGAAGAGAATAATTTAAATTTTAATTTTACAAATCAGAGTTTTTTAAAAATTTATTATTCAAGTGAGTTAGTTGAAGAAGCTCTTTTAACAGAGACAGCAGACTGTGTATTTATTAATAAAACAAATTATTCAATTGGACATATTCAAAAAAAAGAATATATTTTTAAATCCAAAATATTAGCTTTAATTGGAGATTATTACACAATTTCTCCGAATATAAAAAATTTAATTAATAGCGAATTTGATTTTGGTTTTACTGATTCTGAAGGTCCCCCTCCTACTTGGACAAATGAAATAAAAAATGTTTCCACAAGCGTTTATGCAAAAGAAATTCCAATTCAATATATTGATGAAGAAGCAAATATAAAGTCTGGATATTTAAATATAAGAATATGGTAAATAAAAAAGCATGGATACGAATTGTGGAGGCATTTGTTGCAATTCTTTTAATTTCAGTTTTTTTATTAATAATCTTTAATCAAAATTATGTTGAAAAAAAAGATTTTTCTTCTGAAGTTTATGAAAACCAAGTTGCTATTTTAGTTGAAATTGAATTAGATTCTTCTTTGAGAAATAGTATTTTAGATTTAACCCCTCCTGTTGAATGGGATGATACAAATTTCCCTGAAAATCTTAAATCAAAAATAAATGAAAAAAAATTAAGTTTTCTCACGTGCAAAGCAAAAATTTGTTTAATTGATAACGAATGCTTGGAAGAATATGATAAAAAAAATATTTATGTAAAATCTGTAATAATTACTGCAAATTCTGAAAGCTATAGTCCTCGACAGTTAAAATTATTTTGTTGGGAAAATTAACCTTTAAAATTAAAAATAGGTTTGAGATGTTTTACGATTTTCGCACTTTTTTTTTGAGCTTGCATAACTTTTTCAATATTTTTATAAGCCATTGGAGCTTCGTCTATAATTTTTGGGCTTAGGTTTGATTTAATTCCTTTCATTGAATCTTGAAATTCTTTTATTGAAATCTTTTGCCTTGCTTGGCCCCTACTTAAAATTCTTCCTGCACCGTGACTTGAAGAATTTAAAAATTCCTTGCTTCCTTTTCCTTTTACTAAATAAGTTCCATCTCTCATATTCCCAGGGATAATTCCTTTTTCAAATTTTTTTGCAGGCGTTGCACCTTTTCTATGAACATAAAACCCTTTTTCAAAAACAGCGTGATTATGATTTTTGTTTGCCCAAAATTTTGTTTTGATTTTTTGATTTAAAACTTTTTCAAGAATTTCTATAATTTGATAACTTATTTCCATCCTATTTAATAAAGCAAAATTTAAACAAAAATCCAAAGCATTCAAATATTCTTTTCCGATTTTGGAATCTGCTTTTAGAGGGAAAGTTTTTTCATAATCTTTTTTTGAATTAGAAGCTTTTATCATATATTGTTTTGCAATTTCATGTCCAATTTTTCTGCTTCCGGTATGAATAACTAACCAAACTTGTTTTTTATTTTGACTAATTTCAATAAAATGATTTCCTGCACCCAAAGTTCCAAGATTGTAAAGGGCAGTTGTTTTAAAATATTGAAAGACTTTTTTTTCATGCTCTTTTTTTTGAAACTCTTCTAAAAGTTTTTGAAATTGTTTTTTTGTTTTATCAGAAATGTTTTCTGGTTTATTTTTTTCACCTAAACCCATAGGAATTTTTTTTAGAATTTGTGTGTAAATTTTTTCTTTGTTTAATTTAATTTTCTTTAAAATGTCTTTTGATTTTAACTGAATTGCAATCATTCCGCATCCAATGTCAAATCCGACCCATGAAGGAACAATAAAATCTTTTGTTATTAAAACAGCTCCGATAGGGGCAACATAACCTTTATGTGCATCAGGCATTAAAGCTGCAGCAACTACAAATTTCTGAGAAGAACAATGTTCAAATTGGGCAAGTGTTTCTTCGTCTGCATCTAAACAAAAATTATTAACTAATTTTTTCATAAAAAGAAAAAGGAGAAGGATTTTATAAATTGTTTGGGTTAATCAAAAGAATTATTTCAAAATAGTTAACTTATTCGTCTGAATTCCTGCACTTGTTTCTATTCTATATAAATAAATTCCAGAAGAAAAACCTGAAGCATTTAAATCAACCTTGTATTCTCCTGCTCGTTGTTTTTCATTAACAAGTGTTTTAACAAGTTTTCCAGTTATATCATAAACTTGTAACTTTACTTTATCTTCAAGAGGAATTGAATATTTTATTGTTGTGTTTGGGTTTGCTGGATTTGGATAATTTTGATTTAATTTAAAATTTCTTGCATTTTTTTCTAAATCAGATTCTATTTTTACATTTGGATTAAGAATCAACCTATCATCATATTTAATTAGTTCAGGAATACTATTATTTAATTTAAATTCTATAAAAGGTTCTTGTGCAAAAACAACTTTTTTTAAAAAATCAGAATATACAAAATGAGAATAATAAATCTTTACTTTTGAATCATTTGGCATTGAAAAATCTCCTGGTTTTACTTTTGAATCATCTTGAGGTTCAATAAAATTCCAATTATTAAAATTAAGAGGGTCTTCTCCTTTCAAGACACAGACAATTGCATGTGAAAAAGCATTACCAGTTTGATAAGACACAATTGTTGTAAAAAACATAGGAATATTAAATCTTCCATTGTTTGAAAAATCATATTTTGTTAGATTATTTTCTTCAATAAGTGAGCTATCTTTATTAATTTCACCAAACCCATAAAAATTAAAAATTGTTTGGTCTGAAAAATTCCCGCACATAAAATTATCTGTATAAGAAATTGTATCTGTTTTATCAATTGTCAACATTTTTTCTAACCAAGATTCTCTATTTTTAGGTATATTAAGTTTCCATGTTTGATTCCAATCAGAAGGCAAAATAGAATTATTATTTATATGTTCAAATAAAAAAGTGTAATCACTTGTTTCAAAAGAAATTCCATTTCCATCAACATCAGTTTGATCAACTTGTCCTGATTTTACAGACATTAAATTTAAATCATCTTGATTTAAAATATTGTTGCCATCTGAATCCCCGCTTCCATAATATGCTAAAGTTGTGTCATTTGGTTGAACAAAAGAATTCATTCTAATGTCTTCGTATCCTGTTTTTTTTGAAAGAGCTTTTGAATTACTTTCGTGAAGAATTTCTAAAGGAACATCTGAATACCAAACATTATTAATTTTCCATCTTTGATATTTTCCCATTTGAATAACTTGTTCAGCATTTGCAGGAGAATTTATTTTCTCTATTGAATGGTTATTTGCATTTAGTTTAAGAGGAGAAAATAACAAAGCGGTTGCTAATACAAATGGTGCAATTAATCTTTTAACTAATGACTTCATTTTACCTGACACCACTAAGTAGTGAGAATTTATAAATCTTTCTTATTTAAGTTTTTATACCAAAAAATTTTAAATCTAATTGATAGAGATTTTATATTTTCCAAAAAGGACATTATTTCTAAAAAAGACATCTCACTCCAATACACAAATATTTAAATATAAGTAAATATCTATTTTTTTATGGCTAATAACTTAGTTGAAATAGCTTCTGAGATTATTCTTAAGGGAGGTTCTTTGTCTTCTTCAGAGAGATACCTTTCAAAAACCCCTGCACCAACTTGTTATGATAATTGCGATTGCTTTGATGGGGATTGTTCAGATTGCTATTGTACAGATTGTAATTAATAAGCAATTAATTGTGAGGTGATTTCACAATTAGAAAATGGTAGATAAATTTAATGTAGTTTGGCTGGTCTTGACTTATAATTGTAATAATAAATGTACTTGGTGTTATTCTTCTTCTAATAAACAAAATTTAAGGGAATCTTTATCCCAAACTAAAATAAAACCAATTGTAACTTTTCTTAAGAGTTTAGAAATAAAAAGAACAATTCTTATTGGCGGTGAACCTTCTATTTATCCTCATTTAAATTATTTATTAGACGAACAACAAAAACAAAAAATTCCTACTGGGATGGTCACTAATGGTAGAAAATTTTCAGATAAATTATTCACACAAAATATTAAAGAAAAAGGGTTGAAAAATATTACTGTTTCAATAGAAGGATATAATTCTCTTACTCATGATTCTGTAACTCAAGTTCCAGGAAGTTACTTACAAGCAATAAAAGGGATTAGAAATGCTTCAAAGTCAGGAATAGTTGTTAATGTAAATACAGTAATAACTAAAAATAATTTTAGAAATTTGGAGAAAATTGTAGATTCTTTTGTTGACGAACCCATTAATGAAATTAGTTTTAATATTTGTGGTCCTTGTTTAAGTAATAAGAAAAATAATATTTTTCTACTGAATCCGTATCAAGCTACAAAGGCTTTTGAAAAAATTTATCCTTATATAATTTCAAAAGGAAAAAAAGCTAGATTAGTAACCCCCACTCCCTTATGTTTTTTTGAAAAGGATTTTAGAGAAAAACAAAAAGCAAAAAAAAATATTTCTGGGGGCCCTTGTCAATTAGCACATGGAAAAAATTTTGTAATTGAACCCTGTGGAAAAATAATTCCTTGCACACATTTTGTTGGATTTACTTTGTTGGATTTATTTGAAGAAGATAAAATAATTACTAAAGATAATTTTTTAGAAAAATATAATAATCAAAATAATACCCCAAGTAAACTTAGACAAAAAATGAGAAGAAATGCTTCGATTAAATGTGATGAACCAAACTGTTATGAACCTTGTTCCGGGGGTTGCCCTTTAATGTGGTATGCTTTTGATCCTGCAAAAGAAATAAAAGGATTACATTCTATAAAACAACATGCCAAAAGTAATATTTAAATTTGATATTGAAAAAGATTTATTTAATATTTGGGAAACTTGTAATTCAAAGTTTATTTTTGGCTATAACTTTAAAGAAGGAATTTCTCAAAGAATAATAAATCTTTGTAAAAGGAAAAAGTTTGAGAATATTAAAAACACACTTAAAAATTATCAGAAAAAAATATATTCTTCTAAATTAATACCACAAATAGAAAAATCATTTAATGAAGCTTGGAATAAAGTTGAGGAAGAATATTTTAAAAGATTAGAGAAAATAATGAAGAAACCCTTTTTTTGTGAGAAAATAACAGCTTATCTAACTTTGGTGAAAAGGTGTCCTTATAACTATGAGAAAGAAAATCCTCTTTTTTTTGTTCACCTTTTTGCAGGAATCCCAAATGCCTTAGCAACAGC
>Ga0265594_1001399_pt1 | contig 18686 bp, 16 predicted proteins | sample saktaG_11_FD_190147 | JGI IMG/M metagenome (GOLD analysis project Ga0265594, IMG submission 190147) | Saline water microbial communities from Sakinaw Lake, British Columbia, Canada - sak_2011_5_24_80m | ecosystem: Environmental > Aquatic > Non-marine Saline and Alkaline > Saline ... | reverse complement strand
CATTATAAAGTCAATGTTATCAAGGTAGTCACAGACCAGGGCACCGTTCTCTACATCTTTTAGAAGCGACTTCCGGCGCTGGCCAGTCTCGTGGTCAATGGTATTTGGCAGGTCAGAACCAGTGCCAAAACAGATTTTGGCACCTTCCAGGAAGATGGTACGCTCACCGAGTCTATTAGCCAGGGTGACTCGCTTGGGCGCAAGCTGAAGCGCCTTCTCCACCAGATGGGGGGGAATTCTTACCCTGAGGTCATTTTCAATCCGTGCCCCCGCTGAATAGAGTAGCTCCCTTGCTTCAGGGTGGTGTACATTAGCCCCTACCCTCTCCAGAACCTCAAGGGTGGCATAGTGAATCTCGTCAAGTTCCTTTTCCGTAAGGAACTCTAATAATGGCTGACGTGGGTTAACATCATAATGCATATTAATACCTCCTTCTTCAATAGCGGTTTAGCTGCCAGACCTGGCTGAGAGCTGCTTGGCTAGCTCGGTGGCTGAGGGTGCGTCCGAGGCATAGCCGTCAGCTCCTATCTCATCGGCATAATCCTGAGTTACTGGAGCGCCCCCAATCATTACCTTCACCTTTTCCCGCATGCCAGCTTCCTGTAGCGCCTCAATTACTACCTTCATGTTCAGCATTGTTGTCGTCAATAGGGCTGACATGCCCAGCAGGTTAGCCTCGTGTTCCTTCACTGCTTTGACAAACTTCTCGGCAGGAACCTCTGCACCTAGATTGCAGACCTCAAACCCGGCTCCTTCCAGCATTACCGATACCAGGTTCATACCAATTTCGTGCAGGTCGCCCTCAACGGTACCGATTACAACCTTGCCCTGCATCTTTACCCCGGTCCCGGCCAGCACCGGTCTTAAGATATTCATTGCCCCCTTCATGGCATCGGCTGAGAGCAGCATCTCGGGGATATACCTATCCCCATACTCATACTCATCGCCCACAATCTCCATGGCAGGAATAAGTGATTTATTTAGAATCTCCTCAGCACTGGAGCCCTCGCTTAATGCCTTCCTGGTTAGCTCCACCACCCCGGGCACATCCATGTCAATTACCCTGGTTTTTAGTTCATCTAATATGCTCATGGTATTATTCCTTTCTCTTAAATTGCTTTCCTATGGATTAATCTACCTCAGACAGTGCTTCCTATTTCCAGTAATGGGTTCAAGGATGCTAAGTTTTTAGAAAGTGCTCACAATTATATCACCTCCTATCCAAATTGCAAAGAAAGGCTATGCTATATTACATCATTAAAGCAACCTTCTCAATACTACAGTTGCCTCAGCTATCGTTTTCACATTCAGGGTATCTGCCTGCTCTGACCCAGCAGCATGAAAGGAGCTACGTACCAGAGGGGCAGAAATAACCGAGGCGAACCCCATTTCTTTTCCCAGATTTTGATATTGTTCAAATTAGGGACACATTGTTTCCTTGCCTTGTCATTGTCCCCTTTCCCTGTCATTGCCAGTCGAAGGCGTGGCAATGACAGGGCATTCATAGAGATTGCTTCGGCACTTTGTGCCTCGCAATGACAATAGGAAGGGATGCCTCGCAATGACAGTAGGAAAGGGTGCCTCGCAACGACAATAGGAAGAGGCTCCTCACAATGAAACGAACAACCAGGGCTTGTTCCCAACCTAAAGTGGAGGATACTCTTATACTTTGAACTGTCACCCATCCATCCGAACGAGAGCATCCCCTCAGAAACTGGCAAATGTGGTAATCTATTATAATTTACCCTATGGCACTTATGACCTAGATGCCTTAGTAATTCTTGGGAATGAAGCTGATTTCCGTGCTTTATATAAGCACTTTAAAGAAAAAGGCAGCAAAATAAAAGATGTTTATATCTATATAGATGATATGCCAGTTCAGTTTTTCCCTACCTACATAAGCCCGCTTTTTAACAGTGCAGTTAGAGAAGCACATAGGGTTAAAATTGAAGGAGTACCCAGCAAGGTTGTTAAAGTAGAATATCTGATAGCGCTTTTGCTGAACGCCTTCAGACCAAAAGACAAGATACGTATTGCAGAACTACTAGAAAAAGCTGATAAGAAGTTGCTCGATGAAATTCTGGGGAGGTTTGATGATGAAAAGGGAATACTACACAAAAGATTCAAAGAGGTTTTGGCAAGCTCATGAAAAGGCACGAGAAAGCATGGATAAAAGACTAGCGAACCTCCCGTTTTCAAAGAAAGTTGCTATTGTAGACAGAATGCGGGAGGATAGGGCTTCTCTGGCTAATGCAAAGAAGATAACCTAAATCCTCTCCAAAACCGTCTGAAACATAGACTTCCCATCTTTACGGTGATTATACCTGAAGTTATATTCATTAATGTAACTCTATAGATACTTCTTGCTAACAGTATGATAAACCCCACCGATACCACGCTTCAACAAACTCCAGAAGCCCTCAATATTATTTGTGTGGATATTTCCACGAACATATTCTCTGGTATAATGGGGCAAATCAGGGGAAAGGTAAGGGGAGCACAGAAGAAAAGAGCTGGACACAGCCCATAGAGAGCTTAGGCAACAATTCAAATAATTGTTACATTATGCCGGCTAGACTATTGACATTAGGGGAACGAGTAGTTTATATTGATGCTCAGGAAAGGAGGTGCACAAATGCAAGCATACTGTATGAAATGTCGTACCAAGAGGGAAATGAAAGACGCCAAGGCAATAACCATGAAAAATGGCAAGCCGGCAACCCAAGGTACCTGTCCTGTATGCGGGACAAAGATGTTCAGGATAGGGAAAAGCTAAGGCTGATAATATTTGTGCCACGGTGAAAAAGGCTGGGTATCTGTAGAGTATGGGTATCCAGCCTTCTAGTGTTTATCACGCCTTATGATGTCGGGCTATGCCATCAGGCATTACTAATCTTTCTATCTTCAGCCTTTGCCTATAAGTTCCATGCCTTTGTTGAAGGCTATCATATTCATATCAAATACTTTGGGGAAATACTCCTGCAGTATTGGCTCCAACGATTTCTTATCCAGAGGCAGAAGGCCAGAACCGATTAAAGCACCCATCATGATGACATTAGTGAAAATGGGGTTTCCCAGCTTGATAGCCTCATCAGTGGCGTTCACCGTTTCTAACCTGGCTGACAGTTTTTTAATAGCTTTCAAAAGCTCATCAATATCAGGATAAGTGGCCAGACCGCTAACAACAGCGGGGGGGTATACCGGTCTGACATTGGTTATAGTGACGACATCTGGATTGCCAAACTGGCCTAGTATTCGTAGGGCTTCCACTGGCTCCAAGCTAACGATAATATCAGCATGCCCAGAGGGAATCAGTGAACTGTAGTGAGTGTGGTCTGAGATTCTAATATGGCTGGCAACTGACCCTCCCCGCTGGGAGGCTCCAAAAGTATCTCCGACGCCTACGCAGTAACCCTGCCTTACCAGGGCATTGCCAATAAGCAACGACATTACCACGTTACCCTGACCACCGACTCCGGCAATAATTAAATTAAGCGGGTCCTTGCTCAACGTTCTCATGCTTATACCGCCTCCTTAATAATAGCTCCTTGTGGGCATACATCAACGCACAATCCACACCCGCTGCAAACAGACTCATCTATCTTGGACTTACCGGCTTCCTTATCCCATATTAATCCAGGGCAACCAAATTCTCTGGTGCATAATCTGTCACACCCACAAGCCTCTCCTATGCACTTATCGGGGTCAACATGCACCTGGTATGGTCTTTTCTTCTCCCGGCGAGCTCTAAGCAGTTCGCACTCGTGTCGCATTACCACTACCTTAGAGCCATCACCTTCAGCCATTAATCTGAGTAGGGTAGCAATAGTATTTTTGATATCAAAGGAGTCACAGACATCAACATGTGCTCCTAGAGAACGGCATAAAGTCTCCATATCTACTATGTTTGTTATCTCCCCCATGGCGTTTTTACCAGTTCCGGGGTGGGGTTGGAAGCCTGTCATTGCCGTGGCGCTGTTATCCAAAATCATGAGGATGAAGTTGGCTTTATTGTAGACGGCACTTATCAGGGCAGGGACACTGGCGTGGTAAAAAGTAGAGTCACCGCATACGGCGATTACTGGTTGGTCAAAGCCAAATTGTCTGAGGTTACCCATACCGTTACTTATTCCTGCCCCACTGCCCATTACATTACTTATTCGGCACTGATAATAGCCGCTACGGAAGCCACCCAAGCTGTAACAGCCGACATCCCCGATGGCAAACCCATCACGTCCATCCAGCCTAAGTGCCTCCTTAATTGCCCAGAAAGTACCGCGGTGAGGGCAACCGGGGCAAAGCTCTAGAGACCGCAGCGGAGAGGCTTTAGCCAGCTCTGTAGCCTCTTCATCATAGTGAACATCCCGGGGGCAGTAGGTGATACCCATTATATTAGCTATGGCATTAGCCGCTAAATCCGGGTTGAGGTCAGCATACTGCCTTATATGCCCTGAACGTTTACCATAGAAGGTAAGATGCGGACTATCTGCTGGCAAGTTGGCTGCCAGTTCCATTACGCTCCGTTCTATGAAGGGGTCAACCTCCTCCACGAACAGGACCTTCTGGGACCTGGCTAGCTGCTTCTCCACGAATTTTTCCGGCAGGGGCCAAGTAGTGCCTAACTTAAGGACACCAACTTTATTCTCCAGTTTCAATTCGGCTATGGCTTCGGCTGAGTAAGCGACACAAGCCCCAGAGGTTATGACCAGCAACTCTGCCTTATCGGGTCCCGTGTACTGGTTGAAGGGCGATGACTCAAACTTGTCCAGGGCACGGGCTAGCTTTTGATGTAGCTGGTTGTGCAGTTCGGCAGGGCCAGCAATAGTAGTAAACTTACCCCGACCAGGTTTATTTATATCGTATATATCGGTGAAATACGCCTTGTTTTCTGTCTTAGGCAGCTCACCTAACTTTACATTAGTCCTGGTATGAGAAATACGGCTTACAGAGTGTACCATGCAGATAGTACCCAGCTCCTCCGAGAGGTCAAAAGCCCATTTTGTCATGTCTTTTGCTTCCTGGGAGTTGCTCGGTTCCAAAAGGGGGATATCCATCCATTTACAGAGGTTTCTGGTATCTAGTTCGCTAGAACTGGATAGACTGCCGGGGTCATCGCAGACTACCAAGACCAGCCCTTTACCTACTCCGGTCATGACAAGGTTTGATACGAAGTCAGAGGCAACATTTAACCCGTTCTGCTTCATTGAGGCCATAGCTCGGATGCCAGCGAACGAAGCACCGGCGGCAGCTTCCAGGGCTACCTTCTCATTGACAGACCATTCGGCATGGATATTCCTTTCCGTGGCTACCGTTACTATGGTCTCCAGAATCTCCGATGAAGGATTCCCTGGATAGGAACTGGCAAAGGCTACTCCGGCCTCTAAGGCACCTCGGGCAATAGCCTCGTTGCCTAAAAGAAGCACACTCGTGCCGGGAGCATCTATATCAATTCTTGGCATCCTACTTACCCCTTTTATATATTTGGATATCCAGCTTTTAAGTTAAGAGCTTATTAACCAAGGCCGGTGACACGCCTAAATAGAGCAGGTTCTTTTTGCTGCCAGTCTTAGCCACAATATTAGCTAGCGCCCGTTTCTTCTTGCGTAGTGCCGCCTGTTTAAGATTGATTAGATTCTCGTCAGGTAGTGGCTGACACTCAAGGGCAGCTTTTGCCTTAGCCAGCTCCATAAGTTCAGCCCCGGTTTTGGTGCGTACGATAACAGTATTCCAGCCCTTATACTTATGTCGTCCCGAGCCTACTGAGATGTCGGCGAATTCTGCCACCATATCCGGGCAATAACTACAGGCAGGGTTGATGAATTTCCTAACTTCGTTGATTTCAATTGATTTTTTACCTGACTTAGTATACACATCAAAAGTATGCTCGGGGTGGTGGGGTATATCAAATTTAACCACCTGTGATAAATCATAATTCTCGGTTAAGAATTGATGGAACTCAGCGGGCAATAACGCCCAACCGCAAAATATCCCCACCACCAACTTGATGTTGTTTACATTTACCCTATTCTCCGGAGGGTATGCCTTCATCTTGGCTAAGGCACGAACCTGACAGGGTAAGCCAACCACCCCCAATTTCTCAGTGCTTTGTTTAGGAATCCGATTGTAAGCCTCAAGCACCGGGCTAGCTTCATAACTGGTGGTGGAACACTTGAGCAACTCTTCCTGATTACGGGCAAGGAAGCCGGCTGGGGTTTTATCAACCGACATCCTTGATGTAACCGCACAATCAATTAACCCCTCATCCAGAGCCAGTGATAGGATGGTGGTTACTACACCACCATCCTGCCCCTTTTCACGAATTTCCGCATTAGTTGACCTAGCGAGCAGTGTTTCTCGGGCAACACCGATTTCGTCCTGACCATACGGCACTCCAAAAATCTGCTGGCTAAGCTCATCCATATCGGTATATGTCTGGGGACAATATTGATAACACTGTCCCTGTGATAAGGCGCAATTATGGAGAAGCACTACCCTTCCTTTATAAGGGGCAAGGTAAGGGCAACCACCAGAACACGCACCACAATAGACGCATAATCCTGAGCCTATAATCTCCTCAAGTAATTCTTTAGAACCCCTAACTTTCATGTCCATAAACTCCGTTCAGATTATTAGACATACTGCCTGTAGATGTCCACATAGATACCCTGCTGAGACCTTCATTAAAGAAGGAAGGTAGTTCCCTTCCTTCTTACAGCATAATCCAAGCTAGATTAAGAGCCTCATCCCTTACCGAAATGTCCAAGTCTCCCAGTGTCGCTTAACCTTGGCAATCGCCTTTATCCTTTCCTCGGCGAGGATATCAGCGGCTTTGGCAGTGGACACCCGGTCGCGTTTGGCTATCTTAATAAGCTCCTCCATCCGGTGATAGATTCTGGCTACCTTTGCCCTGGCTCTTTCCTTGTTTACTATTCCATTACCAGATAAGCGGTCGGCATCATAAATAGCGCCGCCGCCATTAGCCACGTAATCAGGGGCGTAGAAAATACCCTTTTGTTGCAAAAGGTCGCCATGCTTTTCCTCTTTGAGCTGGTTATTTGCCGAGCCACAAACTATCCTGCACTTCAATCGGGGAATGGTGTCGTCATTAATAATAGCGCCGAAAGCACAAGGGGAAAATATATCGCAGTTGACATCATATATAGCCTCGGGGGGAACCTGCTCTACCTTAAAACGGCTTACCATATCGCTTAGGCGAGGCTTTTCAATATCTGAAATTACTAGATTAGCCCCAAGCTCAGATAACTGCTCGACAAGGCTAGAGCCTACACTACCTACGCCCTGAACAGCTATCTTCTTGCCACGCAAATCATCGCTGCCGAAGACTTCCTTGGCTGAGGCACGCATTGCCTGAACAACACCGAAGGCAGTCAGAGGGGATATGGGTCCGCTTCCCCCCAAGTACTCAGGAAGGGTGATAATATAAGGGGTTTCCATAGCTATATATTCCATATCCTCAAGGGTGGTGCCTACATCTTCCCCGGTATAAAATTTACCCCCCAAACGATTGATGAATTTGCCCAGGGTGCGGAAGATGGCCTCACGGTCTGAGCGCTTGGGGTCAGCTATGATGACTGCTTTGCCACCCCCCAAGTTGACACCAGCAGCGGCGTATTTATAGGTCATGCCCCGAGACAGGCGCAGGGCGTCCTCAATAGCATCCAATTCAGAGTCGTATTTCCACATCCGAGTCCCGCCAGCAGCCGGTCCCAGAACGGTGCTATGGATAGCAATTACCGCCTTGAAATCTGCTTCTTCATCCTGGCATAGAAACAGGTTCTCATGCTTATACCTCTCCATATACTGGAATATACCATCAGTTAGCATGCGGCACCTCGCTATTTATTTACGTCAGTTTCTCCAGCTTCGGGGTTTTGGGGTAACTTAATAAGTTTTCCCGGTTTACTCTTTACCCGGTTTTATCCAATGCCTCCTCGGAGTACATGCGCTTGACTTCGCCACGACCAGCCAGGATTGCCTGGACTACATAGGCATTGTTAGGCGGGCATCCCTTTACCCAACGAGGTCCCCTCAATTCTTTAGGGACACAATTTCCCACTGCCACAATGCTATTCCTAGGAATCTCTGGTGGAATGTCGGCTGGTCCGGTAACCAGTGTTACCCCATGAAGATAGTCAAGTTGGTCAGATTTCCTCATATCAACGAGGGTGCTCATCACCGTGTTGCGGCAGCCAGTGCAGGTTATGAAATCAGCAATCCAGTTAAAGTCCTCCACATCCACCGGGTTGTCTTCCGCAGGGCGTAAGAAGCGGCGGGATACTGAGGCGATGGGCTCGCCAACCACTTCAATGTTGTTAAAGTCCATAGTGCCAAAGCCACGCTCTGCCGCCTTAACCGTAGCCATAATTTCACTCGGCTCATAGCCGATAATGCGTCCGCAAACGGCATCGGTAGCTACCAAGTCGCGACCAGCGATGATGAGGTCCATCTCCACCGGTTTGCCGAAGATGGGTCCGATACCCTCCTGACAGATTATGCCATCCACCAGTGCCAAACCTGGCTTTATTATGCTCAGCAGGTCAACAACACCATCAAAGAGGCCCACCTTATGCGTTTTAATTTTGTGGGCATCGCTTTCCAAGCCCTTGAGGTTCTTAATAGCGCAGGTCATCTCGGCCTGGTCATGGGTCTTGAGCTTGGGGAGGGAAATCACCACATCCGCCTCCTTGACAAGGGCGAAGCACTGTATTTGTTTAAAAACCTTCCCATTGCTCACAGGCAACATTACTTTCTTAGTCTGCTTCAGGTCAACCACCTCATAGCCCGCCTCTCTGAGCTGGTGATAACCGGAGCCGGCTATTAACTTTTCGGTGTCCACCCCGACAGCGGCTGACTCAGCAATTACCGGGCGAGCCCCTATTTCCTTGACCACATCAGCTACAGCCTTAGCCACCTCGGGCAGGGTGATAACAGCAGATTCCCGGTCAGCAGGTGGGGCGCACCAGTTAGGTTTAATCAATACCAATTGTCCCGGTTTGACAACATCCCTTATGCCCCCAATCAAATCTAGAGCCTTATCCACCCCTTCCCTAATCTCGTCATAGCCGGGGTTCTGTTTGGTTTTAACAATAGATACGACACTCTTACCCATAAATTCGTCTCCTTAAGGTAATCTTTGATAATAATGGAGCCAAAATTGTTCAATTAATGAATATACGCTAGTTTGCCAGAGTTGTCAAGAAATTGTACTCGTTCATATGATTTAGTGACACATTGTTTCCTTGCCTTGTTATTGTCCCCTTTCCCTGTCATTGCGAGCCGAAGGCGTGGCAATCCCCGGGCATTCCTGGAGATTGCTTCGGCACTTTGTGCCTCGCAATGACAATAGGAAGGGGTGCCTCGCAATGACAATAGGAAGGGGCTCCTCACAATGAAACGAACAACCAGGGCTTGTTCCCAACCTAAAGTGGGGGATACTCTTATACTTTGAACTGTCACTCATCTATCCGAACTAGCTCACACTTTGTGCTTGATAGCTTGTATGGCTGTAAGGAGTTACGGCAGGGAGGGGAGCAGAGGGTTATTGTAGCTGAACCGGCAAGTAACCGAGACCAATAACAAAAAGTAAGGGGAGGAATTGACAGAGAGGCCAGGAATGATATAAGCTTTTCAGCGTCGGGAAGGAATCGTAGCTGGGCGGTTAGGAGAGTCTCCAAAGAGATCATCAACAACGGAGTGAGTACAGGCCTCTCATTCTGTATTAATCTAAAAAGGCAGTATTTTGCGTTCTAATTTATCACAGATGTCTGGAAGGGGGAGGGGCAAGTTAAAGGGAGGTAAATAAAGATTGAAAAGGGGATTATAGTGATATGGAGATTAAAAATGTATTGGTAATGGGCAGCGGGGTGATGGGTAGTGGAATAGCTCAGATAGCGGCACAAGCTGGCTATAAAGTTACTATAGAGGATATAAGCGAAGAATACATACAGAAGGGTGTAGCCAGCATTGACAGGAGCCTTAGCCGAGGGGTTAAGAAAGGTAGTATAAGCGAGCAGGACAAGGCTAGTATAATGTCTCGGCTGAGCACCGCCACTGATTTAAACAGTGCCAAGGATGCCGATTTGGTCATTGAGGCTATACCTGAGAGCCTGGAGCTGAAGCTGAGTGCATTTAAAGAGCTGGATAGTATCTGTCAGGAGCACACTATTCTGGCTTCAAATACCTCATCGCTTGCCATCAGTGCAATGGCAGCGGCTACCAAAAGGCAGCCGAAGGTTATCGGCATCCACTTTATGAATCCAGTGCCGGTAATGAAAGGGGTTGAGCTAATACGGGGGAAGCATACTTCTGATGAAACCTTCCAAAGTTGTAAAGCCTTTGTAGAGAGCCTGGGCAAGGAGCCGTGTGAGGCAATAGATTACGCCGGATTCATTGTTACACGAATTCTGGATGCCATGATGAACGAGGCATTCCATTGTGTTATGGATGGTAACAAACCTGAGGAGGTGGACAAGGCAATGAGGATTTGCTGTAATTTCCCCATGGGACCGCTTGAGCTCTGTGACCTGGCTGGGGCTGACATTGTGCTACACGGGCTGGAAACACTAAATGAAGAATTTGGCGACCGTCTGCATCCTGCCCCCCTGCTGAAGACCATGGTCAGGGCTGGCGACCTCGGTCGTAAGACAGGTCGCGGCTTTTATGATTACACAAAGGAAGCCCAGCTGACACCATCAGGTTAAGCCTTGTTGGGCTAGAAGCTAAGAAATGGAGGGAGACTTAATGCCTAACAGTAATGATGTAGTAATTGTGGGTGCTATCAGAACACCTTTTGGAAGATATGGTGGTTCGTTGAGGGATATTGATTATTATGACCTGGGAGCCATCCCAATGGTAGAGGTGCTTAAGCGGGTTAATATGGAGCCTGGGTCGGGGATTGTAGATGAGGTTTTCTGGGGAGTGGGTGATACATCTCCATGCAAGGACCCTTATACACCAGTAGCTGCCAGACAATCACTTATTAAGGCAGGGCTTCCTCCTGAGACAGTATCCATCTCTTTTGATATGGCGTGTGTATCAGCGATGCATGCAGTAAAGCTAGCGGCTATGTCCATGAGGCTAGGGGAAATAGATGCTGCCATAGCCGGCGGTGCCACCTCTTTCAGCACCGAGCCAATCCTGGTGAGGGGGCTTAGATTTGAAGGTTATCGGCTGGGCGATGTCAGAATGGAGGACCCGCTATTTGCCCTTGGCTATAAGGATTTTAATCCGGTAGCTGTTGATACCGATAATGTAGCTAATGAATACGGGATAAGCCGACAGGAGCAGGATGAGTGGGCACTGCGCAGCCATATAAACTATGGCAACGCCTGGAAGGCAGGGAAGTTCAAAGATGAGATAATGACCCTTACCATACCGCAAAAGAAAGGGGAGCCAAAGGTACTGGACATAGATGAGCAGTATAGACCAGACACCAGTATGGAGAGGCTATCCAAGCTAGCAGCAGTATATGGCACCAGGGCAATTACTGCTGGTAATGCCCCGGGGATGAATGATGGGGCTACAGCCATCCTGGTGATGAGGCGACACAAGGCAGAGGAGCTCGGCCTTGAGTGTCTGGCTACGATAGTCACACAGGTATCAATTGCTATTAATGCCAACCGCATGCCAGAGGGACCGGGATATGCCATTCAAAGAATTCTGCAGAAAGCAGACATAGGTCTTGATGATATAGCGGTTATGGAGATAAACGAGGCTTTTGCCGCCGTGCCACTGGTATCTACCAAGATACTAGCCAAGGAAGATAACCAGCGGCTCAAAGAGATAAGGGATAAGACAAACATCAATGGTAGTGCCATAGCTATTGGTCACCCTAATACTGCAAGCGGGGCAAGGATAATCATGAACCTTATGTATGAATTGAGGAGGCGGGGGGGCGGATATGCATTGGGGGCTATATGTGGTGGTCTAGCCCAGGCTGATGCTACCATAATCAAGGTAGAGTAATTTTTAAAGAAGAAGGGGGAAAAATGCCGGGTTCATATAAGCTCAGTGAAGACCAAGAGATGGTTCGGGCTATGGCACGGAAGATGGCCAGAGATAAACTTGCCCCGAGAGCAGCGGAGATAGATAAGGCTGGGGAATTTCCGTGGGATATAGTAGACTTTTTCAGCGAGAATCACATTTTGGATATGCCGGTGCCGGTTGAGTATGGCGGTCAGGGAGCCGATGCACTATCCTGCCTTCTGGTAGTAGAGGAATTTGCCACCGAGTGTGAAAATTCAGCACATATCCTGAGTGCCCACTGGCTAGGACTCCATCCATTGGAGCTAGCCGCCAACGAGGAGCAGAAGAGGAGGATATTCCCTCAACTGGGGAAGAAACTCCTTGCCTTCTCACTTACCGAACCTGAGGCAGGCTCGGATGTAGTAAGCATGAAAACCAGAGCAGTTTTGGAGGGGGACTTTTATATTCTAAATGGGACAAAGTGCTTCTGCACCGACGGAAGCTTTGCCGATTATATAATAGTCTTTGCTCAAACCGACCCCTCTGCCGGCTCGCATGGGATATCAGCTTTTTTGGTAGATAAAGGTACGCCGGGCTTTTCTATAGGGAAGCTAGAGGACCAGATGGGGATGAGAGGCACTCCTGCCTGCGAGATAATATTAGAGGATTGCTGCATTCCTAAAGAGAATCTCCTGGGCAAGGAAGGCGATGGATTCAGAATAGCCATGCAGACCCTTGACCTGGCACGACCTACAGACGGCACCATAGCACTGGGGATTGCTCAGGGAGCGTTAAACTGTGCCAAGGACTATGCCAAGCAAAGGGTGCAATTTGGCAGACCTATAGCCGAATTTCAAGGTATCCAGTTTATGCTGGCTGACATGGCTATAGAAACTGAGGCAGCCCGAAACCTGCTCTACAGAGCGGTATCACTTATAGATGATGGCACTCCAGACACCATGTTGTCGTCAATGGCTAACTGCTTTGCCACTGATGTGGCAATGAAGGTAACCACTGATGCCATACAGATATTGGGCGGCTATGGCTATATGCGAGACTATCCTGTGGAGCGGAGGTTCCGGAGTGCCAAACTTATGCAGATAGTAGAAGGCACCAACCAGATTCAAAGAATAGTTGTCGCCCGCAATCTACTAAAAACATAGTTTTAAAGCTGGCTAATGCCCGACGTGCTCAATCTGATAACGCAAGTCGCCTGCCGGGGCTGCTATCTCTACTATTTCTCCCTGCTCCCGACCGATAATAGCTTTACCCATAGGTGAAGCTACGGAAATCTTTCCCCTGGTTGGGTCTACCTCCTGGGGGCTGACCAGCATATAGTGCAGTTCTTCATCAGAAGCCAGGTCACGCAGAACGACACTACCACCAATAGTTACCTTAAGTGTAGCCCTTTGTTTTTCACCAATAACAGTGGCTGACTTTAAAGTCTGTTCCAGCTGTCTAATCCGCCCCTCTATTTGACCACGCTGCTCCCTAGCTGCCTCCAGGGGTGCGTTCTCACGGAAGTCCTTATCTGCCGCCGCTTTCTGTATCTCATCAATAGACTGAAGGCGCTTACTCTGGAGAACATCAAGCTCAGCCTTGAGTTCAGCATACCCCTGTTGAGTTAAAGAAACAGTCCGGGGCAAAGCTCGCTTGGAGAGAGAGGGTAATCTAATTTTCCCCTTCTTAGGCTTAAGGTAAGTGGCTAGGTTGCTCTTGCTCCACCCTTCCTTCCTGGCATACATCAGAAAGGCACGTATTAACTCAAGCCTTTTTATATAGTCGGTATCAGATAATGATAGCCTCTCAGCAAAATTAGCTATCTCGGAAGCGGTAAGTTCAGCCAAGGGTCGTTCCCATCCATACCAGCGAACAAACCTATATACCTCCTGCTGGCTCACCTCTCCCTCGGCGGGTAATAAGCTAGCCAGGAAACGACTGGCTGCCTCACCGAGGGTTAGATTCTGGCTACCACTATTCACCTTCAGGACATCCCCGTATGAATGACACTAAGCCCATGCTACCTATTGTAAACAAAACCAGCTATCAGGTCAATCCACTGTACTCGTTCATATGATTAGTGACACGTTGTTTCCTTGTCATTGCCCCCTTTCCCTGTCGTTGCGAGCCGAAGGCGTGGCAATCCCCGGGCGTTCATGGAGATTGCTTCGGCACTTTGTGCCTCGTAATGACAATAGGAAGGGGCTCCTCACAACGAAACGAACAACTAGGGCTTGTTCCCAACCTAAAGTGGAGGATACTCTTATACTTTGAACTGTCACCCATCTATCTTAACTAGCCCATCACACCAGTCCTGAAAGGAGCTTTCACCACCCCAATGGCTTTAGATAATGCCCGGTGTGCCAATAACCTCAATACCACCTCACCATGCCAGTCAAAAGACAAATCGTCTGCTTTAAGCAACGCCTGGTCAATGCCATTGGATTTTATTATGTCAAATATTCGGTCAATCTGCCCATCGCTCAGGTGTTCATAAAATTTCCGAGCCCAGTAACCTACCTTCAGCTCCCGCCCCAGCTTCCTCTTCCACTGCCGCTCATAGTTAGCCAGGCTCTTAGCTGACAGGTCGTTACTTTTTAGCGCCCGATGCAAACTGTTAGCGGCTATGTCAGCACACAGCAGTCCATAATAAATACCACCGCCGGTAGTCGGCTTTACCTGCCCGGCGGCACCTCCCACCACCACCAGCCTATCACTATAGGTTCTGGCTAATGGTTTTAGCAGAATCCCACCGTAGCTCAGCTCAACCTCAGTGGAAGCTATTTTCCCCTGAGCCAGCAGGGATGACATTAGCTTTCTCAGGTAAAATCCGGGGCGGCGGCGTGATAGTAATCCCACCAGGGCCCTCGGCGGCGATGTTGGCACCAGCCAGGCAAAAAAACCAGGGGCTACCTCCCGACCAAAATAGACCTCCGTCTCGTTTATCCCAATTGTTTCCACCTCAGCCTGGGCGCCGATAGCAAAATCTCCGACCTTACCCAAAGCTAACCCCTCAACAAGCGGTAAACCAAAGCCAGTAGCAATAACTACTGCTCTTGCCTCAAGGTTTAATCCCTGTCCACGCCGAGCTAGGTCAACGCCAACTCTATCATCCCCAACCGCAATATCCCTGACTGAGCTATTTAGCACATATTCTGCTCCCCTGCCCTGAGCTTGGCTGGACATAGCCACATCAAAAGCGGCTCGGTCTACAATGCAAGCCTGGGTTTCCTGCCGCCGCAGTGTGATCAACTTCCCCGAAGGGGAAAATAGCTTAGCGCTGTTTACACGGTTTAAGATAACACTGTTATCAATGGCAAAAGAATTAACGCACTCCTGGCCGATAATGCCGGTGCAGCAAACCCCCTCCCCAACCCCTGCCTTCTGCTCCAGCACCACTACCCCATACCCCATTCCAGCCAGCCTGTAAGCCAAATAGCTGCCTACCGGTCCACCACCTATAACTATGACATCATGCAATTTCAGCTCCCTAGTCAGAGAAATAACCTCGGTCAATATGAGCTAGATTTAGTGTGGCCTCCGTCTAGCCAAAAGGAAGATGAGTAATCCAAATGCTACCACGGCGGCTATGACACCGCTGAGGACAGTCCAGTTAACCGGTTGAGCCGGTGATGAGGGGTGTGTTGGCGTTGGCGCCGGTTCTAAAGTAGATGCTGGCGCTGGCTCAGATACAGCGGCTGGTTTTACCACGAATGAGCCTGATAAATCGCCTATACTGACCGAGTAGGTATCAGCGGCATCTTCAGATATTTTAAAGGTTACCGTAATCTTAGTTCCACCAGCCAGAGTTACCTTCTGGGTATCCACCACTGCCTCGTCTATGTTGAGGGTTACTTCATAGCTGCCAGTAAGGTTACCGGTATTGGTGATAAGAACGCTGATAGCTACTTCTTCTCCGATGCCAACCTCATCCGGAGTTATGGATAGGTTGCTAGCGACGAAGGTAGCGGGATAAGCGTAAGCCAGAACAGCAAAAGTAGTTAAGTGGCTTACTCCAGCGGTGATAGTGTTGTTTACCGTGTCAACCACGCAGTCCAATTCTACCCATTCACCCACTTCCTCATCATAGTAGGCTAACACCAGGTCCTCTTCAGCCACACCTTCAGGTATCAGGGACTCATCATAAGTAAAGGTGAGGGTGATAGGGGGGCTAAAGGTTGCCCCATCAGGTTCAATGTCGTAAGCCAGCCCGATAACACTAGCCGGGGAATCCTCGGGGAGAGGCGGCGGCTCTTCTATCTGAACTATGCTTATCTCAGTAAGTGGGTCTCCATCTTCAGTGAGACCGGTGATGCCTTCGCCTATAGTAACCCAGCAGTCACCATCTTCAGATTCAATAGTAACGTCATCAGTAAATACGCCATCCTCGTCTATATAATTGAGCAAATCTTTATCAGGTCCGACTATTATGCCGCCGCCTGCCCCATCCCCATCTAGAGCAACATAAGTAACCGAGCTAATGGCCTGGGATGATGGTAAATAGGAAGTAACATCAAGCCACACTATAGCGTGAACTTTAGCCTCAATGAGCTCTCCGACTACATCGTAGGTACCAGACTCACTGCCCGCAGGGAATCTCAGGGCTACAACCACACTTGACTGAGAGGTCTCACCCTCTTGATTAGGGAAGGGGTCTATAGTTACAGCATAGCTTGGATTTAGTGTTACCTTAGCGCCACTAACCCGGTGTTCAGCTACTATACGACCGGTAATATTCGCTTTAGTTACTGTCAGTGGTAAGTCCTTTTTACAGGTTGCCTCAGCTTCAACCGTAGCGTAAAAAACCTCACCGTCCTCAATGTCAACCTTACTGAATTCCACATTATAGCTATATGAAAAATAATCATCCACACTCAGGGCAGCTACCGGATGAGAGCAAACAGGAATCAGGCATAGCGCTAAAATCAGGGCAATGAGCGGGCGCCATAGCACCCCCGTCTGAAGTAATCTTCGTCTCACCTTTCTCCTGCTCCGCTTGTTTAATAGCAATAGGGGGAGCATCAGCTCCCCCCGTTTTGTCAGTAATTGAGCAGGTTAGACTCTTCGGCGAGTAACAACCTGCCAGATAACCAAGCCAATAATTATCACGCCGGCAATGATGCCACCGATAAGCCACCAGTTAATTGGTTTGACCGGTGGGAGTGGTGTTTTAACCTCAAATGTTCCTGATAGACTATCAATGGTTACTGTGTAAGTTCCAGCAACATCCCTGGCTGTAGTGAAGGCTATTAGCTGGCTGGCACCACCAGCTAAAGTTACATCCTTAGTAGTTACTACTACATTATTTATCTTAAGGGCTATCTCATAGCTACCGGTGAGGTCGCCGATATTGGTAATAACGACACTGATGGTTACCTGTTGTCCAATATCAACCTCGGCAGGAGTTATAGATAGGTTGCTGGCAACAAAGTTAGCCGGTAACTCAACTACCTCTACTACAGCAGTTACACTAAAGCTGCCGAAAAGACGGTCAAACCTGACATCGTAACTACCTTCATCATCCCGAGTCACGGTGAATGATGCTGGTTTGGTCTCACCAGCCTCCAGGTATATATCCTGCCCGGCTTCTACTGTGTTATCAATCCACAGAGTGGCGACATAGGTTGCTGCTTCGCTGGAGAGATTGGTAATGTCAGCACTGATGGTAATGGCCTGGCTGGTCTCAGCCTCAACAGGGCTGATAGTAAGGTCGGCAACCTTGAAATTCAACGAGGGTAGAACCTGGCTGCCCGAGATGGCGAAGGTTGAGAAGTGGGTAATGGTAGTGGTGTAATATACATACGAGCTATCCTCTCTTATCCTCTTAGTGGGGAGGGTAATCCATTGCTCAAGCTCGGGGTCATACCGGTTCAAAGCCACCGACCACTTATGTATGGAGTTTTGCTCAAGCCATTCCTTCTCTACCTGAAAGGTTATGTGGCCCAGCTCTATATCTTCAGGTGTAGCGTTGTCAAAAGTGATGCTAAGGTAAGCGTAAACAACCTGGTCAGCAGGCAGGCTAACAGCTGCTTCTGACGGTCGTTGGTCAAATATGTCTACAGTAGTCTCAACATCAGTAAGGGCTTGTTTAGTCTTTATCATGAGCTGCTCTACAGGCATTGGGGTTGCCATCACTATCACCCATTCCCCAGTCCAGGTTTGAATTGCCAAGTATGTAGCTCCGCTAGGCGTGGTATAGACTACAACTGGTGCTGTTGCCTCGGCTGGTGGCTGAGGAGGCTCCTCACCTACCAGTTGCTCGGTAGGGACATTGGGCAGTGAATCAAAGAGCACCTGGGGGTTGATTGAATACAGCGTATCAGGGGATAAACCGGGTAGGATATTCGTCAAGGCATCCTCTGACATCTCCAGTATTACGTCAGTCAGCGTGTCAGTGGTTAACTCCTCCATAATGGCGGCGGCAGCGGCAGGGTGCATCTTCTCAAAAATGGCGGCGGCGGCGGCAGGGTGCATCTTCTCAAAAATGGCGGCGGCAGCGGCAGGGTGCATCTCTTCCATAATGGCAGCGGCATCACCAGGGTCCATCTCTTCCATAATGGCAGCGGCATCACCGGGGTCTATCTCCTCCATAATGGCAGCGGCATCGTCGGGGTCCATCTCCGCCAAAACGTCAGCTGCTTCCTCTGGTGACATCTCCTCAATTTCTTCGGCTGTTGGCGGTGCAGCCGGTGCGAGGCCTG
>Ga0265594_1001398_pt1 | contig 18703 bp, 21 predicted proteins | sample saktaG_11_FD_190147 | JGI IMG/M metagenome (GOLD analysis project Ga0265594, IMG submission 190147) | Saline water microbial communities from Sakinaw Lake, British Columbia, Canada - sak_2011_5_24_80m | ecosystem: Environmental > Aquatic > Non-marine Saline and Alkaline > Saline ... | reverse complement strand
GTAGCCATAGGACAGGGGCTAATGGCAGTCAGTAACCCCAGAAACAGTGCTGAAAGCACCGGTATATTAAGGCTCTCAGAGAACTGATGCACTATGCCGCCTAAATCCATCACTCCTCTCCCTTAAGGCTTCTCTCGATTTTGCTTCTCACTACTTTAATAAACGCCTCGTCATTATCCAAGACGAGCCAAATATCCGTCACCTCTTCAATGTGGTCAGTGCCATCTCTTATTGTGTTGATAAACAGGGATGAGGTAAAAGCGCCATATTTCTTGACAATGGCAGCGTTTTCCTTATCCCCTACATCAAAGGTCTCAAAAGTTACCTTTCCACTAGCTAACTCATCCTCAAAGTAAGTTTCCAGTGTATAGCGTGTCCCCGCCTCAGCGTAGATACAAGAATAGCAGCGTTGCGCTCGATGAAAGTAAACAACTTCGACCTTATCAGCCGGAGTGGAAGATGTGTCCGAAGTTGAAGGCACTTCAGGAGCAGGACTTCCACAAGCGCAGAGCATGCCAGCTACTAGGATAGTAAGCAAAAACGAGCTCCATATCTTCACTTTAGTCAGCATGGTCATATAATTTCCTTTTCTCTTGTGTCAGGATAAAATTTCTTCTACCTAGGGGCAACAGGAGGAATTGGGAAGTGTTTCTGCGGGCGAACATCGGCCGACTTTCTTGGTGAGCGGCCCAGTTATTTTCCAACTGCCATGCTTGCGTATTAGGTGATGGCGATCCTTTCCCAGGGTCAGGTTTGACTCGACTTCCGCAATTGCCAAGGCAGAGTTCCCATCGAACTCGACGGATATTATCGAGACGTATTCCGGCTTGAAGTTGCGGTCCTCTGCCCAAAGAACCAAAGCGCGAATTTCCAATTCCTCCTCCTTCCAAGTTTCCTCAGTAAATACTGCCTCGAGGCGGTCAAGGTCATAGCAGCTGAAGGCTTCGTAGTACTCTTGCAGTACAGCCTCAATCTGTACAGCATCTACTTCCCCAGCTGGTTCAACACTACAGCCCATAAGCAGGACACTCACGAGGAACGAGATTAGGACAATAACAATTCGTTTCGTTTTTCTATCCCTCCAGATTTATTAGTAACTAATGTCAGAGTATTCGGTAATATTTACCTACTATCCCCAATCCACTTCCTTACCTCTTGAGGGCTGGGGATTCTACCCTCACATACTTTCACCCCATCGATGACCACAGCCGGTGTCATTATCACTCCTCTGGCACTAATCTGTTTTATATCTTTAATCTCTATCACCTGCGCCTCATCACCCAGTTCCACTTCCAGCTCTTTCAGCGCTTGCAACACATTGTTCTCTGTTGCCCGACACCTGGGGCAACCGGGACCGCAAACTTCGATAATCATTGCTGTAAAACCTCCTTAAAAATATTTACTTACATTAGTCTAAAATAAATCCGGCTATCCAGCCTACCAGCGTCCCCAGAACTATGATGGTTGGGATGTAGACAAGGGCTTTTTTAATTCCAAAAACCTTGGCAATGGCTAGCCAGTTAGGTAGGCTGATTCCCGGTCCGGTAAGTAGCAGGGCTAAGGCTGGACCCTTACCCATACCTAAATTCATCAAGGTATCCACAAAGGGGGCTTCAGTCATAGTAGCGAAATAGGTGACAGCGCCAATCATGGTAGCTAAAAATGACTGGCGCAACCCGGCACCACCCAGCCAGGTCTCAATCCATTCCTGGGGCAGAACAGCACCAATAATTCCGACTATAAAAACCCCAGCCAGCAGCAGGGGAAAGATTATACGCACAAACCACCATGTCTCCCTGAGCCAGGCTCTAATCATATCCCCATCGATAGTTTTCCAGGCATAGACTGCCACCACTACCAGTCCTATTGCCCAGACCACCACCTTTTGCCAGTATGGCCCGTGCGTTACTATGTAGTTTGGCGCCAAGAGCCAGGCTACCAGCAGCAAAAGCAGAACCACGCCCTTCCAGTTCATCAACGGACCGCCGCTCATCTGGATAGTGGAAACGCGGGTTTTCTCCTCCCGGTAAAAGGCATACGCCATAACAAAGCCGACGACAAAGCACATGAGTATGGCACTTATCAACCTAGCGATGACCATCTGACCACCCAAAATTGAGCCGGTGTAGACCAGAGCCAGAATGTTAGCTGCAGGGGCAACCCAGAGTAGTATGAAAGCGGCACCAATACCGGCACCACCACGGTAGATACCACTGGCTACTGGGATAACGGTGCACGAGCAAGCTGCTATAAAAAAACTTCCGCCAGCAGCAATGCCAAATGAAGATAGCTTTCGGGCTGCCGCACCGAGATAGCCGATAATAGTCTCCCGCCGAACAAAGGTTACTATCCCACCGGCTAGGAGAAAAGCCGGAATGAGACAAGTAAGTACATGTAGGGCAATATATTCCTCAAGGGCATTAAGCCCACCTTGAAGGATTTCCATAACAATTGACATGTTTTGTATATCCCATAATGCGCATTATTGCATATAATGGCGACAAAAAAACTTACTATCTTCCCATTTTGCGAACACAGCTCGGCCCTACCCGCTCAGCTCTTTGAAGACGTTCCCGGTCCAGCGATACTACTTCATTACCCTCAAGTGCCTTTCCAACAACCTCCACTAGTTCGGAGAAATTTTTTTTCATTCCCTCTTTATCTATTGAGTATAGCGACCACAGGCCGTCTCTCCTTGATTTGATGAAGCCGGCATCTTTAAGGATACCCAGATTGCGAGAGGCTCTGGTCTGGGATATACCTAATGCTTGCATAATCTCACAGACACAGCATTCTCTCTCCATCAGGAGCCTCAAAATCCTGAGCCTAGTCTCATCAGATAGACTTTTGACTGCTTTTATTAAATATTGCATTGTTACCGCTGTTTGCTTATATGCGCATATCCACTTATATTATACTAATTTCGTACTTCTTCTTCAACATCCAGCAAACAGGGATTGTTTATCAACCTCACCCCCTTTATCCCCCTCTCCTTCAAAGGAGAGGGGGAAAGATATTAAAAAGAGGGGCTAACGCCCCTCTTAGACGCCCCGTTAGTTTAATCTCCTTCAAAGGAGAGGGGGAAAGATATTAAAAAGAGGGGCTAACGCCCCTCTTAGACACCCCGTTAGTTTAATCTCCTTCAAAGGAGGGGGGGGAAGGATATTAAAAAGAGGGGCTAACGCCCCTCTTAGACGCCCCGTTAGTTTAATCTCCTTCAAAGGAGAGGGGGAAGTATAGGTTTTGAAGGGGCTTCGCCCCTTCAAACTTTCCTTGATAAACAGTCACTACAAACACTTTGCCCAAGTTGTTTATCAATCTATTTTTCCCCACCCCCTGAGGCTGATGAGCCAAGCTCTTATGGGAGGGTGGGTGGGAGCAACAGCATTAGTAAATAATCCGTACAAATATTTTGCCTATTCTACAGGCTATGTTAAAATAAATTTAGGAGGGAGAAGGGATAGGAAAGGATACAGGAAGGTTTTTAAATACTAAATACTAATCTCTAAATTCTAAACAAATTCAAATGACCGAAATCTAAAGGAAATAAACAATTTGGATTTAGTGCTTGGATATTAGGGTTTCACAAAGGGGATAGGGTTGACAAACAGTCTGATAATAGAACAATTAAGGCAACTGCCAGCTAAGCCCGGCGTCTATCTTATGAGGGATGGTGAGGGGAATGTATTGTATGTGGGTAAGGCAGCCAATCTCCATCACCGGGTAAGGTCATACTTTGGTGCCGGGCAAAAGCTATCAACCAAGCTGCAACGGATGGTAGCTCGGGTTAACGACTTTGAGTTCTATGTTACCGCTTCAGAGCAGGAAGCCCTTATCCTTGAGCTGAACCTGATAAAGAGGCATCGCCCCCGCTATAATGTCCGACTTAAGGATGATAAGACCTTTCCCTACCTCAAGATAGACCTTAATGAGGATTGGCCGAGGGTGCATATTACCCGGCGCCTGGAGGAGAATGGGGGGCGTTACTTTGGGCCGTTTGCCAGTGCTAAGTCAATACGCCAAACATTAAAGATGATAAAGGGAATATTCCCGTTTCGCTCCTGCTCCAAGGCTATTACCGGCACTAACTTGAGGCCCTGCCTTGAGTATCACATCCACCACTGCCTAGCTCCGTGCATCGGTGTAGTGAGCAGGCAAGAGTATGCCGAGGTAATAAAGCAGGTAATCCTTTTCCTTGAAGGCAAACAGGAAATGGTAGTCCAAGAGCTTGAGAGCAAGATGAAGCAGGCGGCTGAGGCTTTGAACTTTGAGCAAGCTGCTTTGCTTAGAGACCAAATCCAGGCGGTAGACAGGGTTATTGAAGGGCAAAGAATCGCCACCAAGATAAGAGGTGAACAGGATGTTATCGCCTTTGTTCAAGATAAAGACCAAGCCTATGTCCAGGTTTTCTTTATTCGTAGCGGTAAACTAATCGGGCGAGAGAGCTTTATACTGCAGGGCACCAGCTCTGAAGAGCCACATCAAATTATGACCAGCTTTATAAAGCAGTTTTACAACTCCAGCCCTCATATACCCCCGTTACTGCTGCTCCAGTATGGGGTGGAAGACAGGGCTATTATTGAGAACTGGCTTGAAAGCAAAAGAGGGGGTAAAGTCCATATTCAAGTGCCAGGGCGGGGGAGTAAAAAACAACTGGTGGAAACTGTGGCTGAAAACGCCAGGCAGGGTTTAGAACAGCTTAAAATTAAACAGCTAGCTATGCCTACAGCACTGGAGGCTAGCCTAGACGAAATACAAAGGGAACTCCAACTGAAATGTGCGCCCCTCCGCATGGAATGTTATGATATTTCCAACATACAGGGGAAAAATGCGGTAGGCAGTATGGTGGTCTTTGACAAGGGGAAGCCAAAGCCAGCTCACTATAGGCGCTTCAGAATCAAAACAGTGTCAGGTGCCAACGACTATGCCATGCTTCAGGAGGTGCTCAAACGGCGATTTAAGCGGATTAGCCATGCGGCTAACGCCTGGGCAATCCTACCCGACCTCGTCCTTATTGATGGCGGCAGGGGGCAGCTCAATTGTGCAGTGGCAGCAATGCAAGAAGTTGGAGCTGAGTCCATAGCTACCGCCAGTCTAGCCAAGGAGAATGAGGAGATTTTTATTCCACAAAGGGCAAAGCCCATTATTCTACCCCACAGTTCCCCCGGTCTTCAATTACTGCAGCGCCTCAGAGATGAGGCACACCGCTTTGCTCTAGGTTATCATCAGAAAATACATAAGAAGGAAACCTTTGCCTCAGCCCTTGATACTATCCCTGGCATCGGGGCAAAGCGTAAACGGAGCCTAGTCAAGCAGTTTGGCTCAGTCGGTGCCATTCGCCGGGCTTCTATAGAGGAGTTAGCCGCTACCGAGGGCATGAGTCAGAGGCTGGCTAAAAGGATAAAGGAGCTTCTGTGATAAGCGATGCCAGCTAATTTACCACCACAATACTTTAAAGCAGAGAAAAACTTCAGGTCGGCTAAGAGCCCGTTAGAAAAGATAGCCGCCCTAGAAGAGATGCTGGCGATTATGCCCAAGCACAAAGGGACTGACCACCTCCGTGCTGAGCTAAGAGGGAGGATTGCCAAGCTAACCCAGGCACTGGATAAGAAAACGGCTATCCACCGAGCGTCAATGACTATTGAAAAAGAGGGGGCGGGCCAGGTGGCGGTAGTTGGTCTGCCCAATGCTGGTAAATCTCAGCTTGTTTCCAGTATTACTAATGCCTCTCCAACTGTAGCTGAATATCCATTTACCACACAAACTGCCACCCCGGGGATGATGGAATTTGAGAATATAAAGATACAATTAATTGATACCCCACCTCTGGTGCCCCAATCCACTTTGTGGTGGCTGCCACCGATGCTGAGGCGGGCTGATGCTCTATTGATAATGGTAGATTTAAGTAATGCTCCGCTAGCCCAATTTGAAACCATTACGGCACAACTGGAGGAGATGAGAATAGGAATCGGCATAAGCAAGACTGAAGAGGTCATTTTAAGCCAACAGAAGGCACTAATCATTGGCAACAAGATAGACCTAGAGAGTGCCAGTGAAAACCAGGTAGCTTTAAGAGATAAATATGAGGGGCAATTGCCGATTATGGCTATCTCGGCTAAAGGAGGGAGCGGTTTAGAAGAGCTGAAGCTTAAAATCTACCAGGTGCTTGATATTATTCGGGTATATACCAAGACTCCAGGGCAAAAGCCAGACCTTAATGACCCTATAATCCTAGACAAGGGCAGCATCCTAGAGGATGCTGCCGCCTCAGTCCACAAAGACTTCGCGGCTAAGCTGAAATATGCCCGCATCTGGGGTTCAGGGAAGCACGATGGCATAATGTCCAAGAGAAACCACGTCCTTGAGGATGGGGATATAATAGAACTACACATGTAAAGGAGGGTTTCTTCTCCAAAGTGGTTGGTGCATAGCTAACCCTCAATTTGCCAGCCTCTTCTTGCGCCTCTGTTTTGGTATTATAGCTATCATAGAATTTATAATACCTGTCATTGAATTTCCGCCTCAACTTATTTTGTGTCTCACTTTTTTTCATTTTATAGTTGCCCCCTTTAAATTGATTGACCGAACCTATCTTTGCATCTATACTGATTAGCATAATGCCAAATGGCGGACAACACTTTGAAACCATAGCACAATGCCCACGTTGCCATAGTATGAGGATTCACAGAAAGCGTGGCTTTCACATCTTTAGTAGGTGGAGATGTCGCAAATGTCACAAGATATTCTTCTCTCCAGAGTGGAAAAACTATGTGTATCCACCAAAAACACAACCACCAAGATATGCCATATGTAAGTAGTGGGCATTTTGATATTAAGTACGCCTTTAACATCTTACCAACCACCTAGGAGTAGTAAGAAAGGAGGTACTTCCTTGACAAAAGTAATCGTTGTTTACGAGTCAAAGTACGGTAATACCAAACTTGTGGCGGAAAAAATTGTTGAGGGCATGAGGGAGGTCTCAGGCACAGAAACAGTTCTTAATGAACTGAAGGAGGTCGACAAGAACCGACTTGCTGAGTTCGATGCCATTCTGGTGGGCTCTCCCAATCATATGGGCAGGCCTACTGGTGGCATCAAGGGATTTATCAATGAGCTTGGCAAACTCAATCTAATGGGAAAAGCGGTGGCTGTTTTTGATACCTACCTTGGTAAAGACTACGAAAAAGCAGTGAAGAAAATGGAAAAGCAAATAAGTGAAAAAGCCCCCGGATTGAAACTGGCGGCTCCAGGCTTATCCATAAGAGTTGAGGGAATGAAAGGCCCCATTACTGAGGGAGAACTCCCCAAATGCAAAGAGTTTGGGGGTAAAATAGCCAACCAGATAAAAGGCTGAATACAGTATAGCAATCTCAATCCTAATCAGCCTCTTACAACAGAGTCCTTGAGGACGGGGATATAATAGAACTGCATCTTTAGTAAGCCTAGTAACCCTATCCCCTGTATCCCCTTCCCCTTAATAAGGGGAAGGGGAATTGTATTTTATGAAGGGGCTTCGCCCCTTCAAACTTCCCTGATTACCAATGGAGAGAGGGGTGTCAGAGAGAGACGAAACTTCTCTTATATAATAGGGGGGTGCTCTCGTTCGGATAGATGAGTGACAGTTCAAAGTATAAGAGTATCCTCCACTTTAGGTTGGGAACAAGCCCTGGGTGTTCGTTTCATTATGAGGAGCCTCTTCCTATTGTCTTTGCGAGGCACAAAGTGTCGAAGCAATCTCCAGGAATGCCCGGGGATTGCCACGCCTTCGGCTCGCAATGACAGGGAAAAGGGACAATGACAAGGCAGAGAGGGGTGTCAGAGAGGGGCTTCACCCCTTCAAGCTTCCCTGATTACCAATGGAGGGAGGAGCGTCAGAGAGAGGCTAAGCCCCTTCAGGCTTCCCTGGTTACCAACGGGGGGGGGTGTCAGAGAGAGACGAAACCTCTCTTATATAATAGGGGGGTACTCTCGTTCGGATAGATGAGTGACAGTTCAAAGTATAAGAGTATCCTCCACTTTAGGTTGGGAGCAAGCCCTGGTTGTTCCTTTCATTGTGAGGAGCCTCTTCCTATTGTCTTTGCGAGGCACAAAGTGCCGAAGCAATCTCCAGGAATGCCCGGGGATTGCCACGCCTGCGTGGCAGAACGCACTTCGGTGTGCAGGTATGTCGCCTGCGGCTCCCCGCAATGACGCGGTATAAGGTTTAGCTTACTCTACCTTATCGCCACACCCAGGAAATACGGCCAGACCACGATGCCCAGGATGATTTTCCACCAGACCAGCTCGGCAAAGGCGATGGTGAACAGCCAGCCGGCGAACCAGAAAAATACACCTGCCGAGCCAGCTTCTCCTCCCCTGTAATGCCTGTGTCTTTCTTCCTGTGCCATGTTTCCTCTTTCAGTAAACCGGGATTTCCCATTTCAACTCGCAATGATGCATCCTGACCTTCATTGCTTTGTCACAAATAATATACCCATGGTATCTTGTTGTCAATCTCCCAAAATGATACACTACCGAAAAGTCTATGCCATTGACAATGAACCAGTGCATGTTATAATTCTCTGGCTGAGAGCCAAGATAGGGTGGCTAAAAAATTTGAAAGTTTTTCTATCCGGGGCTGAGTCTACCGGGCTACCCGACGGGAGCGTTGATGTAGCCTATATCTCAGATGCTTTTCATGAATTCCCGAAGAAGCGTACTTTAGAGGAACTATACCGTGTGGTGAAACCGGGTGGTATCCTGGCTATATGGGAAGAGCATGAGAAGAAGGGGGTGACTCAGGCATTGAAGCTGGCTAACGAGCAGGGGCTGTTTTCATTTGTGGAACAAGAAAAGGGGTTCTACAAGCTCCAGAGAGGCTCACTGGAAAAGCAGACATAGGCAGGAACCTGGTAATAATAGGGGCTTGTCAAATGTTACAAGTCGTGCTAGGATAGAGCATTATTTTAATGGAAAGAGAGTGAGTCAAGGGAATAAAAGAGCTGGCACTTCAAAATGGTGAATAATTGGTAGGGGGGATGATAGAAGAGTAAAGCTATGCTATTAGGCTCGGCATCCATAGTTATTGGTTACCTGCTGGGTTCTTTCCCGGCAGCCTACCTCATAGCCAAGTACAGAAAGGGCATTGACATTCGTGAGGTTGGCGTACGGAATATGGGGGCGGGTAATGTGATGCGGGAAGTGGGGATGTGGGAGGGGGCAGTCATCGCAGTAGCTGATATTGGGAAGGGGTCAGCCACGATATTTATCGCCCAGATGCTGAGTGTTTCGCAACCGTGGCTACTGGTAGCTGGGCTAGCAGCAATACTTGGTCATAACTTCCCCGTTTACATTGGCTTCAGGGGTGGTAAAGGGGTATCCACCCTCATCGGTGTGTTTCTGGTGCTGTCGCCGTTGGGAATGGGCATCAGCCTACTGATAATTGGGATTGCGCTACTGTTCACCCGCCATATTTTCACCTCAATTGCTATTGCTGCTCCCTTCTTCCTGGCGGCTATCTGGCAAGTGGAGAAGTCGCCAATACTCTTATTCTACGCCCTAGGCATCGTTTTGTTCGTGTTGTTTAGAAGCCGGCACCGATTGAAAGAGGTCAAGACAATAACTATCCGGGCGGTGAGGGAGATTAAAGCAATAACCAGCAGGGTTAAAGAACAGTAATACTATCTCATTAGTGGTGATAATATTGAGAAAAACTGGTAAAGATTTAGTATATTTAGAAATTGAGGTGACGAGGGGGAAACTAAGAAGAGAGCTCAATTTAGTTACCTTAACTGCGATAATGATTGGGCTCAATATTGGGGGGTCTCTGTTTGTACTTACCGCAATTGCGGCTGGATTCACCGGACCATCGCTGTTCATCGCCCAGATAATATCGGCATTACCGATTTTGCTTGCTGTAATCCCCTATCTAACATTAAGTTCAGCTCTGCCCACAACCTGCGCCAATTACCAGTATGCCAAACTATGTTCCGTTCCTCTAGCTGTTGCCGGTTGGTGGGGACTCTTCGCAGCAATTCCATTTGGTGGGTTACCACTGTTTGCCATCTCTACGGCAAAACTCCTCATGGTTTTAATACCTGATTTGCCTATAATCGGGACGGCAATTATTGTATTGACCGTGTTTTTCGTGCTGAATGTGGTTGGTATTAAAGCCACCGCCTATGTGCAGTTGGGCACAGTTGCCCTGCTGATTATAGCGCTTTTTACTTTTATTGTTCCCGGTATTCCGGCAATAGAAGCCAAGAACCTGACACCGCTGTTTACAGGGGGAGCAATGGGGCTCATTGCGGCTTCGGCACTTTTATATACATTACTGGCTGGGGCGCTGTTTGGTATTGAACTTGGTGATGAGGTCAAAAACGCTAAGGTGACGATACCAAGGGCGCTCATTATCAGCACTGCTATTGTTGCTGCTATCTACCTACTCACAGAGATAGTGGCGGTGGGCGTTATTGACTGGAGAACATTTGCCGAGGGGGGGACACTTAGTACATCGGCTGAGGTATTTCTTTCGGGGCCCCTGCTGAGTTTCTTTATTATCGGGGGCGGCATCTTAGCCTGCGTAACAACCATAAACCTCACCCTCACCGCTGCCGGTAGATATGCGCTGGTTTGTGCTGAGGATAGATTTTTCCCGAGGTTTTTCAGCAGTGTCAGCCAGAGGTTTGGTACACCGCACTGGGGGTTAACCCTAGTCTATGGTCTCTCCGTTATTACATTAGTTATCAATCCCCCCCTGGAAGCATTAGCCACAATGCTAAACTTCGGGCTACTGTTTATGGTAACCATAGTGCTGCTGGGTGCGTTCAGGCTACCGAAAACGCATCCGGAGGTATATAAAAGAACAAAATTCAGGTTTGGACGAAAAACCCTTGCCATTACCTCTCTAACCGCGGTAGGTATTAATATTTTCTTCATGATTATCCTGGCAATAGCATTACCAGTGGCGGCTCTGATTTTTGTTAGTGCCGGGGTAATAGGCATCATCATCTACTTTATAAGAAGGGGGCAGCCGCGATTGTCTCCTACAGACCGCTACCCTGAGCCCTGAGGCGAGAACCGGTTATAACAGAAACCTGTTAATGGCGGCGGCGACACCGCCATGGTCAACATCAAGGGTAATGTAATTGGCTACTGCTTTGACCTCAGGGGGGGCGTTGTTCATAGCAACAGACAGGCCAGCCAAGGCAAAGAGCGAAATGTCATTGGTACCATCCCCAATTACCATAACCTCAGTCAGGGGTATTCCCATATATGAAGCTAATGCTTCTAGTGCTTTGCCCTTAGATACCTCAGGGTCAACTACATTGATAAAATCAACATCGGGATAAGCTGGCGTTTTTGTCCAAGAGAAGCTGAGGCTATCCTTAAATTGGAGGCGGAAGCTATCAGCCTTAGCTCTTTCCTCAGCAGAGCAGATAACGAGTGTCCCTTTGATAATCCTCTCCTTCAGCCAAAGCTGGGTAAAATCCATAATAGTAGGCTGGAGACCGAAGAATTGGCGACGGATGTCGCTTGTCCATGTTTCCCGCTCGATAAAATAACGGGTTGCCGAATAGAGGTCAATGTTTATTTGATTCAGGTGAACAAAGTCAACAATCTGCCTGACCAAGTGTTTACTGATTGGTTTAACATAGATTTCTTCATCCGTTTCGGTGTTACTGATCAAAGCGCCATCAAAGAATATATGGTAGCCATTCAGCGACAATTGGTTAATAATAGCCAAACAGGCTTGAGGCACCCGCCCGGTAGATAAGGAGACCTTTGTGCCTGAGTGGCAGGCTTTGGCTAAGGCATCTCTATCCCCAGCCGAGATTTTTCCATCCCTAGCTAATAGTGTGCCATCTATATCTACTAGTAAAAGCTTATATTTCATTACTGGTAACTCTATCCTCTCCTGGATTCTACTTTAGCCTTTGTAGATAGTTACCAAGGGTTAAGGCATTTCTCACGGCGAAGGCTTCAGCATCATTATTGAAATAAATATAGAGTGCTTTCAGGTTAGAGGCTAAATCAGCCAGTCTCTTTGCCCAATCAGCCAATTCCTCATCGGAGTAACAACTAAAGTAGAGCCCGGTGCTACCGTGAAACCTAACATAGGCAAAATCTGCTGTGGCTGTCAGAGGGCAACTAATAGATGGCATATCAAAGACACAAAGCCCCATATTATACCTATGCAATATGTCAAAAACCTTCTCTTCAAGCCAAGACTGGTGGCGGAACTCAAATACGTGCTTCATTCCCTGGGGTAAAGTAGACAGGAATGATTCCAACAACTCGTCATTACGATGCATATTAGGTGGAAGCTGATAGAGGAGGGGGCCTAATTTCTGGTCCAAGATTTTAGCTCTAGTGATAAACTTGTCTACTGCCTCCTCGGTATTTTTCAATCTTTTAATGTGGGTAATAAAACGGCTCACCTTTACAGCGAAGATAAAATTGGCTGGTGAAGAATCACGCCAGTTAGCAAAGGCAGTCTCTGAGGGCAGATGGTAGAAACTATTGTTGAGTTCAACGGTAGCGAAATGGGTAGCATAAAATTCAAGCCACTTCGCTTTGGTCAATTGCTCAGGATAGAATCTATTCCGCCAGTGCTCATAATGCCAACCTGATGTGCCAATATAGTATGGTAAGGACATTAAACCTGTTCGCCTTTATGGTTAGCCCTGGGCTCAGGTAGACCTTATTTCCTCGCGCATAAATTTAATATATGAGACGGCAAAACATACGGCTGTCAGGGCGATAAGGGTCACCAAATGGGGCCATACAATTAACAGGCTCTGACCTAACGAAAGAGGATTAGGCAACATGCTGGAACTCGGCATAGCCTGAAGCTGAAGCAGTTGTCCCATCGTCCTTGTCCCGGGAACAAGGAGAACAACCACTGCTTCCTGAAAGAGGATAAGTGGGGATATACGCATAACCATAATCTGAATTTCGGCACTCCTGACCTGTGAGGCTACGCTTTCACCAGCCGGTGCCAAGGCATTAGCGATAAACCCGGCGATCATACTCATGAAAAAGATGAAAAATATCCAAATTGCTATTGAAGCCAGGGCTGAAGTAGCTACTCGGCGCAGGAATATAGAGAATAATATGGCTAGCCCCATCCAAAATGCACCGTAAACAGTGCTTGTTGCCAGGAAAGCAATTAGTCGGAGAACCTCCTCTGAAGACGGGGGGACGCCAATCATTCTGAGGCCTACTCCACCCACGAGGATGACTATGCTGGTTAGTAAAATAGCTATAGTAAGTACACCGGCTAAAAACTTGCCATTGATAACATCATCTCTATAGATAGGTTGAGATAAAACTCGGCTAAGGGTACCGCTACTTCTCTCGCTGTTTATGGCATCAAAGCCAAGGGCTATACCTACGATGGGGACAAAGAATACGATAAAGGTAAGGAAGGAAGGCAGTGCTCCGCCTGAGGTAGTAAACAGCCTGAGGAAGACAAATTTAGTATCAACTACCTCTGATGTTATATTTTCGGCAGCTATATATATGGCAAACACCCCGGCAAGCAAGACCAGGACGAATAATATTATGAACCGCCACCGGGTGAAATCATCAGCAAACTCTTTCCAGAATACCGTTATCAGCCCCTGCATGTTATGCCTCACTAAAATATTTCATATATATATCTTCCAAAGCGTAGCTCTGAATTTTCATCTGTACCAGTAAGCCATTATTGTCCACGATTACCTTGGCTATCTGTGGTCTGAGGTCTTCCTGGCAAGTAACAAGCAGTAAGTCACCCGACTTTTCCACACCGATTACACCTTTAATCCGCTTAATGCAATTAACCAGAGCTGAGGTAGTTTCAGCTAGTTGAACCTCAACCCTAAAGCGACCACCGCCAAAAGCGTCTCTTTCCAGCTGGTCCAGTTTGCCTTCAACCACCATTCGCCCCTTTATCAACATTCCGACACAGTTACAGATTTGCTGAACCTGAGGTAGCTGGTGTGAGGAAAGGATAACGGTCATCTTTTGCTCCCTAGCTATTCTTGCTATCAGGCCAAGCATTTCCTTCACGCCTTCAGGGTCTATCCCAGCGGTAGGCTCGTCCAAAAAGGCAACCTTAGGCATTTTAATAAGTATATCGGCAATTGCCAGGCGTTGCTTCATTCCTCTGGAGAATTCCTGCACCTTGTGCCCACCTACCTCAGATAGGCCTACTATGTCCAGTGCCTCACCTACCCGCTTCATAACTAACTCTTCGGAGAGACCGTTCAACCTAGCGGTATAAGTCAGATTGTAAGCGGCGGTCAAGTCCTCATAAAAGCCTACCTTTTCAGGGACATAACCTGAGAGGCGTTTAACCTTAAGGGGGTCACGGGTAGAATTATACCCGCATATACGGGCAACTCCTGAGGTGGGCTCGGTGAGTCCGAGCAGCATTAATATAGTCGTAGTCTTGCCAGCGCCATTGGGGCCAAGGAAGCCAAAAATATCACCTTCTTCTATACGAAGGTTTAACTTATCGACGACCGTAGCGTTACCATAGGTTTTGGTCAGGTCTACTGTTTCTACAACTGGTCGCATATTCAGCTCACCGTCTGCCCAGACGTCTAAACATGACTGCCAAGCCAGCAATAACTGCCAGCACAATGATGATACCAACCCATCCCCAAATGGTAGGGGTCAATACTGTTACCCTGAGTTCAATTTCACGAGTTTCGAGGTCTGTGCTCAGCGCTCTCAAGGTAACCAGGTAGTCACCGGTTATTGTTTCGCGGGGTGGCTTTATTACTAAATACAATTCCTGGGCAATTCCGGGCTCCAGAGCCTCTACCTTATCTGTAGGCTCATAGGTTATTGTCCAGCCCGATGGTTTGGTTGATAAGAGGTCAATTTTGTTAATAACCTCTGTTCCGGTGTTAAACACCTTGACTGATAGGCGATTATCCTTACCAGCAGTTGCCTCAGTATTAAGTCGGCCTGAAGTAGTATAAAAAGCGAACCTATACAAGGCAGTTACTACTGCCTTAAGCTCAATACTATCCTGTATATCCTCCGAGCTTGCCGCCACTGTTATCACGTAGTCACCAGGTTCGGGCAGTTCACCAGCTAAGGGGGTAAGTCTAACCTTGATTTTGTCGGGGTATGCTTTTCCTGGCTCCAAGCCGATGGCTGGTATTTCTTTCTCTGGATATCCTCCCACGATTGCCACATTCCACTTAGGCAGCCCGGTAACGCCAAGTTCAAATGTTCTAAATTCATCGCCCTGCCAAATCAGAGCAACTTCAAATTCAAAGTCGTCTCCTGATTTGCCGGGCAGAACGGGATACAGGCACCGAAGCTCAAGGAGGTTTTCTTCAGGCGAAGAGTCCTCTTCTGCCAACGGCAACAAAGAAAAGTCATTACCACCTTCCTGAGTGGCAAGGGCGGTTTGCTCTCCAGCCAAGCCACCGAGTATAGCCAAGAGCAAAACGAAACAAAGAAGAAAACGGACTAGTCTAGACCTGTTCATAATTCAACCCCCATTCTGTTGATAAATTATTCACTCATTTGAAAATCCCTGCATTTCACTGTAGAAAATACAGGGACCGAGGTTAATCTTGAAATACCAGCTATCTCCAACCGTCATTTTCGCAAATCTGTTAAGCAGTATATCCTATACTAAGCGGTAAGTCAAGTCCCCTAACTTGACCAGCTAAGGAAAGTAGCATATAATCCCAGCGATAAGAAGGTGATTATTAAATGATAAATCATTATATATGAATATATGAAAAATTGAAAATTTCCTGGTTTTCGTTGGGAGTGGTAGTGCGTGGTTCAATTATAGAAAGGAGAAGTTTAACCAATGCCTTTTAATCCGCCGGCGAAAATGACTCTTCTGGCAGGTACTGCTGGAGTCTATAAATCGAAGCTTTCAGTATTTCAATTGCTCCTACGGGGATTCCTGGCTGGGGCATATATTGCAATAGGGGGTGCGTTATGCACCATTTGTAGCACTGGAGTGGCTACCAATTTTGGAGCGGGTTTATCCAGCCTGGTTGCTGGAGCTGTCTTCCCGGTAGGACTTATTGCTATAGTGCTAACCGGGGCTGAACTATTCACCGGAGATTGCATGCTTTTACCTATGGCAGCCATGATGAGAAAGACTTCGTGGTCAAAAGTACTAAAGGTTTGGCTCTGGGTATATGTAGGAAATGTCATTGGTTCGGTTTTTTATGCCTATCTGATGGTAGCCGGACCGTTTGTAACTGGGGGTGAAGCTGGTCTTGCGGTTAACGCCTTCGGCATGCGGGCTATAGATATTGCCGTAGCCAAAACACTGCCTTATAAGATGGTAGGGGCAGCTGGGCTGTGGTCTTGCTTTATGAAAGCCATAGGCTGCAACTTTCTAGTTAATATTGCTATATTGTTAGCTCTTACCGCTGATAATGTGGTTGGTAAATTCTTTGGTATTTGGTTCCCTATCATGGCCTTTGTTTCTTCAGGGTTTGAGCACAGTGTAGCTAATATGTACTTCATACCAGCGGGAATGATGCTGGTAGATAAATATCCTGAGGTTATTGGGGAGGTGGGGGGACTGCTAGCTCACTTCGGTGGGCTCAGTTTAATAGATATGTGGTATTGGAATGAACTGCCAGCGACTTTAGGGAATATAGTTGGTGGCTTTATCTTTATAGGTGTCTTTTACTTCTTTGCCTTCAGGAAGGAGCTGCCTAAGGAATGAGGGGGGCAAAATAAGATTACCCAGAATATCACTACCGGCATTAATAGCCTTTGTAATCTGCGCGATAGCAGTAGGCATAGCTTTTGCCAATAGTCGGGATTACCATTTTCTGACGATAGCTATTCCCATGCTGCTGGCGCTCCTGGGCATTCCCATGGTTCTGTCCGTGCTGAATAGACAGGTATCATCCGATGTAGATGAGTTTCACGCCGATAAAGTAAAGCTTGATAAGATACAGAATATTAATCTGACCAGGGCAGGCGAACCGGTTAAGATAGTGGGGAGGGTAGAAAAGATTTCGTTCAGGTGGATGAATCGGCCACTGTTGAGGGTACGGGACCATACAGGAACCATACCAGTTATTGCGGTTACTCAACTTCCAGAAGGGGTAGCGGTAGGCGATACGGTAAAGGTGGTAGGAATGATAATGCGGAGGTTTTTCGTGAGGGGAAACCCCGCAATTTCGGGTATCAGTATTAAGAAGATACCCAGTTAAGGAGGAGAGGATATGACATTAGGCGAGAAAAGCTTTCTAACCGGCATGATTGTAACATTCATCGGTTCTTGCTTGATTAGCCTAAGTGATGTGGCGGCGATAGTGCTATTTCTTATTGGGATAGCATTATTGATTTTTGCTGGTAGTAAGGGTAGCAAAGAGTATGGTGAACAGTAAGTGTTGCCTAGTTTGGCAAGCCCAGAATTGAGGAATTAGAAGATAAAAGGGAAAGAAATTATGAAGAAAGTATTAACTACCTGCGAATTTTGTGGGTGCGGTTGTAACTTTTACCTAGGGGTGGAGGATAATAAAGTAGTAGCTGTCTATCCTTGCGCCTCACACCCGGTCAACCAGGGCAGGTTATGCATCAAGGGGTGGCAGGGTCATGATTATATTCATAGCCCTGAGAGATTAACCACTCCCCTGATTAAACAGGGAGATACGTTCAGAGAGGCATCCTGGGAAGAGGCATACAGGCTGATTGCTGACAGGCTCCGGGGGATAAAGGAGAAATACGGGAGTGATTCCATTGCTGTATTTTCTTCAGCGAAGTGCACCAATGAGGAGAACTATCTGCTGCAAAAATTCGCCCGTGCCGTTATCGGAACCAACAATGTTGACCACTGCGCTCGCTTATGCCACGCTTCCACGGTTGTAGGTCTCATGGCAACCTTTGGTAGCGGGGCTATGACCAACTCAATTAATGAGATTGGCAATGCTGAGGTAATCTTTGTTATTGGGTCAAACACTACAGAGCAGCACCCGTTAATTGCCAGTCAGATAATAAAGGCGGTCAAGGGAGGGAGTAAACTCATTGTGGCTGACCCAAGGAAGATTCAACTGGCCAGGTTTGCCTCAATCCACCTCAGTCATAAGGTGGGGACGGATGTAGCTCTCATAAACGGTATGCTAAATGTGATTATCAGTGAGGGGCTGCTGGACAAGGATTTCATAGAAAATCGCACGGAGGACTTTGATAAACTCAAGGAAGAGGTAGCTAAGTTTACTCCCCAGAAGAGTTCCCAGATTACCGGTGTGCCGGCTGAGCAAATCGTTGAGGCAGCCAGGGTTTTTGCTAAAAGCAGAAAGAGCACCATTATATATGCTATGGGAATCACTCAACATACCACCGGCGTTGATAATGTTATGTCATGTGCTAACCTAGCTATGGTGACCGGTAACATAGGCAGAGAATCTACCGGGGTAGATCCGCTGCGGGGGCAGAATAATGTTCAGGGTGCCTGTGATATGGGGGCTCTACCTAATGTTTTCCCCGGCTACCAGGCAGTAACTAACGATGAACTACGCCAAAACTTTGAGAGGGGGTGGGGGGTAAAGCTACCGTCTCAGCCGGGGCTGACCACAATAGAGGCAGTAGATAAAGGGCTAGAGGGCGAACTCAAGGCGCTGTACATCATGGGTGAGAATATAATGCTATCCGACCCCGATGTTAATCATGTTGAGCAAGCCCTCAACAGCCTAGATTTTCTAGTGGTGCAGGACATCTTTTTAACCGAGACGCC
>Ga0265594_1001397_pt1 | contig 18708 bp, 17 predicted proteins | sample saktaG_11_FD_190147 | JGI IMG/M metagenome (GOLD analysis project Ga0265594, IMG submission 190147) | Saline water microbial communities from Sakinaw Lake, British Columbia, Canada - sak_2011_5_24_80m | ecosystem: Environmental > Aquatic > Non-marine Saline and Alkaline > Saline ... | reverse complement strand
TTTCAAACTATGTTCCTCTATTTTTGCAATATTATGTGCCACATCATAGATTAACTTTAATCCTAATTCTTCCGGAGTGCTTCGAAAAACCCTGGCAAAAACTTCACGAGTCCAGTGCATGATACATTGGCGATTCGCCCAAGCATAATTCGCCGCACAGGCCATAGCTGCATAATAGTTTTTTCCTTCCGGTGAAGACAGAGGTGCGCAGGCCAATTGCCGGTCGGGAAGTTGTATCCCATATTTGCTTACCGCTTTCTGCATGGTTACTAAGTAGTCGGTACATACTTGATGCCCTAACCCCCGTGAACCACAATGAATCATTACAGTAATCTGGCCTTCTTCCAATCCCAGTTCCCGGGCAGCTTCAAGGTCATAAACCTTGTCGATTACCTGAACCTCTAAGAAATGATTTCCCGAGCCAAGGGTGCCTAATTGAGGCTTGCCTCTTTCCAGGGCATGCTGGCTGACCAGATTAGGATTTGCATCTTTCATGCACCCTTCCTCTTCGGTAAATAAGATGTCCTCTTCCCAACCAAAACCTCTCTCCACTGCCCACCTGGAACCTCTCCTTAAAACATCTCTTATTTCATTATAACTTATTTTTATCTTACCTTTCGACCCTACACCAGATGGGACAGCTCTAAATAGTTCATTAACTAAGAGTTCAACTTTTGGTTTTACTTCTTTTAAAGTCAAATTTGTCCTTACTAATCTGATCCCACAATTTAAATCAAAACCCACCCCTCCGGGGGAAATAACTCCGTCATCCAAGGTAGTAGCCGCCACTCCGCCTATACAAAAACCATAGCCCCAGTGGATATCCGGCATAGCCAATGAATAACCTACAATTCCAGGCAAGAAAGCCACATTAGCTACCTGTTCCATAGCCTGGTCCTGGCGTATTTTTTCTAATAAATTTGAGGAGGCATAAATCAAACCAGGAACTCGCATACCGGAGTTATAGGTTTTGGGAATTTCCCAGCGATAATCATCTATTTTATTTAAAGGTCCATCCCAAGATTCCTTCATATTAATTCCCTCCCTTACCTACAAATAATATAAATTAGATTCCCGCTTCCGCGGGAATGACAATATAGACCGAACAATCAAATATCGAAAATTATTTGGGCACTCCAGAGTCCGCTTTCCTCATCTTTCTTAATTTCTAAACAATGGTAAGTTACGGCTTTTATCTCTTTTTCTATTTTAACGGAAGGAGGGTTGATTTTCATCCCCCCGGCTTCTGCCTCAATCTGAAAATCGGATAATTCCTTTATATAAAATTTATTAAGAATTACCAGCCGAGTTTCACTGATATATAAAAGTTCATTAAGCCAGGCGAAGAGTAAGCCCTCCAGGTTGTCAGCTTCCAGCTTTATTTTATCATAAAAATTTTCTTTAGGATTTTTGTTTTCTCCGGCGATAATTTCAAACATCCCTTTGGCAGTATTGATAAAAACCTCTCTTTTGGTTTTACCATAGGCCACTATTCCGATATCGGCGGTGTGTTCGAGGATTTCAAATTCTTTCATAGATGTTCGTTACCTTTTTTAGATTTTAAGTTAAATAAAAAAACTCTCATCGCTTAGTAATATATACTACTAGGGACGAGAGTTTGCTCACGTGGTGCCACCCTGATTCAACAGGAAAATATCCTATCCTTCATTGGCTGATTGTTTAACCCATCTTAAGATGTGTTTCCGGATATTTTAATTTCACCGGAAATATTAAAAAGGGTGGAATTCGATAAAGCCAATACTGATTCACACCAACCATCAGCTCTCTGGGAATGACCATTACCTACTAGCCCATTTTATTTTTATCTTTTATTATATTGTGTTACCAATATTATAGATTTTAACCCCTCTTCTTGTCAAGCTTTGTAAAGACTCTGTAAAGATGAATTTCTAGATTTAGTTAATTGCTGTTATGTTTAGATGTAATGAATGGGGGAGATAAATAGATTCAATTAATTCTATTCTCCGGCTCCCTACCTTCCAGAACATCAATTAAGTTCTGAGCTGCTTGAATGCCCATACTATTGATAGCTTCTTTTGTGTAAGCCCCATTATGCGAAGTCATAATAATATTTTCTAATTCTACTAAAGGAGAATTCTCCGGAGGTTCCTTTTCGTAACAATCAAGCGCTGCACCCTTTATTTTATTATTCTTTAAAACATTGTAAAGAGCTTTTTCATCAATAATTCCACCACGAGAGGTGTTAATTAAAAAGGCATTTTCATTAATCATCTCCAGCTCTTTATAACCAATCATATCTCTAGTAACATCATTTAAGGGGGTATGAATGGTTATATAATCAGACTCTTTAAGTAAGGTTTCTAAATCAGAATACCTTACGCTAAACTGCCGGGAAAATTCTTCATCCTGAATGACATCATAGCACAAAATCTCCATTTCAAAACCTCGAGCCCGTTTAACCACCTGCTTGCCGATTTTACCCAAACCGATTATTCCTAATTTTTTCCTCCAGACAGAAGTACCAACGAATTTCTTCCACTTACCAGCTTTTGTTTCTCTATCAGCTTCAGGAATTCTCCGTGCCAGTGCTAGCATCAAGGCAAAGGTAAGATCTGCTACGGCATCAATATTTGCTTTTGGTGTATTAGTAACTATAATCCCCTGGGCTGTTGCCGCTTTAATATCAATATTATCTACTCCCACTCCGTACCTTGAAATTACCTTTAGATGATGAGCCTTCTTTATTATTCCGGCATTTAGGTTGTCTATTCCCATAATAATACCATCTACATCCTCTATCAGTACTGACATCTCTTTATTATTAAGCGGCTTACCAGTCTCATTCTTTATAATCTCATATCCCTTTTCCTCAAGCATCTCCTTGGGGTTTTTTGAAATCGAGGCAAAGGAACGGGGAGTAATTAATATCTTCATCTATCTTCTCCTTTTATATTCTTTACTAACTTATGTATTTTTTCGTCACAATTTAAAATCGTATTAAAAATTCAAAAAGAAAATCTGATAATAAGGACCTAATTAACCACCAGAAATCATGGGCATAAGTATCAATTTATCTCCATCTTTAAGTTCTGTACTTTCCTCATCCAGCTGGGTAATCGATCTGCTATTTACTAAGATAATTCCTTTAGCAATCACATCTTTATATTTTATATTGTATTTACTACTTAAGTTCTTAAATACTTCCTTCACGCTAATAACTTCATCGTTTTCAAAAGAATATTCTTCATCATGGCAACCGGAAAGCTTTTCATACTCTAAAAAATACTTTACTATAATCTTCAATATGTTTCTCCTAAATCTTAAGGTGATAATCATCCTTAAAAATTAAGCTAAATCATTTATTCCCAGTTTTTCTAGCCTTTCTTTTGTCGGCCTTCCCTCTTTATCCCAACCACGAACTTTGTAATAATCATCTAACATTTGATTATAAATCTTATCGCTCACCACATGCCCTTTAGCTTGACCTTCCGGCATTTTTTCTGTCATTAATCTTTTAGGAATCATATCACTCTTCCTAAATCTACCTTCACGATTAAGGATTAACCTCTCCATTGTATAAATTCTTTCACCGATAGTCATTAGCTCTTGTGTAAAGTCATACCCAGTTAAGTATTCCAGAATTTTTCCTTTGGGTTTGTTCGTAAAACCGTACCCACTCCTAACTATGGTACATAGTCCCAAGGAGTCTATATAACCCCGGGTATCTTGAATAGATTTAATCAATTCACCCTTGCCTTCAACAGAAAATCGATCATATTCACCTGAGATTAACTCATCTCGGATACTCCATCCACCAACATTATGGCAAGCTCCACGGCTTGAAGTACCATAAGTTAGAGCATTTCCATAAAATCCTCTTGGATCATAAGCAGCCAAGGGTAGCCCTTTGACATGCATTAGATAATACTGAAGCTCTGGTTTTTTTTCGGCAATCCCTAACATTCCTTCTGCCAGTAAATTTCCAATATCTTCCCTTCTTGCTATCTTCTCAATCATCTTAACCATGGCTTTACCGTTTCCAAATTTAAGTTCTAGGCCACCAGTGTCTTCTTTAGTTATATATCCTCTCTCAAATATTTCCATAGCAAATGCGATGATTACACCGACAGACATTGTATCAACCCCTAATTCATCGCAGACCTCATTTCCCTTTATAATTGCTGCAAAATCACTAACTCCACACATGGCACCCAATGTCCCTATTGTTTCATACTCAGGGTCGGTTTTTGCCCCCTTAAAAGGACCTTCCTTAACTTCACACAGTTGAGAACAAGCTACCGGGCAACGGAAACAGGCCTGGTTTTTTACAAAATAGTGTTCCTTCATATATTCGGCCCGGATAGTATCAACACCTTCAAATACGCCAGTCTGAAAATTACGAGTTGGGTAGGCACCGAATTCATTCATAACCGCTGTATACTGTGCTGTACCGTATTTAGTATGACCTGCTTTAGTTTTCCTGACATAAGTCACTGCTTCTTTTGCAACTTCTTTAAACTTCGCTAGGTCACTTACTGGAACCTCTCCACTTCCTTTGACAGCGATGGCTTTTAAATTCTTCGAAGCCATTACTGCTCCGGCTCCTCCTCGGCCCACACTTCTTTCACCGATTTGAATACAAGATAAAACCACCCCATTTTCGGCTGCCGGACCGCAAGATAAAACCTGATCTTCCCTGCCTACTTCTACTTTTAAAATTTTGTTGATTTCAAAAGTAGTTTTGCCCCAGAGTTCTTTACCGTCTTTGATTTGAATATCATTATCTTCGATTAAAATATATACAGGCCGAGCTGCTTTTCCTTCTATAATTATTCCATCATATCCTGCCTTCTTAAGGTGTGGTCCAAAATAACCGCCACCATTTGAACATAAATATTGCCTTGTTTCAGGTGATTTTGTAGCTAGTCCTATTTTAGTAGTAGATGGTCCAGGAGAACCAGTTAGCGGACCGGTAAAGAAAAACAATTTATTTTCAGATGATAATGGTTTGATATCTTTACCAATTTCATCATAATAATACCTGGCCGCTAGCCCTCTGGCACCTAAAAACTTCTTCTGCCATTCAGGATTAATTTTCTCTTCTTTAATGCTCCCGTCTGTTAAATTAATTCTTATAAGTCTTCCCGTATACCCTCCTGAAAACATAGGGTTTAGCCTCCTTGGTTATATTCTTTAAAATAATATAAGTGCTTGTTTGGAACTCTCAGCTCTGACAACTGCTACTATACCTGTATCATGAATCCTTTTAATATTATCTATTTTTGCAAGCATTTTAAATACTCCTCTTTTACTTTTTAAATCGATTTTGTATTACACTAATTACCTTCTCTTAAATCTACTAATTTTCCCCCAATATCATGATAAAAAGTTCAGTGGTTACCCACCTTAACTATAAATGAATAAATACATATAAACCCCTTCAAGCAATATAAAAAATATAAACTTGTTTTTCGGGGTGCTCTTATAATACTATTTTTTACAACGTAAATTCCTTCCGACAATTAATAAACAGGATTATTTTTTATTACCGGTTTACCCATTTTTTCAACAATAATTATAATCATACCTTTTTTTTCAATAATTCCATAATTATGTCCAGCATCTCCTCGGTATACAGCGAAAAATATTAATGGTTCATCGCCGGTATTAACAGTTCGATGGGCCCAATAAGGAGGAATGTAAGAAATACTTCCTTCCCTCATATCTAAAACCTTTGATTTTTGATCAGGTGTTTGCATAACCAATTTACCTTTGCCTTTTAAAGTCAAATATATCTCAGCTGTATCTTCAATTTTATGAAAATGCCCTTTTGTCATATAATACTCATTGCCTATTTTCCCAGGAAAAACTATACTAATGCAATTCTGTAAATGGCCCTTTTCTTCCGGTATCAGGACATTATAAAACTTATAGATAATAGGATTTTCCTTCAAAGCTTCTTTTACTGCCTCTTTATCCTGAAACATATCTACCATATCACTTAATTTCCTAATAATTACCTCTCCCTCAGGATTTAACTTCATTTTTTCTAATTCTATACAGCTGTTAAATGGTTCGAAATAATTCAATTTCAATTCCTCCTCTTTCTTGGTTATTTTAAGATATTATAAATAAAATATGTGGGTATTTCTGTAGTTATTCCACCCAACAGTAAAACTTCCAACCTTAGAAATAGCTTCAACTACAATTTTATTATTGTTATAAGTTTGTGGTTATCTCTTTAATTATATCTATTGAATCATGGTACAATTATGGCTATTTCAATATCCTAAATACTTCCTGTTTTAACAGCCCCTACAATCTTAATTGCCTCCTTTTAATTTTCAGGCATAATTCTGTTACAATACTTGCCACTTCAATTCTTTACTAGGTCCCCATATTTTTACAGGCATGGTATTTACCTCAACAGATTATTATTCCTCCCGGCTTACAAGGAACTTGCTCTCATTCTACTTTCTAAAATTTTCCGAAAGTTCATATCTGTATTTTATATTTATTCAAATTCATCTCTATAAAATTTTACAATATCACATATGCTTGTTATTGTCTGTTTATAATCAACTTCGCTTTCGAGTGAAATAAAAAACTTAAATTGATTTTTATTTAATTCTCTAATTATCTCTTTACAACCGACATCTCCCTTTGCAAAACCTACATGAATATAATTAGACTCTTCCTTCTTGTAATCTTTAACATGGCAATAAACTATATTTTCTTTAGCCCGATGATAGTCTTCAAAAACATTAATTTTATATTCATCAATACTTACCCTTTTATTACTTTTAAAATTATTTCCAAAATCGAATAAGAGTTTTAAGTTATTACTCTCTACTTTTTCTACAACTTTATTAGTTAAAGAAACTTTTGGTAAATAAGTATAAGGACAATTTTCCATTATTAAAATTTTATTTCCTTTTTCTAATAGTTTAACCAAATCTCTAAATTTATCAGAAATATCGTTAATTACTTCATTTATGTTTTTATTTACACCTCCTTCTCTCCTAAAAGGAAATACTCTAATAAAATTTGTATCGAATCGTTTGCTCATTTCAATACACTCTTCTAGCTTAGAAATATGTTCTTTATAGCTACCATTAAAAGTCTTAAATTTATTACTAAATTTTTCTAACTTATTAATGTTGGTATAGAGTGGGGTCATTAAAAAAAGAGTTGTTGAAAGACAAGAAACTTTCATTTTATATTTACAAATAATTTCCTCAGCTTTTTTAATTTCAGTATCATCTAATTCTTCAATTGTTTTATTCCATAAAGAATGTATTTCAATATTACTAATTCCAAGTTTTTTTAGTTCATAAACTGATTTTTCAAAATCCATATATAACTGATCTGTAATTACACTTAATTTCATTTGATAACCTCCTGCATGTAATTAATTTAAAAATCTGCACTTTGTAAAATTTTTATATTTTTAAATTAAAAATTATGTATTACTTTTAAGTGGTGTTTACACTTTCCATTCTTTCCTATAGAGAATAATACTATCTATGGTAAAGCATATTTCGCTTAGAATCTAAGAATTTTTGATAAGGTATTTTACCTTTTAGCCTGTAACTGATTCGTTCTTTTAAAATTGTAATAATAAATAAATTTATCCAGATCATCTTGCAACTCGGATAAAGAGGAATATACTTTCTTAATTATAGCTATCTGATGGAACTCTTCTAGTAGAGTACGATTAAATCTTTCTACTATCCCATTACTTTGAGGAGTTCTCGGTTTAATTTTGGCTTGTCTTATTCTATTTTGTTTTAAGAATTCCTCATACTTGTGTTTACCGTTAGTCCGATGAGTAATATATTCCTTGCCATTATCAGTTAAGATTCTATCTAAAGGTATATTAAATACTTTATATACTGGTAATGCTATAGTTTTTAAGAAATCTATCGCACTTATCATTGCATTATCCTGATAGATCTTGGCAAAGCCAAAGTTTCTATAGGCATCCATGCCGGTCTGTTGATAGATTCTCTCCAAACCTTTAATGGTACCAACATAGAAGGTATCCTGACAGATTAGGTAATTGGGATAGTAAGCATGAATATACCTTTCTTTTCTCTTAGTTATTTCTCTTATGTACTTTCGTTTATGACTGGGTTATCAGATTTCTCTTGGACATAAAAGAGTCTGTCTATCTGATAATTTAGTTCTTTTCTTTTTAAGATATTATATATTCCGACTTCGCTGATTTTATCGCCTTGCTGTCTTGATTCATTGGCTATCCTTCTTGGTCCATGTGTCGGATACCCTATTATATAATTGAGAGTGATCTTTTCTTTTTTTTATCTGATTAGATATTTTAGGTTTTCTTTTCACCTTATCCCGTAAACCCGGTTAGCCGAATTTGATAAACCATCTTAACCGTGCGTAGTAGGTGGTTTTGGATAAATTAAATACACTATATGTGTATAAGTAGGGTTTCTGTGTTTTTTTGCATGTTGCAGTGCACTATATTTGAAACTGACAATACGATCATTTTTGGTAATGTGTGCTATTCTCCTTCCTATTTTTTAAATATTTTTTAATACTCTAAAGGAAAGATTACGTGCATGACCAATTTATTTTTATCTTATTGCAAACACTACTCGAAATTAGTACAGTTTTTATTTATTTATTCATTATTATTTATCAAGGGCAGATAAAATGTATTAATTACTTATACCAAATTTTTAGACTATCTTATTTCTAATTTAGGCATATTCTGACGGAGAAAATATTTAATATTACTTGCATCAACTACAATTGTTCCTACATAGCAATATTCCGGAAGTGACATAACATTTGCTTTGAGATTATCGGCAGAAATAGGAACATCTGCATTTTTTCTATTATTATAATTTTCTAACATTTGAAAAGCAAAATATGACATCAAAGCAGTCTTAGCAACAATAGTACAATCCATGATATTTCTATCAACATATTCTAATGTAATATCTTCACGGTCAGAGCCAACTACAACCATATCTTTATTAATTAAATTCAATTCTTCTATTGCAAGTCCCAGACCTGTTGATCCACCTGAATCCAAAGCAACAACACCTGTTATTTCCGGATGTGCTTTAAACATTGCTTTAGCCGATTCGGTAGCTTTTTGTGGATCACCTTCTGATTCGGCAAATGAAATAGCTTCCCAATCAGTACTATTTAAAGTTTCAATTAAACCCTGTTTTTTTAATTCAGTATTCACAGCACCTGCATTCATAACAATACCAAGTTTACCTGAATTCCCCCCTCTTTTTATTAATTCATTTGCAGCTGCAACACCTGCATCATAGTTATTTAAACCAACGTAACTAAGAGCTCCACTATCAGGTATAGTAGATTCTACAGTTATAACAGGAATCCCCATTGCCATTGCTTTTTTAATTCCAGGTACTACGGTAGCATCCCATAAAGGAATTACAATACCTTTAGGCTTTTTAGCTATAGTCTGTTCTATAGCTTCTGCCTGTGCAATCATATCCCAAGCCTGTGGACCAACTATATCAATGCCTACACCTAATTGTTCCTTTGCATATTGAATACCTAATTTCATATCTATCATATATGGATGTCCTAATACTGCACCAACAAAATAATATTTTTCAGAAGCATTTGATACAGATGTAATTCCTATAACCAAAATTAACACAAAAAATAATATAGCTAACTTATTCTTTAACATTTTCATCATAACCTTTTCCTCCTAAATAATATATAATAATTTAATTTTTTAAAGTCTTTCTACTACCATTCTCCGCCATTAACAAAAATCTTATGTAATTAATTTAAAAACCTGCCCTTGATATAATTTTAAAGTCTTTCTACTACCATTCTCCGCCATTAACAAAAATCTGTTGACCTGTAATAAAACTTGCATTATCAGATAATAAAAATTCTGCTACATCAGCAACATCTTTTACATCGGTAAATCTTCCCATCGGAACACGTTTAGCTCTGTTCTCAAGATATTCATCAAAGCTTATTCCTTTTTTGTCTATCACCTCCTTAATCATTTTTTTCTCAATAGACGTTAAAACAACACCTGGTGAAATAGAATTAACTGTTATATTATAAGGTGCTGCATATAAAGCTAATGATTTTGCCATCATAACAACAGCTGCTTTACTAGCACGATAAGCAATTACATAACCTCCCGGTTTTTCTGCATTTGTCGAAGCAGTAAAAACAACCCTTCCTTGTTTTTTTTCTTTCATATGTGGTAAAACATATTTTGCACATAGGAACATTCCTTTAACATTTACTGCAAAGACACTGTCCCAATCTTCAACTGTTGTATCGTCAAAACTATATGGTCCAACAATGCCCGCATTGCTAAAAATAAAGTCTATTTTAGAATATTTTTCTAAACAACTATCTAACATGTTTTTTATATCTTTTTCAGATGTTACATCTGTTTTAACGGCAACTGATTCTCCATATTCATTAATCAAATCACTTACTTCCTTAATTCCTTCTACATTAACATCTGCAAGTACAACTTTTGCTCCATCTGAAGATAAACGAAGAGCTATCTCTCTCCCGATACCTGTTGCTGAACCAGTAACAATACCCACTTTACCATTTAAATCAAGTTTCATTTTATTTGACATGTTTAACACCATCCTCAATTAAAATTTAACATAACTTTTAATGAATCACTTTCACCGGCTTTTTTTACAGCTTCTTTTAAATCATCAAGCTTATAGTGATCTGTTATTAGTTTTGATACCTCAACCCTTCCTGTCTCAATTAATTTAAGTGCATCTTTAAAAGTATTAGTGGTATAAGAATAACTCCCTTTAATAGTCAGTTGTTTGTAATGAATTATATTAGGGTCAATATCAAGCATTAATCCGGATGGTAAACCACCAAAATAAAGTACAGTACTACCTTTACGACCCAACATTACTGCCTGTCTATATGCAGAAATATGACCAACTGCTTCAATAACTATATCTGCTCCAAAGTTTTCAGTTAAATACATAACTGCTTTTTCAGTATCTTCTTTTTTAAAATTAATAACATAGTTTGCCCCTAATTCCTTTGCAATATTAAGTCTTTTCTTAACAACATCTACTGCAATTATATTGGCTGCACCTGCTAATTTCGCTAATTGTAATAATAGTAAACCCATAACCCCCATACCCAGTATGACAACAGTATCTGCAATTTTAACCCCTGCATTATTAATACCATTTAAAGCACAGGCAACCGGTTCAGTCATAGCAGCCTGTTCATAGGTTATTCGATCAGAAAACTTAAAAATTCTTGTTTTCTGTAATTTTTTGGGTATCTTTACTTTTTCAGAAAAACCTGCCGGTTGAATTAAAGTATTTTTTGCTTCTAGACAGAATTGGAAAAGTCCAAGCTTACAATAATAGCATTCAAGACAAGGGGTTATCCAGGATACCACAACCCTATTACCTATTCTTACATCCTCCACATTTTTTCCTAATTCAATTACTTCACCTGAAAATTCATGACCTCCAATAAAAGGTAAACCATATAGATCTAATATTGGATGACCTCTTTTTGCCATTTTAACATCAGATGAACAAATACCACTGCTTTTTACTTTTACTATTAATTCGCCTTCCTTAGGTTTTAAATCTTCAATCTCTTTTATTCTATAATCAAAAGGTATACCATATAACTCCCCTACTTTCACTTTATATCCTCCTTGTTATACTATATTTTTGATAAATTTTATCTAACATATCCTTTTTCAGTTCAATATATATCTTTGCTAAATCTTTATAGTCCTTATGTTTATTATCATCTGTCCTGAATATAGTAGCAATTTTTATATTATTATTAATAATATCCTTAATATTAGAATAAAGTTGTATACCAATACCTGCTGTTACTGCTGTTCCCCAACATTCATAATCTAATTGATATGGTTTTATATAATTAATGCCTAAAATATTGGCTTTAATGCTATTCCATAAGTTATTCTTACTACCACCTCCAATAACCATAACATTTTTTGCTTCTGACTTTTTAGTTAACTCCTGATAAATTTTATAATAATAGTAGTATTCATAGCCAATTGATTCCAATAAAGAATTATACATATGATATTTATTATGTTGCCAATCTAAGCCTAACCAGGTGCCGCGCAAATAATCATTAGGAGGGATAAAACTACCACCAAGAAATGGGAAAAACATAAGATTATCTGAACCCGGTTTAATTAATTCTGTATTGTTAATCAAAGATTTATAATCTACATCGGGTCCTGCAATATTATCTATAAACCACCTATGTATTTCTCCCCCAAAACCAATACCTACCAAATAATATATTCCCGATATCGGAGCTTCCAGTCTTAACAAAGATCTATACTTTTCATCGATTAAAGCCTTATTACTACAAATTCCAAAAACTGAACATGTCCCTGCAACATCAATTAATTTGCCTGGTTCTATAATACCTGCCCCTAAAAAACTAGCTGCTGTATCACCACAACCTGCAATAACGGGTATCCCTGAAGGAATATTACATTTATCAGCAATTTTCTTTCCCAGAAACCCGACAATATCAGTTGATTTTTTTATAACAGGTAATAATTCTGATGATATTTGAAGTAACTTAATTATCTCATTACACCATTTTCCTTCTTCACTAAGACCAAATAAATACAGTGAAGTTCTATCAATAAATGCATCCCGCCAATTAAGTTCACACAATTTACCAATGATATAACCAGAGAGAATAACAAATTTTTTAACACTTTTACATAATTTCTGCTGCTCTTTTAACCAATAAACAATTTTTGAGCCATTTATCGGTATTGAGCCAGTTCTTTTAGAAATAATATCACTGTAGTTTTTTAATATATAATTCATATGAGACTTGAAATTGTTATTTGTTGGTGGATCAAAATTAAATACTGGATTCCAATCCTCGTCAATTCCAATTATGCCCCCCATTTGTCCGTCAATACCGATTACCTCTATATTATTTGCTATCCCTTCATTATTAAGGATTTCTTTAATTCCATTTATAACACACTCTAAAATTGCTTCAACATCAACGGTATTTAGTTCCTTTTTAATTAAGGGGGTTTTTTTTCTTAAAGACTTTATATTATTTCCTTTATCATCATAGATTGCATACTTTACACTGGTTGTACCTATATCTATGCTAAGTATTAAGTGTTCTTTTACATCCATTTATTCTCCCTCCCCTTACAACTTTGCAACCTATAAATCTGATAAAAATATTAATTACATAATTTTACAAAACTTCTTTAGTATCCCTCATTTGAAAATATGCATCTGACGTTACTACCAGAATTAATAATGAACCTATGGTAATACTTTGCCAGAAGTCACTAATCTGTAAAATTGTAAAGGAGTTTTGCACCAGAGACATAAATATACATCCAAGTAAAGCCCCTATAACTGAGCCACGTCCGCCAGCCATACTGCCTCCCCCAATAAAGCAAATTATGATAATATTTAACTCTAAGCCTGAACCAAGAACCCTTGAAGCCATTTCAAATCTTGCTGTTACCAATATACCTGCCAGTGCAGCTAATAATCCGCTAAAAGCATATGTAATAATCCTTATTTTTTTAGTATTTATTCCAATTATTTTAGCTGCTTCAGGATTACCACCAAAATAATATATTTTTTTACCCCATGTTGTTTTAGTTATGATAATCTGCATTACTATTACAATTATTAACATAATCCATACCATATTATATAAACCAAATGTCTTATTTGCACCGATTGCTATAAAAGACTGGCTAAAGCCTCTTATACCATGTCTCGCTGAGCCTTCCAATAAAATATTTATTAAACTTCTACCCATATACATTGTACCTATAGTTGTAATTAACGGATTTACACCAACAATTGCAACTAAAATTCCATTAAAAAATCCAAAACCCATTCCTGTTAATAATCCTATCATTATCGACAGTCCAACAGATATTCCTTTGACAAGACATAATGAAGTAATAACTCCAGCCAAACCCATTACAGAACCAACAGATAAATCAAACACACCTGTAATAAGCAAAATCATCATTCCTGCAGCAATTATTGCCTTTGGAGCAATACTGGTTTGCAGTGAATCAATATTACTTTTACTTAGAAAAATATCATTTGAAAAAATAAGTAATAAAAAGAGTATTATTATCAAAACTGTTACAGTAAACTCTTTTTTTGTTATTAAATTCTGAAAAAAATTATTTGTTAAATATTTCATTACACCCATCCTATATATATAACCACATTATTCATCTGATTTTTTATTAAATTTTGTATCTATAGCCATAGAAGTAACCAATATGGCCCCTATAACAAATTTCTGCCAGTCAGGGTTAATATCAAACATAACCATACCATTTAATATTAAAGCTAAAAAGAATAACCCAAAGAAGAAATTCATTATAGAACCTTTGCCTCCAAAAAAACTTGCTCCACCTAAAATAGCAGCAGTAACCATTTTAAATTCAAGACCAGTTCCTGTATAAGGCATAGTAACTCCAACTCTTGATGCGCTAAAAATTCCTGCTAAACCCGCAGTTAACCCACAAATAATATAAAAATATATCTTCAATTTATCTGAATCAATTCCATAAACAGTAGAAGATTCTGGATGTTCTCCAATATAATATAATTTTTTAAATAACATATGTTTTCTTAATAATAATTCAAGAATAATAATTGTGGCAATCATCAATAAAACAGAAAGGTGAATGGTCCTAAACCTGAAGCGGGAAATTGAACGAAATGCATAAGAATAAGTTGCTCCTCCTAATTGCATGGTAAAAGCAGTCCTTGCACCTTGCAGTAAAATCATCATTCCTAATGTCATCACAATAGAATTTACTTTAAGTTTTACAATAAAAAAGCCATTAATTAAACCTATTAATAGTGCAACTAAAAGAGCTAAAACTATGCTTAGCCAAATAGAACAATTTAATATCAACATACAGTAACCGGTAAGTGCTCCAATAAATCCATAGGTAGAACCAATGGATAAATCAATTTCACCTAATATTAATAAGAATCCCAGACCAAGAATACAGAAAAACTCCATTGATATACCATAAATCATCGAATATATATTTTCAAAGTTTGCAAAATTCTTTTTTGTAATTGCTAAAAACAGAAATACAATTATTGATAATATAAAAATGGAAAAGTCATTTAAGTTTATTTTATTTAGTTTTCCTTTACTTATGTTAGTATCTAACATTTTTTGCTCCATTTCATACTTACTTATTTCCGGTAGCCAGAGTTATAACAGCTTCTTCTGTAATTTCTTCACTGCTGAGCTCTCCAACAATTTTATGATCATACATTACTAATGCCCGGTCACAAAGACTGATAGTTTCCGGTAATTCAGAAGAAATCAGAATGATACTTGCTCCTTTTCCAGCAAGCTCTTTTAATATTTTATGTATTTCTGCTTTTGATCCTACATCAATACCTCTAGTAGGTTCATTGGCAATAATACATTTTGGAGCTGTACCCAAACATGTTGCAACCATTAACTTTTGCTGATTACCACCACTTAATTGTTTAGGAGTATTAGTTATATTAGAAATAATAATATTTAGTTCTTCAATAAATTTTTCAGTTGTATTTTTAATTTCATTTTTATCAAGGAAACCATGACTTGATACTTTATCTAATATTGGACATATTATATTATCACAGGCATACATTCCTGGAAATAAGCCAGCTTTTTTTCTATTTTTATTAAGATAAATTATACCTTTTTTAATAGCTTCATTTGGTTTAATTTGATTAACTTCTTCACCCTCGATAACTATCGAGCCACTATCAAAATTATCTAATCCGAAGAGTATTTTACTTAATTCAGTTCTACCCGCTCCTTCAAGCCCGTAAATACCAAGAATCTCATTTTTATATAATTTAAAGCTTACATCTTGAACCGAATTATTTCTATTAACATTCTTTAATTCCATAAAAACTTCTTTTTTATTAATATTATAATAATTTTTCTTAGCGTAGAGGTTTTCTAAATCTTTACCGACCATTAAACGGATAAGATCTTTTTCTGTACTTATTTCATCTCTATTCAGAGTATCAACATACTTTCCATCCTTTAAAACAGTTACTCTATTGCAAAGATTCAATATTTCAGATAAATGGTGTGAGATATATAATACTACTATACTCTTTTTCTGTAGTTGTTTAAGAATCTGAAATAAATTCTCTACCTCTTTACTATTTAAAGCTGAAGTAGGTTCATCCAATATTATAAGCTTTGGGTTAGAACTAATTGCTCTAATTATTTCTACAATTTGTTGTTCAGCTAAAGAAAGATTTATCATTTTTTCTTTAGGTTTTATATCAAGACTAAAAAGCTTTAATTGTTCAACGGCGTTTTCATTTAATAACTTACTATCTATAAATTTATATTTATTTGTAAAGTTATGCATAGGAAATATATTTTCTGCTACAGTAAGATTATCAAAAATACTTAACTCCTGATGTACCATAGATACCCCAAGTTCATTGGCAATTCTTGGATTATTGGTTTTTAATTCTGAATTATTAAATATTATTGTACCTTTATCTGGATAAAGATTGCCTAAAATAATATTCGCCAATGTACTTTTACCTGCACCATTTTCACCCACTATTCCATGTATTTCTCCTTTATATACTGAAAAACTAACTGAATCTAAAGCTTTAACAACGCCAAAGCTTTTTGATATATTTTCCAAATTTAACAGTTCTTTATTACTCATTGGTATCCCTTACTTACAAGTGATATTTTTAATGCCTAAGCGATAAATACATAGACATTGAGAACTTAATAACTAAATGTTCTATACTGACCTTAAAAAAGGAGGTCATTTATGAACGGTAAAGAATTAACAGAAAAAGCTATAAAATACTGATTTCCACCAATCATTCGGATTTTGTTCTACATATTGATTTTGTTGATAATAGGTAGAATAACTACTCGAGGATATAGATATAAGCTTCCCATTTTCATCAGATAATATAGCCCTACTACTCTCTGTACCGATGTCAATGCCGATTAGATAATTACTCATATACGTCTCCATTTTCAATATTATAAATTAAAAGGGTTCGTCTCCTAGAAAATTTTTTGCAAAAAGAGCTTATCATCAGGAAATCTGTTTGAATGGTCTTATTTTCTATATTAAATAATTTAGAAAATTGTTTAGTACGCGCTTCCATCTCTTCTTGTATAAGATCAACACTTTATTTATAGATTTCAACAGTAATTTTTCCTTTATCTCCTCTGAAATTCGATTCAAAGTAATCCATTATCACATTTTCTTTAGTATAAGTAATGTTCCTCATTAAGTGTACCGGGGCACCCTCTTTTATATTTAAAAGCTCCGAATTAAACTCCGATGCTACAATGGCTTCCAAAGTCGCCCTCGCTTTATAAGCAACTAATCCATATTTCTCAGCAAGAGTATGATAAAGTGATTTATCTGTTAAATCTTCGTTGATTAAACCAGGGCACAATATATATGGTATATGATTTGTAACATTTACAATAGGCTCATTCTCAATATATCTAACACGTAAAATATATATAATTTTTTCATTTTCTTCAATATCTACCTTTTTTGCTATCGCCTTATTTGCTGGTTTAATTTCCTGTTTCAGAATCTTTGTCCTCATCGTATAGCCTTTTCCAACCATATCTTCGTAGAAGGTAGTTAACCTCTGAATAAACCCGTAATTTATCTTAGGTTTGCATACAAATGTTCCTTTTCCCTTATTTCTATAAAGCAACCCCTCTCCAACGAGCTCTTTAATTGCCTGTCTAACAGTCATTCTACTAATCTTAAATATTTCGCTTAATTTATTTTCTGATGTAATTTTTTCCCCAATCTTTAATTCCCCAACTTCAATTTTCTCACGAATGATTTCCTTCAATTGATAATATACAGGAATTGGAATGTCTTTGTTAATTTCCTTAAAATTCATTATAAATTCTCCGCATAGCCTTATAGAGGTATATACATCTATACATATTTTATCAATTATCTTCATAGATGTCAAGGAAGATGTTGCATTTTTTTAGGTATTTTTTTATAAATTAAAATTTAAAATGCAGACTCTAAATCGTAACTAAAAATTAAAAAGGTTAGAAATTTTAGATTACAGTTCAGATTTATAAAAAAAGTTGCAGATTCCCGTTAAAAACCCTATCGAGTAATCCTTGGAAAAAGATATAAAAAAAGTATATCTAAATATTTTAGGCATTAAGAAGAGAAAATTCTTTATTTTATACTAAAAAATATTTAATAAATTTCTTGACATTCGACTGACCAGTCAGTTATAATAAATTTTAGTCTAAAAAATTGAGAGGATAAAAGAGAAAATAAAATGATGAAAAAAGTTGCCGATCTTATTACGAAATATGCCTGGCCAATAGTTATAATAACCATTGTTATCACTATTTTGGCAGGTTCACAATTAAACAAGCTAACTATCGAAGATGACATTACCAAATATATGCCTGCGGATGACCCGGATATAGAATTTTATAGTGAAATAGTTGATAAATTTGGCGGCTCTCAATCAGAAACAGCGGTAATCTCGCTGGAATATGATGACCTTTTCCGGGTAGAAAATTTAAGGAGCGTAAAAAATATTATTGATGAATTAAATGATACTTCTTATATTAAATCTGTAACTTCTTTCTTAAATATGCCTGAAA
>Ga0265594_1001396_pt1 | contig 18712 bp, 22 predicted proteins | sample saktaG_11_FD_190147 | JGI IMG/M metagenome (GOLD analysis project Ga0265594, IMG submission 190147) | Saline water microbial communities from Sakinaw Lake, British Columbia, Canada - sak_2011_5_24_80m | ecosystem: Environmental > Aquatic > Non-marine Saline and Alkaline > Saline ... | reverse complement strand
TGTGCTCTGCAGAGTTCAGCCCTCGCCCACAATCTCGTTTCTCATTCATGGTAGCATGATAATGAGGTGCAGCTGGTGTTCGGAACTCACCCCTTTCGGAACTACTGTCTCGATCGAAACGCTTATATACGAAGCGTGCCAGATATTTTTCACGTACGAGAAAAGAGCGGTATGAAGTTGGAGTCGGTGATGGTGCGGTCAGATCACAAAGGCGAACTGAAGAAGCCGAGATATATGTGTGGCTATTGTGAGGGCACGGGAAAGCGATCAGGTAGTTCAGAACTGCCCTGCATCATCTGCGGAGGGTCCGGTCGCCGGTCATTCAGATTGAGACAGAAGTGCACATTATGTAACGGCACGGGTCGAAAGCCTGGAAGCCTGGCACTCCCCTGCCCGATCTGCGAGGGCTGGGGCTACACGAAGAAGAACGTAAGATTTCCATCGTACTAGCCAGCCTGCTCTGCTCCCGTGCACTGCCTCTTTAGACTGCGGGTGAGGAGCAGCTTTTATATAGGTTCCCACCTATATTTGAGATATATCTCAAAAGTGGCATGAACGAGAAGAAAGTTAATGGTGACATTGTTATCTCGTTGCGCAAGCTCGCGTTGCAGGGCGCGATGAAGCAGCCGATCAAGCTCTCCGCGGGCCACTTCGCCGATGCTATTCAGGCAAGTGTGCAAACTGCGGCGCGGCGACTCCAGGAGCTGGAGCGCGAAGGCCTCGTGCACCGTCGAATCACTGCAGACGGGCAATGGATCATGCTAACCAAAGCGGGCGTTGAATTCCTCAAGAAGGAATGCTGCGAATATCAGGAGCTCTTCTTCTCGCGCCTCACGATCGAGATTGAGATTGCCGGACGGTTGGTCACCGGACTCGGTGAGGGTGGGTATTACACGACCCTCGAGGGTTATAAACGCCAATTCGAGTCGAAATTGGGGTTCATCCCCTTTCCGGGCACGTTGAACCTCAGCCTCGATCTGCTCTGCATCGTCGCGCGTAAGAAGCTCGACGAGCGAATGGGGATAAAGATCGAGAGCTTCGAATCGGAAAATCGGACCTTCGGCGGTGCCAAGTGCTTCCCCTGTAAGATCCTCGATGACCGTGCGGAGGGAATCAAAAGCGCAGTTATTATCCCCGAACGGACCCATTATCCCGAGGATATTATGGAGATCATCGCACCGGTTTATCTGCGCGGCGAACTGGGACTGAAGAACGGAGATGAGCTACTGACCCGGGTGGTGATAAAGGAAACATGAGCAGCGAAACCGTTCCTGAATCGGTGCTCCGGGGAATCGAGGCGGTGAGAGCGGGGCAGCTCGTCTTGATCTATGATGCGGAGGATCGAGAGGGTGAGACCGACTTCGTGCTACCAGCGTCCGCAATAACACCGCGGGAGGTGGCGTATTTCAGAAACGAAGCAGGCGGTCTTATCTGTGTTGCCATTCATCCGCTTGCTGCCGAGCGGCTGGGACTGCCGCTCATGAGTGATATTCTGCGAAACGTGAACAGCACCTATCCGGTCCTCGGCACGATCGTGGAAGGCGCAGGCGACCTGCACTATGATAAGCGGTCTTCGTTCTCGCTCTGGGTGAACCATCGTGACACCTTCACCGGCATCACGGATCGCGACCGTGCGTTGACGATCAGGAAGATAAGCGAGGCAGTGGCGAGCGTGCTCAACGGGACTGGTGGCCCCTACCGCTTCTCCAGGGGATTCAGGAGTCCCGGTCATGTCTCATTACTTCGCGCTGCAGCGGGGTTGCTTGACGAACGACGGGGTCAGACCGAACTCTCGGTGGCCCTGGCGCTGCTCGCGGGAATTCCGCCGGCAATGGTGATCTGCGAGATGCTGGATGACGAGTCGGGTCGTGCGGTCTCCAAGGTCAATGCCCAAGCGTTCGCATCAGAGCGCGGGGTGGTCTTTATGGAGGGCGCGGAGATCGTGCGTGCCTATCGCGAGCTCAGCTGCGGTGGCGATTGCTCGGAGTGAGCAACACTGCCCCGATATAATTCTATCTGTAAAACGTAACACAAATAGTATTGCTATTTTTATTTTCGTGCTATTATAACCCGCTCATAAAGCCTCACCAAACCAGAAAAAAGCGCCATCTTCGATGAGCAGCAGTGTTTGGCTTGCTGGCCGCCATAGGCGCGCTTATTTGTAGACCGTGTAGTTGTGCTTCGCGGCCATGGACGCGAGTTCCGTGCCGAGCACAAAAATGGCCTGCTTGTGATCGTCCTTGCTGCGGTGGACCTGGAAGGGCGAGATCTCAAGCTCCTGATACTTTGAAAAATCGCAATCCAAGCCGTGCTGCTCACAAAACTTCTTCAACTGAGCCAATAACATATGGAGATGTACCAGCTCCTCTTTCTTCATATAAACCCATTGCTACTTTGTAACATATAAATAGTATTGCTCTATAGTACTACTGCACGGATGCCGCTGTGGCTTAGAGGTAGAGCAGCTGATTCGTAATCAGCGGGTCGAGGGTTCAAATCCCTCCAGCGGCTCTCTGTCACACAACAAGGATGCAGCAGAAAGAGGACACGCAGACGACCATACCCAAGGAGCAGAACTTCAGCGAGTGGTACAATGAGATCCTCAAGCGTGCGGAAATCCTGGATGTCCGGTACCCAATAAAAGGCGTCTACGTCTGGTTCCCCTACGGCTACAAGTTACGGAACCTCGTCTACCAGATACTGCGGTCGCTGCTGGATGAGGAGCATGAGGAGGTGCAGTTCCCCATGCTGATCCCTGAGGACGAGTTACTCAAGGAGAAGGAGCACATCAAGGGCTTCGAGGAGGAGGTATTCTGGGTGACCCGGGGTGGCAGCACGGAACTGGAAATCCCCTTCGCGCTTCGGCCCACCTCGGAGACAGCGATGTACCCCGTCTTCAAAGTCTGGATACGCTCGCATGCTGATCTCCCGCTCCGCGTCTATCAGATCGTGAACACCTTCAGGTACGAGACGAAGCACACACGACCGCTCATCAGGCTTCGCGAGATCACCTCCTTCAAGGAGGCGCACACGGCACATGCCACCCGGGTAGACGCGGAAGAGCAGGTGAAAAAGGCCGTGGCGTTATATAAAAGCTTCTTTGACCAGCTCGCCGTACCTTATCTCATCACGCGGCGCCCCCAGTGGGATAAGTTCCCCGGCGCGGCCTATTCCATCGCCTTCGATACCATTATGCCTGATGGACGAACCTTGCAGATCGGTACGATTCATCTGCTCGGTGAGAGCTTCGCGCGAACGTTTGATATTAAATTCGAGGACAAAGACGGGTCGCTGCAGTACGTGAATCAGACCTGTTACGGCATCTCGGAACGCTGCGTGGCTTCGGTGATCGGAATTCACGGCGATGACCACGGGTTGGTACTCCCGCCCACAGTTGCGCCCATTCAGGTCGTCATGGTGCCCATCGTCTTCTCACGAAAAGACGCTACGGGCAACGACGGGAGCGGTTCAGTCGAAGAGGCCTGTGCTGCGGTGCGTGCCGACCTGGAGAAGGCGGGCATACGTGTCAGCCTCGATAACTCGGACGAGCGACCGGGTGCGAAATACTACCACTGGGAGATGAGAGGTGTTCCGCTCAGGATCGAGCTGGGGCCCCGCGACCTTAAGAACGAGAGCTGCGTACTGGTGCGGCGGGATACTTCAGCCAAGCGTCAGGTGCCTCTGAACGCGGTAGTTCAGGAAGTACAGCGGACCCTGGAGGACATCCAAACGAGCATCCGCGAGGCTGCACAAGAGCAGCTCCGTGCCAGGATGTATACGACAAACGAAGACACTGCAGAGCTGTATGAGCGTGCGCAGCAGGGCGTGGTCTCGGTCTTTTTGTGTGAGAACGAGCAGTGCGGGCAGAAATTGGAGGAGCAGCTCGGGGTCAGTGTGCTCGGTGAGCCCGTCTCCGACGCTGAGACTGCTGAGGACGAAACGAGCAAAGGACGCTGCGTCATATGTGCTCAACCCGGAAAACGGGTATATGTGGCCCGTGCATACTGAGCGAGCACGCATTTGAAAGAAAAAGGTAAACGATAATAAAATCTCTCTTCAGGTGGCATATATACCTACATACAAAAGTCATGAGAAACTATCACATCAGCCGCGAAGTCGGCTACATTAATGGTGTTATACAAAACGTTCACAACGTTAAGCGGGACGAGTTTAAGCGGTTCTTTGACGTCCTCGACGCCGCGGACTGCATCATCCTCCTCGGCGAGGGACGATCGCAGAGCGCGTTATACATCGGGATGGGGCAGCTTGACCGGGAGGTGCGGACATTTGTGGACATCGATTTCCCCGGCCGGAATATCCTGGATGCAGCTCCGGTATTGGAGCAGAAGTATGACCGTATCGTGCTCCTCGTCAACTCCGGCAGTGGTGAGACGACCACGCCAAAGATCATCGTCAAGCAGCTTGCAGAATATATTGAGCGTACGAAGAGCGAAACCTTCAGTATCGCCGCGGTCGTCGCGAACCCGCGCTCTACGATCGGCCGAGTAGCTGAGAAGGAGTATGGATATGTGGTCGAGCTGCACGGGCGGGAGCACGCACCGAATGACACCGATGAGTTCCTGAAGCACGGCATCATGAACGACGTCTATGAGCTGGGTTCAATGCTGCTCTTCCAGAAGACGAAGGAGGCGATCAACGAGGGAAAAGGCGACCCCGCGGTATTTGAGAAGATCGACGCGGAATCCAGAGTAATCGGTGAGCTCGTGGATCAGTTCGTATGCTCCGAGATGTACAATGAGGTCATTGACCGGCTGGAGACGAGGAGTCGCATCACGCTGGGCGGGGTCGGACCCGCGCGGAACGTTGCCAAGATGACTGCAATCCGGCTGCAGCATGTCAAACGAGCGCTCGGCGACGAAGCTTACTTAGCCGGGCCGTTTGCTCCCCGGCCCCGTGCGTGTGACATCTTATTCTTCATCTCGTGGTCTGGTGAGACGGAATCTGTCTTGAGATGGTCTCGTGAGCAAAAGGAGTTCGGCGTCTATGCCTATTCCATCGTGGGAAAGGAATCAACACTATCGCGCGAGTCCGAGAGTTTCGTCATCGAGTCTCTCCCCACCGTCTTCTACGAGCGCGCGACATTCGCACTCAGCCCCTTGCCACTGCATCTCGTGGAGCGACTGAATCAGCGTGGGTTCCGGCTGCCCGAGTACATTATGAAGTGGTGGCAGCACTCGGTGACGCAGTAGCTGGTGATCGGGCCGTAAGCCTACCGGTACCGGTCAGTAAAAGGGCTCGTCACTCCGTCTTGCGTGCGAGCGGCGTCTGGCCGCACCGCACGCGCGCACCTTCCGTGACCAGCAGCGCGAAGCCTTCCGGTACGCTGATATCCACCCGCGAGCCAAAACAGATCTTCCCCAGCCGCTCGCCCTGCTGTACCTGCTGCCCCACGTGCACATCGCACAGTATTTTACGCGTGAAGAAGCCCGCGATCTGCACGACGCGGACGTTCCCAAAGGCCGTGCTCAGCTCAATGGTGTTTTTCGTGTTGACGTCCGCGCTGCGGATGAACGCGGGCTTGAACGCTCCCTTTTCCGGCGTTATCCGCGTCACCACGCCATCCAGGGGCGCGACCGTCAGGTGCACATTGTGGAGATGCATGAAGATCGTGAGCATGTGACGGTCTGCATCAAACCGCAATATTTTACCGCTCGCCGGTGAAATCAGCTCTTCGTTCCTCATGCGCTCTTCCCTTCCCGTCGTGCTAGCGCTCCGTGAAGCCGTACTTCCCTACCAGAGGGACGAAAGCCACATCGGTCTTTCGCTCGCGCGTCACGCCATTCTTCTTCTCCACCAGATACAATGCCTGCCAGTGCTTGCCGATCGGAATGACCATCTTTCCGCCGGGCTTCAACTGCTCCAGCAACGGTGGTGGCACGTCGGGCGCGGCGCAGGTCACGCTGATCTTATCAAAGGGCGCTTGCTCCGGCAGGCCCAGCGTGCCATCTCCCTGGATCACCGTAACATTCGTGTATCCCGCACGCGCGAGGTTCGTGGTGGCGATCGAGACCAGCCACGGTATCCGCTCCACCGAGTATACGTGTCCCGCCTCGCCGATGAGCTCAGCAACCACTGCGGCATGGTAGCCCGAGCCCGCACCGATCTCAAGCACCTGCTCACCGTCCTCGAACTCGAGGTAGTCGCACATCATCGCCACCATGTGCGGCGCGCTGATCGTCTGTCCTTCGCCGATGGGAAGCGGATAGTCAGCATATGCCTCGTCACTGAGGTGCTCAGGGACGAAGAGGTGCCGGTTGACCCGCGACATGGCGCTCAAGACGCGTTCGCGTACGCCCATGCTCCTGAGATGTGCGATCAGCCTCAGTCGCGCTTCCTCAAAAGTGCGCTCCTCTTCCATCTTCCCCCTTGCCTAGCCCCCCTCACGGTTATACGTTCGCCTTCTAACGGTATAAGGGTGATCCTCAGGAGTTCGCGGCGCGTACCGGGTGCTCACCATCCTAACTGCTCCTCTTCCGCTTTCCGTTTGCGCTCTAAGAACCGGTAGACCGAGCTATGTGGCGCACCGCGAACGAGCATCTCGATTGCCTCGCTCGCTACGCGCACCTTATCTGCATACCCAAGTAAACTGATGGTCTTACCGTAAACGGAGATCTTCACCTCAGTCAGGGCCTCGAGCGTCAGTCGCGTCTTCCCGTTTTGCCCGATTACCCGCCCCTTTGTCCGGGCCAAGGTCTTCGGCGAGAGATCGGCGAGTGAGATCACCTCGAAAAGCAGTAGTTCGTCATCAAGAAGTGCACACGCATGTTCGGGTGAAAAACCACGGCCGATCGCCTTTACCACCTCAGCCACACGGAGCGCAAGAAGCGGATCGCCGTCACTCGGGCTCTCGATGCAGACCTCGCCGTCAATGCTGTCCACGGTGATAATGCTCCTCGATTTGCGCTCTAAATCGCCCTTCACAAATCCGTTTTGACCAATGAGCACTCCGATTCGCTCACGGGGTATCTTTACGTGCTGCGTTACCATTTGTCACTGCTCCGGAATGACCGATCATTCAGTTAGCGTAACCCTCTGTCTGTATCAATTAAACCGGGCGATCACTTAATAAACTTTAGGACACGCCGCGCGTCCATTCGATCCGGCATTACCCCCGCACCATCTGGAGCACTTCCGCGTCTGTGCGCTCAAGACCCAACTTGGAGAAGTAGACGATGAGGTTGTGTACGTCCCTTTTGAGGAACTCCTCGGCTTGCGGATGGTCCAGGAGGAGCGCCTGCCCCATATCGATGAGTACCGGCTCGATCGCACCTGGTGCACCCGAAGACTCAGGGGCAAGTTCACGCTCGACATAACCATCTATCACGATATTGAACTCGCTGAGATCCGCGTGCACCATCGAGCCCTCGTGATACAGCGTGGTGATAGCAGAGACGATACTCGTGAACAGCTCCTCGAGCTCGAGCATCTCCACAAGCGACTCGGGAGGAATATCTCTCAGCCGCGGTGCCGCGATCCCGTCCTTGCCGATGAATTCCATGATTAAGACGTTGCGCTCGTAGGCTATCGGTCTGGGCACGCGCACGCCGATGTCGGAGGCGCGCCTGAGATTGCTGTACTCTTTCCGGGCCCAGGCGAAGATGACACTGCGATGGTCTCGTTTGAGATGTTTGAACCTCGGATCACCGATGATATACTCGAGCATAGCGTGGAAGTTGGCAGTGTTGATCTTGTACAGCTTGATCGCCAGCTCCTCATTATCGGGCCCGAGCGCGTGAAAAATAACGGACTCCTTCCCCCTGCTTATCGGCCCCCCCAGTGCAGTGAGAAGCCCTTTCTTGACGAATTTGTAGAGCGTCTCCAGCGTGGAAGCGTCAAAGACATACTCCTCGGTCTTCCGATCTCGATAATCCTTCTTTCTCTTTTTACCCTTCGGTAACTGGCGGTCGCTCAACCACTTCTCTATTTCAAATAGCCCTTGTTTCTCAGCCATTCTGCCTGTGGTCGCGTGTACCGATAGATAATATCGCCCTTTTCATCCTGAAAATCCCAGGGGACGACGATGACGACATTGCCGACGGCGATCCACTGCCGTCGCTTTAAACGGCCAGGTATACGACCTAATCGCTCAACTCCGTCGACGCATTGCACGGTTGCGCGCCGGCCGCCGAGCATCTTCTCCACGATCCCGAGCACCTCCCGCTTACGCTTCTGCGGTATTCGCACTCGTATTACTTCTTCCTCTTCTTCTGGCCTCTGCACGATCTTCCCACTCCCCTTCTTCCGCTCGCGGCGCTACGAGACGGCTCTCCTGCCCCCCCATTACCCGGCGCAACCCCGGCGTCGTGACGAAATCTTTAAATGAAAGGCGATAATATGAAAACAAAGGGGTATGGTCATATTAACTTTCAGCATCGAGTCGAGTAAGTCAGTGCTGGTGCGACAGGGAAGGATAGACGAAGCATGACAGGGCGAACGAGGCGGAAAGGGATTTTTGCACGGCTGTTTCGTGCACTGCTTTTCAGGCGGGCAACGGCAAAGATCGGCATTTACGGGCCACCGAACGCGGGGAAGACGACCCTGGCGAATCAGATCATCCATACGTTCGTGGACGAGAACGAGGACATCGGCACCTCGACGGAGATACCGCACGAGACGAGACGGGCAGTGCGGCGAGCCGGGATCCTCATCGATCTGAAATCGCGGACATTGCAGAATCTCTGCCACAACGGCGACGCGAACCCCACGACCTCCTCAGGGACTGCACCATTCACGCCTGCTGAAGCCAAATCGAAATTGAGATTGGATATCGTGGATACGCCCGGGCTGGCGACGAAGATCGATTTTCACGATTTCATGGCCTTCGGCCTGGAGGAGACAGAGGCGAAGAAACGGGCGAAAGAGGCCACAGAAGGTGTTATCGAGGCGATCAAGTGGCTCGATGATATCGACGGTGTCCTGCTCCTGATGGATGCGACAGAGAATCCCTATACCCAGACGAACATTGTGATCATCGGTAATCTGGAGGCACGTAGTATCCCGGTGATCATCGCGGCGAACAAAATCGACCTTGCAGAGGCGGCACCGCAGCGGATTGCGGATGCGTTCCCGCAGCACACGGTCGTTCCCATCTCGGCCTTGAAGGGCGATAACATGGACGCGCTGTACCGGGAAATGACGCGGAAGTTCAGGTGAGCGAAGGAAGGGGATCGAAGAAAAAAGGAGAATGGGTGAGTGGTAGGTAATGTCGGAAATAAAGATGGATCTGATCTCCGAAGATAAGATCAATGCAATGAGCTCGATGGAGAAGTTACGGTTCGTCCTGGACGGCGTGAGGGCGGGCAATATCGTGATCCTGGAAGGTGGCCTGACACCCGAGGAGCAGATGCAGCTCATCGAACTCACCATGACAGAGATCGGCGATGAGTTCCCGGGCATCGAGATCAGTGGCTATCCCGCGAAGCGCGGGTTATTCAATTTGCGGAAAAAGACGCGGCTGACCGTGATCGGGCCGGCGAACGTCATGCGGACCATCAAAAAGGATAAGGATCTGATCAGCACGATCGTCTCGGCAGTCTGAGTGATAAGTAGTGAGGTAGTGAGCGAGCGGAGCGGAGCGGAGCGGGAAAATGCATAAATGCCTGAAGTGCGGGAAGATCTTTGAACGACTCACGGATGCGATGCTGAAGGGCTGTCCGTATTGTGGCGGCAAGCTTTTCCTCTATCTGCGGCCCGGCGAGGAGTTGAGCGCGGCCGAGCTGGTGGAACGGATTGAGGTCGATGAGCAGGCGCCTGTTGAGGGCGAGCAGATCGAGAGCTTACGGATACTGAGTCCGGGCGTGTATGAATTGAATCTGGATGCCCTGCTGGCGCGGAAGGAGATTGTTATGCGGATAAAGAAGGACGGCACCTACGTGGTTCCGCTCTCCGCACTGTTCAGGAAGAAAGGGAAGCCATAAGTAAGTAAAGCTGAGTGAGTTACTCGAATTCCTCCTGCTCACGTACGTTCGGCATGCGGCGGTTCCGCCTTCCAGAAATCTCTGTCTCGTTGCGGGTCAACGACCGCCATGAGCTCTTTGGGATACCGCTCTGATAACCGCTGATTCAGCGTAAACGCGTCATCGAATCGTAACGCGCCCGCATCGGGCATCGAAGCGACGGCGCACTGACTGACAGGGGCGTGGTCACACGGCGGAACTCTTATTACAACGCACTCTCACTACCTTTAATGAGTGAACGCGAGCCAGATGAAACTATTTGTCCATCACCTCGAGGAACGGAACTTCCACAACGCATGGGCGAAGGCGATCCATGCAGTGCTCCGTGAGGGGGCTGAGCTGGTGATCGGCGGCGGCGATGAGCGGAAACCGATACGTGATTCCTGCATGCTGATTAGCATGACCGGGAACGCGATTAAGCAGATCGAGGCACACGAATTACATCCGCACTATCCCTTCAGGCGCATCGAGGACTATTGCAGGGAGTTCACACGCCCATTCCTGGAAGAGTACCGCGCGAAGCCCGAAAAGGAGCGGTTCAGCTATCTCTATTTCGCACGGTTGGCGCGGTATGCACCGCTGCCAGACGCGAGTAGTACGGATCAAATAGCGCTATTAAAGGATGCGTTAGCTGAGCAGATGAACGAGCATATAACGTCGAACAGAGCCCAGGCGATCACCTGGTATGTGCCCGTGGATCTCCACAGAAGCTCCCCGCCCTGCTTGCAACGGATACAGATCCGGTACGTGCCAGAACACACGGTGGACGTCCATCTTACCTGGCGGTCACGGGATCTCTTCACGGCCTGGCAATCGAACATCGTCTGCCTCATCGAGATGCTCAATCGCGAGGTGATAAAGCCGAACAATTGCACGATCGTTCGGATCATCGATTACAGTGATTCGTTGCACCTCTACAGCCGCGATCTGGAAGATGCAAAGAAGGTCAAATTAGTGCCTGTTAGTCCGCAAGAATTGCTGTAGCTCCTTGGGGCTAGAATCCAGCAGAGCGAAACGAAACGGAACGAAACGAAACAATCAACTGAGATACTTCTTCAACCAGTCCACACTCAGCTCAATCACCCGTGCTACATGCTCGGGACGGGAGAAGACGTGATCGGCGTCCTCGATGATCTCCAGTCTCTTGGGTTCCGGTGCAGCCTCGTATAATATTCGCGCGTGCTCAGCTGGCACCAGCTCGTCCAGAGCACCATGGAGAACGAGCAGCGGCGGCGCACGTTTTACCGCTTCTAACAGTTGATAGTGCTGAAGATCATCGTAGAATCCTTTACGGAGTCGTCTCCCCGATGGCAGCTCCTCGTGCTCCCTCCCTGCTACTGCCGTTGTTATCTGCGGTAACGCATACGGCGTTGCGAGACAGACCATGGCCTTGACGCGCGAATCGCCGGCTGCGATCGCGACCATGCCACCGAAACTGGAGCCGATAACGCCCAGGCGCTCCATATCCACCGCTCCGGAATCTGCCAGGAACTGAAGCGCACTCAGGTAATCCGCGATCCTGCCTGACAGGCTCGTAGCTTCAAACGCGCCCTCGCTCTGCTCTGCGCCACTGCCGCAGCCCCTGAAATTGAAGCGGAGGCAGGCGAATCCTTCATTATAGAGCCGCGCCGCAAGTTGTGGCCATTTACCACTGTCTTTGCTGCTCTCCAGGCCGTGTAACGTAATGACGCAGGGTGCGTTGCAGTACGGCGGGTGCAGGTTCCCCACGATTCGCTGCTGGTCGGAATAAAAGGTGATTGCCTGCTCCATTTCTGGCGGGTTCGTTCAGCTCATTCCTCTATGGGCTCGAAATCTTCCTTGCCCGCGCCACACTCGGGGCAGACCCAGTCGTCGGGCAGGTCTTCAAAGGCCGTTCCCGGCTCTATGTTGCCGTCCGGATCGCCCTTCTCAGGATCATAGATATAGCCACAAATCAGGCATTCATATTTGGTCATCTTCGGTTCACCACCATTTATTTCCATTCTCCCTGTTCGGTTATAAAAGGTGATGCGGTTATAGCAGGCGTAAAATGGTTTTTTTATACAAGGGCTACTGTGCTGGCCCTTCTTTTACGCGCTTACGCTCGCTTCACCAGTACCTTCCTTACTGTCCCGCCTTTCTTTACATCACGCCACTGCACTCGTGAGTGCATCCACAGCGGATCTTCAGACACAATCAGCTTTTCCGGCACCGCTACAACCTTAAATCCGTTTTTCTCCTCGTGTTCGCCTTCGATGAGCGCATCGCCGACGAACAAGCCCAGCGCCTGCATCGCTGCCGGGCTGATCTCCACAAATCCTTTATCTCGGATACCTGCCCAGAAGAACGGATTCGTCTTGTACCACAGCACGTACTGCTCACCATCCAGAGCTCCCGGTTTTTCTTCCACCTGCGGTAACGTCGTGACGTCCACCATAGCTTCAATGCGGGGAGCGGCGATCTCAAATTCTGTTGGCTCTGCGATCTCTAACCCCAATACATGTTTCACCGCTGCGTGCACCTCTGCGAACGCCCGGTTGCTGCCGAGCTGCTCTAAGATACGAAGTCCGTTCGTCGATTCGCCACCCAATGCCAGCAGTCGTCCCTCTATATTGAGTATCGTGCCCCGCTTACGGTAAAACGGTTCTGATTGGAGCGTCACGTGCGCGAGCTCAGACAGCTGCGTTCGAAACGCGTTCTGCTCGATCAGCACGTCCAGCTGTGAAAGCGTTTGCTTTACCGCAGCGGCATTAGATAAAACGGCTGAGAGATCGGTCTCGAGCAGGTACAAGCCCTTAATAGTTCCGTTCTCGATGCTGTCAAGGATCTCAAACAGATCGCCCCTCCGTTCTGCTCCGCTGCTGCCGAGCAGGAGAGCACCTGTCGAGTTCGCAAACGGCTTCAGCAGGAAGAGCTGCGAGGCCGTCTCCGCTGCGAGCCTGAGTAATAGTGAAATCAACGCCAGGCTGGTATACGGCGTCACCTCGCCGATGATCAACGAGTTCGCAACGGTGTCCCGAAGCTCCTGTACGCTCCCCAGGTCTAAAGGATCGATGAGCACGGTCTCAGCCGCAATCCCGCGCCAGTTATGCGCGAACGCGATATCGATCACCTGCGCTCCGTTTTCTCGCGCTTTTAAAATCCGGCGTGCGAGCAGCGGATAGTGCACGTACGGATCCAGCAAAAAGAGCACGATCTTTGAGGCTGCTTCGATCTCGTAAAACGGTAAGCCGTTTATGAGCACCGACCGGGCGTCTTCCGGGAGCGCGTTGATGATCTGCTCAAAGCCGAAACAGAGATTTGCACTGCCACATGCCTTCGCTCCTGAGACGAAGGATACGATTTCCTCGTTCGTGATCGTGCTCGGAAGGGCAACAAACGCGATTTCGTCAGGTTTGAGGCGCTCCAGTCGAGCTTTCGCTTCGCTTACCGCTTCCTCCTGCTCGGTCTCCGCGCCATCCACAAGGGTTGGCAGCGGCTCGCGCCCATAAAAGGTGGGCAGGTGCATCCCGAACTTGCAGAGCTTACCTTCGTTCATCGGCGCGAGTTTGCGATGCGCCAGGCTCAGTTTGAGCTCACCTGCTGGCAGCTCCGGTGTGCTGAATTCCAGCAGGTACAACCCGCAGGCGATACAGCAGCCCGGACAGTTCGTCGTGATCGTCCTCATTTTTATGCTTCCTCGAACGCTGACGTCTTCGCATCTGCAGGCCAGCGCAGCTTGGTCTCCTGGTACGGTGGCGTCTCCGTGACGTCCATGCCCGGCTCATAGTCCAGATGCGCTTGCATTCGTTCAGAGAACCGCCGCTGGATAAGCGTGAGCGGAATATCCACGGGACAGACCTCCTCGCACTGCCCGCAGTGGATGCAGGAGTCCATCAGATGCAGGATACGCAGCAGATTGTAAAGCGAGATCGCGTACGCGTCCTGCTCGTCATTCAAGTCCAAACATTTCGCATCCTCATCACAGGCGCAGACGGGGCAGACCGCTCTGCACGCACCACAATGGATACACCGCTGCAACTGCTCAGTGTAAAACGCGAGCCGCTCAGATGGCGATTTATCCCTGAGCAGATCCAGCTCATCCTTCCAGCGCGCGGCAAGCTCCTGCATCGCACGCTCGATCTTCGTCCGCAGCGCGATGCCCTGCTCCGTAGCGTCTTCGACCGCGATCGCGCCCTTATTGAGCGCATTCTCCAGAATCGCAACGCCCTTCTCGGTCAATACTTCCACAAACGTCTTCTGCTCGCCCTTCGGCACGCCCCAGTTACCACACGCTAGATCTGCCATTACCGGTATCTTCGTCGTGCACGTCTTGCACGCGTCTCGCCTACCGCGCCCTTCCTGCTCCAGCTCATCAATCCTGAGCCCTTTCTCCCGTGTCGCGCCGCCCTCATCCTCGTAGCGGAAAATGAGCTTACCGCCCGTTATCTCCTCCTTCTGCACCGTATCAGGATCGAGGCCGTAAAGCTCCGCCGCCACTTCCCGCATGCGCAGCGGATGTAACGTCCCCCCACAATTGAGTCCGATCAGGTAGACGTTATCGAGTGTGATTTGCCGCCGTTTCGCCAGCTCGATAATGCCGCGTGCGTCGCAGGGCTTCGTCGGCACCCCGACGCGCTTATCGGGCGCGCATTCGAGCAGAATTTTCGCGAGGTTCCAGGGCACACCATGCAACGACCCTGCACTCTCTTTCACCAGCTCAGGATCGTCCGTCAAGACCGGTACGCCCTCGTACACGCTCTTCTTCATCACAACAAGCGCAAGATCGATAAAATCGGTTTCTAAGGCGCTGACAAGGAGCGCAGTAACAAAGCCGCCGTTCGCTCCTCGCGCTCGTATCGCTTCATCCGTCGCCCAGGCGAGGTAGTATCTTGGTTCCATCACACACCTTATCTATCTATGACTTCCACACTTTCCGGAAGGGACTCGGGCCGAGCTTCTTTACCTTCTCCGTCACCTCCCGGACCATATCGGCGAAGATCGGACCCTCAGAGGCGGAAATCCAGCGCAGCTGCAGCCGCTCAGGATCCAATCCAAGCTCCTTCACCAGCTCCTTCAGGAACTCGTAGCGATTCCGCGTCTTGTAGTTCGCATCCACATAATGGCAATCGCCGATGTGGCAGCCGGTGACCAGAACGGCGTCCGCGCCCTCCAGGAAGCCCATCAGGACAAACGCAGGATCGATCCGGCCCGAGCACATCACGCGAATGACACGTACCGTCGCAGGTATCTGCCGCCGTTCTAAGCCCGCAGCATCTGCGCCGGCGTACGAGCACCAGTTACAGCAAAATGCCAGGATCTTCGGCTCCCAATCCGCGTCTACCACGCTTGCTTTTCCCCCTCTTACTTCCTATGCCCCCATGTAAAGCTGTGAATTGCGCACTATTAAAAAAACGGTGATGCAACGTCAATCACGCACCGATCAGGGCTTCGTGTATTAACTCCTTCTGCTTCTTCGTGAGGTTCCGTGGTGTTTGCACGATCGTCTCGATGAACAGATCGCCATGGCTCCCGTCCGGCCGTGGCATGCCCTGGCCTCGCACACGTAACTTCGTGTTCGTCTGCGTCTCAGGTGGGATCGTCACGTTCACCTGTTTGCCCTCAATGGTGCTGACCGTCACGCCGCCACCCAGAGCGGCCTGCGCAAAGCTGATCGGTACGGTCATAGAGAGATCATCCCCGCGCCGCGTGAAGACTGGATGGGGCATCACCGTGATCTGCACGTACAGATCGCCGGGTGCGCCGCCAATGCGGGACTCCGGTGGTCTTCCGGCCTTCGGGATCTTGATCTCATGCCCGGTCTTCACGCCTTGCTTAATCTTCAGCGCGATCTTTGTCCGCTTCATCGTCATGCCCCGGCCGTCACAGGCGCTGCAGAGATCCACCGCCGCCTGGCCGGTACCCTGGCACTGTGGGCAGACCGATGCCTGCATTATCCGGGCACCACCGCGTGTCTGCACGGTTCGTACCTGACCCGTGCCTTTGCACGTGGGGCAGACGCTCGATCTCCCGGACTTCGAGCCGGTGCCGCCGCAGGCCTCGCAGACGCGGGCCATCGGGACCTCGATCTTCTTATCCACGCCTCGCGCGGCTTCTTCAAGCGTGATGTCGAGCTGCAATCGTACGTCAGCGCCACGAACCGGCCGCTCAATTCCTTCTCGACCGCCAAAGAGGGTGTCAAAGACACCACCGCGACTGGAGAAGCCCGGACTCCCCGGGGTGCTGAAGAAGGTCTCGAAGATCGCATTCCCGAAGATGTCTTCCACGTCGCGATAATGCGTGAAGTGCGACCAATCGAAGCCCTGGGGTCCAAACGTTTCATCCACCACCCGTTCACCGATTTGATCATACTTCGCGCGCTTCTCCTTATCCACGAGTACCTCGTACGCCTCTGAGATCTCCTTGAACTTCTCCTCAGCCTCGCGCTTGTCTCCCTTATACACATCCGGATGGTACTGCTTCGCTAACCGCCGGTACGCCTTCTTGATCTCCGCTTCACTGGCCTCCTTACTCACGCCCAGTATCTCGTAGTAGTTCTTCTTCGGCATGTTCCTCTCTGCTCTTTAGCCCGGTTCTTGCGGTTGGAGTATCCTACGAAGCGCGGCTCAACGACAGTATCGGAAATAAGAAAAGAGCTAGCTAGTTACAGACGTGCTACCGTACGGTGCAGGAAAAGAGATAGAGATAGTGGTGGAGTCTTATTCCTCCTCGTCCACCACCCGGTATTCTGCATCCACAGGCCCTCGCCTCGGTGGCTCCTGCGGCCCTGCTCCCGGTCCTGGCCCCGCTTGCGGACCCCCTGCCTGCTGATACGCCCGCATCGAGACCTCGTGGAGCGCGCGCGTCAGCTCCTCCATCTCCGACCGCATCTTGTTCACATCATCAGTCTTTACCGTGTCCCGCAGCCGTTCTATGATCGCCATGATCTTCGTCCGATCGTCAGCCGTTACCTTATCGCCCAGATCCTGTAATGAACGTTCAGAGGTATACATGAGGCTCTCTGCCTGATTCTTCGTCTCCACAATCTCACGACGCCGCTTATCTTCCTCTTCGAACCGCTTCGCATCTTCCATCATCCGGTCGATCTCGCTCTGCGAGAGTTTCGTTGATGCGGTGATCGTAATCACCTGTTGCTTGCCCGTGCCGAGGTCCTTTGCGGTGACGTTCATGATGCCGTTGGAGTCGATATCGAAGGTCACCTCGATCTGCGGCACCCCCCGTGGTGCTGGCGGTATCCCCATAAGATTGAATCGCCCGAGGCTGGTATTATCCCGTGCAAACTCACGTTCACCCTGAAGTACATTGATCTCAACGCTGGTCTGGCTGTCTGCGGCCGTGGAGAAGATCTCGCTCTTCTTCGTCGGGATCGTGGTGTTTCGCTCGATCAGTTTGGTAAAGATACCGCCTAACGTCTCCACACCGAGTGAGAGCGGCGTCACATCCAGCAGCACGACGTCCTTTACCTCTCCGGTCAAGACGCCTGCCTGTATTGCCGCACCGATTGCCACACACTCCATCGGATCGACTCCTCGCTCGCCCTTCGTCCCCACGTAATCCTCCACGAACTTCTGGACGATGGGCATCCTTGTCGGGCCGCCGACGAAGATCGCCCTGGTGACGTCCTTCGACGTAAGCTTCGCATCCTGCAGGGCCTGCTTGATCGAACCCTTTGTTCGCTCCACGATCGGCCGCACGAGCTCCTCCAGCTTCGCACGCGTCAATTTCATGACCAGGTGCTTAGGCCCGCTGGCATCTGCGGTGATGAACGGGAGATTGATATCGGTCTCGAGCACGTTGGAAAGCTCTATCTTCGCCTTCTCGCTCGCTTCCCGTAACCGCTGTGTCGCCATCTTATCGTTCCGGACATCGATTCCCGATTCCTTCTTGAACTCCTCGGCGACATAATCCACAATGACTTTGTCCATATCGGTTCCGCCCAGTTGCGTATCGCCGCTCGTGGAGATGACTTCGAAGACGCCCTCGCTGAACTCCATGATCGTCACGTCCAGTGTGCCACCGCCGAAATCGAAGACCAGGATCTTCTGCTCCTTCTCTGTCTTGTCAATACCATACGCAAGCGCCGCAGCGGTGGGCTCGTTTATGATCCGCACCACCTCAAGACCGGCGATCGTTCCGGCATCCTTCGTCGCGGTACGCTGATTATCGTTGAAGTAGGCCGGCACGGTTAAGACGGCCTTATCAACCTTATCGCCCAGGAAGGCCTCTGCATCTGTTTTGATCTTCTGGAGAATGAATGCCGTGATCTGCTGTGGTGTGTACTCCTTGCCATATACTTTCACCTTATAATCGGTCCCCATCTTCCGTTTGATCGCTGAGATCGTGCCTTCAGGATTAGAAACCGCCTGTCGTTTCGCAGGTTCGCCAACGAGCCGCTGACCGTCCTTCGTGAACGCAACGTATGAGGGAAACGCCTTGCCACCCAGGCTCGTGCCCTCCGCACTGGGAATGATCGTGGCCTTACCACCAATCAATGCAGCAGCAGCCGAATTACTTGTTCCTACATCAATACCTATCGTTTTAGCCATCTTTCAACCAACCCCCCCTATAATAAATCATTCCTTCCACTACCTCCTATCTCGCTTATTCGCTATAAAGGTTTCGTTCTGCGCAGTAGTTCCGAACAGCCCTACTTCCGAAAGGAATTTATAAGCTCTGCATCCACTCCAAAATCAAGGAGTCTTTGAAATGAATCGTTATCACCGGAATTGGGGTGATTTGGGGATTTGCGAGGGCAC
>Ga0265594_1001395_pt1 | contig 18713 bp, 19 predicted proteins | sample saktaG_11_FD_190147 | JGI IMG/M metagenome (GOLD analysis project Ga0265594, IMG submission 190147) | Saline water microbial communities from Sakinaw Lake, British Columbia, Canada - sak_2011_5_24_80m | ecosystem: Environmental > Aquatic > Non-marine Saline and Alkaline > Saline ... | reverse complement strand
GTCTGTGCTCGTCAGCTTGATCCTCGCACGCCGCGCCATATTGGTTCCCCGTGACTACGTGAGAATTAGAACTTAAAGGTTACTAAAAAAGTGGGTGGAGCCTTACTCCTCGATCTCCATGACTATGCCGGCACCTATGGTGGTGCCCATGTCACGGAGCGCGAACCGGCCCAGCTGCGGGAAGTCCTTGAAGTTCTCCATAGCCGTAGGCTGGAGGGGCACGAAGCGCACGACGGCGGCCTCACCGGTCCTCAGGTAGGCCGGGTTCTCCTCGACGGTCTGCCCCGTCCTGGGGTCCAGCTTCGCGAGGAGCTTGTCGAACCTGACGGCGACCTGCGCCGTGTGCAGGTGCAGCACCGGGGTGTATCCCTCGCCGATGGCCGTCGGGTGGTGGATGATGAATATCCTCCCCTTGAAGGCCTTGGCTACCCTGCACGGGGTGTTAAGGTGGCTCGCGACGTTCCCACGCCTGAGCTTATCCTTCTCTATGCCCTTCACGTTGAAGCCGATGTTGTCGCCCGGACCGGCGCTGTCGATCTTGGTGTAGTGGGTCTCGATGCTGTTGACCTTGCCCTTCTCGCCGCTCGGCATGAAGACTATGTCGTCGCCTGGCTTCAGTACGCCTGTCTCGACCTTGCCGACCGGGGTCGTGCCGACGCCCCTGATAGTGTATACCTCCTGGACAGGGATCCTGAGAGGCTTGTCGGTGGGCTTGGGGGGCAGCTCGAAAGTGTCGAGCACCTCCAGCAGGCTTGAGCCCTTATACCATGGCATCTTGTCGCTCTTTTCGACGAGGTTGTCGCCTGTCCAGCCGCTGGTGGGCACGAAGCTGATCTTTGATGGATCGTAGCCGACCATCTTGAGGAGTCTGCTGATGCCGTCCTTGACCTCCTCAAACCTCTGCTCGCTCCAGTCGACGCTGGGGTCATCCATCTTGTTGACCGCAACGACCAACTGGTTCACTCCTAGGGTCTTGGCAAGGAAGGCGTGCTCACGTGTCTGTCCGCCGGGGTTGGTTCCGGCCTCGTACTCTCCCCTCTTCGCGGAGATCATAAGTATGGCTCCGTCTGCCTGGCTCGCGCCGGTCACCATGTTCTTGACGAAGTCTCTGTGGCCGGGAGCGTCGATGACGGTGAAGACGTGCTTCTTTGTCTCCAGCTCGTAGAAGGCGAGGTCTATGGTCAGGCCCCTCTCACGCTCTTCCTTGAGCTTGTCGAGGACCCAAGCATACTTGAACGAGCCTTTACCGAGTGCCTCGGCTTCCGCCTCAAAGTCCTTCAGCTGCTTCTCCGAGATCGCGCCTGCACTGTAGAACAGGTGTCCGATGCTCGTGGACTTCCCGTGGTCTACGTGGCCGATGATGATCAGGTTGATGTGAGGTTTATCCCTCTTGCTCATCTCTGAATTCTCCTACACCTTCAACCTATATGCAGAATAAAAATGTTAGGTTAAATACTAGAAAAAGCGTCTCACATTCAATAACACACTCGAAATAGACAGAAATACGCTTCAAACAGCGAAAATGCGTAAAGTTTAAAGGGGTTCCCCGTATCGGAGTGGTGGAGAATCAAATGGCAAACGGCCTATTCGCTGCACGCAGGAACAAGAACGTCCGCAAGAAGATGCGGTACAAGAGCAAGGACTACGTGCTACGCCTAAAACGCAGGACCGAGAAGAAGGACCTCCTAGAGGGCGCGCCCATGGGCAGGGCCATCGTGCTGCAGAAGGTGGGCATAGAGAGCAAGCAGCCTAACAGCGCCATCCGTAAATGCGTCAGGGTGCAGATCATCAAGAACGGTAAGCTCGCCACGGCGTTCCTTCCGGGCGACGGCGCCCTCAACTACGTTGACGAGCACGACGAGGTCACCATCGAGGGCATCCACGGGCCGCGCTCAAGGTCCATGGGCGACATCCCTGGCGTCAGGTTCAAGGTCAGCGCCGTCAACGGCACGCCTCTGAAGCTCCTCGTTCTAGGTAAAGTCCAGAAGCAGATGCGCTGAGCATCAATACTTTTAATGGGCTATCACGGCGCCCTCTGTTTTCCCGGTCTCCTCGATCAAGTAGGTCAGCGGCACGTTTACTAGTAGCAGAGCCGCGGCGATGTAGAAGCAATACTTGACGCCATAGTCGGTCATGACCGCGGTCATGAGTATGGGTCCTATCACCGAGCCGAGGTCGAAGAACGTCCTGTAGGCACCTATCGCCGCCCCCCGCTGCGACGGGTCCACCGCCTCCGCGGAGATCACCGGACCGACAATCCAAATCGCCCCCGACGTGAAGCCTATTATGCATATCACGGCTGCTAAGGTGAAGAACGTCGAGAAGAAGCTCATCACCACGACCAGAATGGCGGTCGCCGTCATCCCGAACATGAGCACCGGGCGCCTACCTACCCTGTCCGAGATCGAGCCCATCGTGAACATGGCGACGACGAAGCCCAGCGAACGGGCGCCCATCACGTACCCCACGTCTGCGAGGCTGAAGCCGAGGGCCCCCCTCGCGAAAAGAGGGACTATAGTTATGATCAACCCGTTAGTCATGATGAACTCGGCCACGGTCGCGGCCGCCAGTATCATCAGCGTCTTGTTTCTCAGTACACCGACGACCTCTCCCATGGTCAGCGGCTTACTCGTCGGCCCCCGAACGGTCTCCCTCCTGATGTGGGGAGGGACGACGAAGAGCAGCAGGGCGGCGACCGAGAGCGCGGAAGCGGCTATGAACCCGCCCTGCCAGCCGAGCTCCTGCACGAGCTTTCCGCTTACAGCGGAACCGATGATCGTTCCCATGAACTCTATCCCCTGGAAGATCCCCATAGCCGTGCCGCGTTTCTCGGCTCCGAACAGGTTCACGATGAAGGTCATGGAGACCGCGAAGAAGAAGGGCGCCCCGAAGCCATTCACCGCCCTGACGAAGACCAGGTGTACCGGGTTGTTCACGAATACCAGCATGATGTTCCCTATCACGGTCAGCGCGAGCCCAAAGACCATGGGCTTGTAGTAGCCGAACTTCGATGATACGTAGCCGCTTGGTATCTCGAGCACCACCCTGCTGATCCAGTAGCCTGAGACGGCGTACCCTATCCAGACGCCGGTGGCCCCTATCTCCTCGGCGAACAGCGAAAGAATCGGGTTCGTCACCATGATGCTGAGCATGGAGAGGAAGGCCACGACGCATAACAGGTAGTAAGAGGTCGAGTATCCCTTTAGCAACATGATGCCTATTCTGGTTCTGTACTCGGATTTAAAACCTGCTGGGTGTTGACAATGCTTTTATTTAGGTAACCCTTTCAAAGTCACTGCACTCACGAAGTGGTCAAATGAGCGAAGACGAAGCACAGGTACAGGACGAGGGAATCAAGCTCTTCGGCGAGTGGAGCTTCGACGGCATCGACGTCCGCGACATCGGCCTGAAGCGCTACCTGAACCTGAAGCCGGTGTGGCTCCCCCACAGCGGCGGCAGACACGAGGCACGCAAGTTCAGGAAAAGCAGGCTCAACATAGTGGAGCGTTTCATCAACAGCCTCATAAAACCCGGGTCCAGCGGAGGCGAGAAGACCAGAATCACTAACAGCGTCCAGACGGCTTTCAAGATAATCCACATAAAGACCGGAAGAAACCCCGTCGAGATGCTCGTGAGAGCCATCGAGAACGTCTCGCCCAACGAGGACACCACCCGCATCGGGTACGGAGGCGTCGTTTACAGGCTCGCCGTGGACATAAGCCCCCAGAGGCGCATCGACATCGCCCTGCGGTTCATAGGGCGCGGCATAAAGGAGCAGACCTTCGGCAACCGCAAAACCCTTGAGGAGATCGTCGCGGATCAGCTGATCGGCGCCGCCAACAACGAAGGCAACAACTTCGCGATCCGTCGGAAGCAGGAGGTCGAGCGGGTAGCCTTCTCATCGAGGTAAACCTGTCTTCAACATATACTCCTTGAACCCAATTCTCATCACGGTATCTCACAGCAGGCTGCCTGCGGCGAACCCCACCAAGCCAACCAACATCAGGTATAGAACCCTGTTCTTCACGGCCCTGCTTTTCTCGCGGGTTGGCTTCATGATTAGACTATACGCGCTGTGGAGAAGCCCTAGGTCCGTCACGGCCACGAACGGCAGATACCACGCTGAGACGAGTCTCAAGGCGTAGGGTACAAGAGATGAGGCAGCAGCCGCCACGTAGAAAGCCGACGCGACCACGCTCGCCGTCCTCGGGCCCTTTGAGACGGCGACGGTGTTGACGCCCGCGCCCCTGTCCCCCTCTACGTCAACGATGCCCTTGGTGACCTCCCTCCCGGTGTTGCTTAGGAACGCCATGAGACTGAAGTACAGGCTGGGATACATGGACCCGGTGATCAACCCCCCGAATATGAACGGGAGGCTTATGCAGGCACTGACCATCAGGTTCCCGGGGAACCCCGTCCGTTTGCCCCAAGCCGAGTAGAGCATCATGACGACCCAGCTTAACGCCGCCACCAGCATAGCATTCAACGATATCATGTAGCTGGCCCCGAGCCCGACGACGCTCAGGGCGGCGGTGAGCGCGACCGCCTCGACCGGCGTCACCCTGCCGCTGGGTATGGGCCTCCCCGGCTCGTTGACGGCGTCGATCTCCCTGTCATAGTAGTCGTTGATCGCCATGGCCGCCCCCGTCATACAGAACCCCGTGACGAAGGAGAGGAGAAGCGTCGGGGGCGACCCCAGTATCGACGCGCCGCCCGTCACGGCTGCGCCGACGATTATGGCCAGCCCCAGCATCACGGAGTTCACCGGCCTGACTATCTCGACGAGACCACCCAGCTTATCCATACACCTAGGGGTTTCTCGCCGCCGTAATAAAATCATTGAAGATGCAGAGTTTTTATTCTATGAGTGATCACTGGGTATGAGATGAACAAGGAAGCCACGGGGCGGGTACATTTCACGCTGATGGACGCCGTAAGGCTCGGCCGCGGATACATCAGACGTAGGCTCGACCGGTCCCTCATCAACATCGCTTCCATCGCCCTAGGCCTGAGCTTCTACACTACCATGGTGATCTCCGATCTTCTCTACTCCACCAGCGCCAGGCTGGGGGGAGGCCATGTCGCCGTCGAGTCGTACCAGTACTGGCTCGTCGCCGTCTCCCTCGTGGTCTCCATCGTTGGGATCACTAACGCCATGCTGATAGCCGTCTATGAGCGGTACAGGGAGATAGGCACCATGAAGTGCCTCGGCGCCCTCGACAGGCACATAGTGCTGCTGTTCCTGGTGGAGAGCTTCTACCAGGGTCTGGTGGGTGGGCTCGTCGGCTTCTTCTTCGGTTTGGCTTCGGCGATAGTCATAACCGGGTTCGGCGCGGGCTTCGACATAGTGCTGTACGCCCCCAGGGTCAGCCTGCTGATCATATTCGTGGGGGCCGTCTCTCTCGCCATGGCCCTCAGCATGGTGGCAACCCTCTACCCGGCGTGGAGGGCTTCCAAGCTTAACCCAGTGGAGGCTTTGAGATATGAGCTATGATAACGTGATAGAGCTACGTGACCTGCAGAGGTACTACAAGATGGGCTCCGAGACCGTGAAGGCCCTCGACGGCATAGAACTGGAGATACGGCGAGGCGAGTACGTGTCCATCGTCGGACCCAGCGGCAGCGGCAAGACCACGCTCTTCAACCTCGTAGGGGGCCTCGACAAGCCCACGAAAGGCAACGTCTTCATCGACGGTGTGGACATCAGCCAGCTGGACGCATACGAGCTCGCGTGGCTCAGGTGCAGGAAGATCGGGTACATCTTCCAGAGCTTCAACCTGATACAGGTGCTGACGGCGCTGGAGAACGTCTCCCTGCCCACCGTGTTCGCGGGCACCCCCCACGACGAGGGTCTGAAGAAGGCGGAGAAGCTGCTGGATCAGGTGGGGCTGGGTGAGAGGTTGCATCACCGCCCCACGGAGCTCTCCGCGGGTCAGCAGCAGCGCGTCGCCATAGCGAGGGCGCTGGCCAACGACCCAGCGATAATCTTGGCTGACGAGCCGACGGGCAACCTCGACCTGAACACGGGCATGGAGATCATAGACCTCCTTCACGGCCTCAACAAGATGAGGGGACTCACCCTGGTGGCCGCCACCCACGACCTGAAGATGATCAAGGCGAGCGACCGCATCGTCTGGATGAGGGACGGCGTGGTCGAGAGGATAGAGCGCGGCTAACCCCTTTCTTCGGTGCTGTACTCCATCGTCATATTTCTTATCAGGGAGCCAGCCACGTGAACCCAGTTGGGGTCGCCGAGGGACTCGAGGGTCACCCCGTACTCCCCGTTAGGCAACTGGGTGATCTTGAGTTCGTTCCTCGTATAGAAGTTGCCTGTCGTGGCCTGTACGGATTTGTATATGAAACGTATTCTCTTCCCCTCGCCTGCCCCGTCCACCTTTATGGATGACGTTACCTGTGTCGGGTGGTTCTCTATGCCCTTCAGCTTCCTGTGAATGAACTCGATGTACGGGTCTATCTCCTCGGCTTCAAGCTTCAACGGAATCGATATTCGGTAGGGTTCATGGAAGCCGCCCGAGTCTCTGTCTATCTTCCACCTCCTCATCAGGCTCGGGGTAATGACCACCGAGTTGTGGAGAGCCGCGTAAGCACCTGTGAGGACCGCGGAGATAGCCAGCGTTATGCTCGCGATGCTCCAAATAGCCGAGACCTTCTGGTGAACCTGGAGGCCGATGTTCAGGTAGGCCATCCCCTTGTAGAGTCCGAGGCCTATGAGGTACCCCAGCCCACCCGCTATGAACCCCGTGATGAAAGCCTCCGCAACGAAGATACCCGACACCTGCGCCGGGTTAAGCCCAACGGAGGATAGTATCTCTATCTCGCCCCGTCTCTCGTAGAGGCTGTTGAGCATGGTGATTACGACGTTAAGGACGACGATGGCCCAGGGTATGATGAGGGACAGGCCGCGGCCTTCGAAGTAGTTGCCGAGCCTAATCGTGACGTAGTGGTCAGCCGTCGACGCGTACGCCCTGTACCCCCTCTCCAGCGCGAGCCTCTCCGCGAAGCCCTCGACTTCCACTCCTTCTCGAGGCTCCATCGCTATCCTCTGGATTCCCACCATCGGCAGCTCTATGGCGGTCTTGGTATTCATGATCACAACCTCCGAGCCCTCGCAGTCCTGTATCACCCAGTTAGGCACCTCACCCTCGGGGTTCGTGTTCACCCACTTGTCGGGGGCGTAGCCGGTGCCGTCCAGATCCTTCAGGCCGTTTAACGCGTTTTCGCTGAAGATCCCTTGTATCTCAAGCTCGAGGCTGGAGACACTGATCAAGTCTCCTATCCTCAAGTCATGCTGGTTTGCGACGCTGCTGGGGACTAGTACGCCGTTCTTGTCCGGGAGGTCGCCTTGGAGGAGTATTCCTCCAAGGTTCACGGTGTCGCCTTCATATGAGTCTACGCCAACTATCCCCATGACCGGCTCCCCTAGGATCAAGATGTATGGCCTACGCTGAGGGGCGTTCTCGGCTTTCACCGAAAGGTACTCCACCTCTAGGTTGGAGGTGAGCCAGTCCCTCTCCGTCTCGCTGAGGAGGATGAAGGTTGGCTCGCTCTGGCTCCACGATCCCTCTCGTATGGAGACTCCCTCCCACTCACCCTTCTTCGCATAGGTGTCTTCGATGAGGCCGTACCCCTCCGAGAAGCTTGTGAGCGTGACGAAGCTCATCACCAGGAGGGCGATAGAGATCAGTGTGAGGATGAACCTCAGCTTACGCCGCCTGAGGCTGCGCTTGGCGATGCTGAAGATGGGTATGATCAGGTTCCTCGTGTGGACCCTGCCGCCCGAGCCGACGCTGAAAAACCTTGGGAATATGTTGCCGAGTACAGAAAGCGCTATTACCGCCGCGACGCAGACAGACACGAAGTCACTCAACGCGATTATCCTTGAACCTGGGTAGAACATGTATAGCGTAGCCAGGCTTCCTGCGGATAGTATTGCGTCGACGGCGAGCCGCGTCACCCCGTCGGCCAGCAGGTAACCAGTCACGAGCGACGTGGCTGCTAGGAAGGTGATCAGTATGTACACGGAAAGGCTTGCGTCCCTGTACATGCTGTCAAGCTCCTCCAAGGTGTGGTCCAGTGTGATGTAGCCTTTCTTCAGGGTGTCGAAGCTCTCGGTGTACTGCCCATTCTCGTATAGGGTCCTTGCCTCAGAGACCTGCCGCGACGCGGTACTGTAGGCTCCCTCCTGTTTGGTGAGGTAGAACCCGTATCCATTCATCTCCTCAAGCTTCCCATCCAAGGTGATCTCGGCGTCTGATGCGATCCTGAGGTTCATGGGAAGGCGGTACTCTCGTACGTCGAGGACCACTGTCCCTCCCTTAGACGCTGTGAGGGTATCTCTCGTCGTGAAGCTTCTCGAGATCACGTTTGACCCAAGCAGGAACGTGCTGTTCACCGCCACCTTCACGACGGACCCGGAGGGTACGACGATGTGCCCTTTAGGTAGTTCTAGTATGTTCATCCCGTTTGAGAAGGAGCCGTAGATGAGTGGGATGCCCGACGGCGTGAGCGTCTTGTTGTCGGCATCCATAACCTCGTACTGTACGTGGAGGGCAAGGTTCTCCGTGTCGACGTACATGAGGCTGCCCTCGATGACGATGGAGCTGGCTGGAAGGAGGATTATGTCAAGCTCAGCCTCGACGTCCACGACCTCGTCCAGGTATGGGATATAGTCGACGCCAGGCGTGTCAGGGTCGTCATGGAAGACGATCAAGTTTCCGCTCTCAAACTCGCTCACGATGTTGAAAACGCCATCCAAGGCCGAGGCGGTTGTGTCTAGATACCTGGTATCGCCAATGAACATCACCTGGGCTCCTGCTATGGGCGTCCCATCTTGGTCGCGGACAATGCCATTCAGGCCGCTAACAGATGAAACCGGCTGAAACATCAGTACTAACGTAAAGATGGCGATGGCGGCTACTCCGCGTCTAAAGCGCATGATGTCGATCTCACACAATATCCAAGACTAGGGTAAAAACCTTAAGCATTCGCACTCACGAAGACATGGCAGAAATGAGGATCAGGATAGTGACGGAGGCGACGGGGCCCGTGGAGGCGGCCCTCACGGATGAGAGCCCGGACACCGCGAGGAGGATATGGGAGGCGCTGCCCATCGAGGCGAGAGCCAATACCTGGGGAGACGAGATATACTTCGGCATACCGGTGGACGCCGACCCCGAGAACCCGAGGGAGGTAGTCGATTTGGGCGATCTCGCGTACTGGCCGCCGGGGAACGCGTTCTGCATATTCTTCGGCAGGACCCCGGCGAGTAGGGGCGACGAGATAAGGCCCGCCAGCGCCGTCAACGTCTTTGGGAAGGTAAAGGGAGACCCGAAGGTCTTCAAGAAGGTGAGGAGCGGGGAAAGAGTCAGGATCGAGAGAGCCTAACTCTCCTCTTCGAGCCTGATCTTCTCAACGAGCCCCTCGTAAAGCGCCTCCCGGCTCTGCCGCCCTGTGGACAGGGCAATCAGGGGCCCATGGGTCTTGGACCAGAACTCCGAGTCGACGGGGCCCTGGAGCTCGGGCATGGTGTGGCTCGGCGTCTTCTCCATGAGCTTCTCCAGGTGCGTCTCCATGACGATCTCCTCGACCCGGTTATCTTGGATGCACTTGGAGTAGATCAAGGGGAACAGCATGTGCATCACCTGTATCCCGGGTGTGCCGAGGAGGGTGTAGGCCGAGGGATCCGTAAAGCACTCGGGGTACAGCTGGTACACGGCGTTCCAGTAGTCTATGAGGAGCCGCGCTATGTCACTCACCGGCATCCCCTTGAGTATGTTCTCCTTGAGCAGGTTGGAGACGGATCTGATGAGATGGCTGTCCGATAATATGTGGTTCTCGTGTCTACGCTCGCCCACGATCTGTATCCTGCCGTGCCACGGGCTCTGGGGGCTCTGGTTCAGTATGTCCACCACCTCCGTGGCTAGCCCTATCCTCACGCCCTTGCTGCCCTCGAAGTCCATGACCCACTGCTTCCCGCGTTTCCACAGCATCCTCTGGAGGTGCCTGTAGACTAGGTCGGTGGGCACGCTCCTCTGCCTCTTGTTGACGATGTAGAAGAGCATCATCTCGTCGAACCGCTCGGGAAGCTTCATGATGCTCGCTATGACGGGGTAGTCCTCGAAGTCCCTGTTGCGCTCGATGGCCCGTTTGAGCGCCTCCACCCTGTGCTGCCCGTCTATGAGCCAGAAACTCTCGTCGCCAGTGTCCAGCATCCCGTAGCTGAACCAGCCCAGGTCCTTCTCCTTCACGTACCTCACGTCGCCCCTTATATTCAGGAGTATCGACGTGGGGAAGCACCCCCACTCGCGCACCAGGTAGCGCAGAGGGCTGCCCCGCCGATCCATGAGCCTGCTCTCCGAGGGCATACGCTGGTACCCCTCAGGGTTGTCCATGGTCCATCGGTCTATCCTGTACCTGTCGACTATGTCCTTTGCCTTGAAGACGGTTATGTAGATGTCTACCCCTTCGAGTCCTCCCCGCTGGGTGATGCTGAACGCATCCAGTTGCAACTGAACCCCTAATAGACTATGACTAAGTGAAAGATAACAGTAACTATTCTAGTTGAGGTGGTTCTCCTCCCAGACTTCCTCATCTAGGGGGCTGTCCTCCCAGCCAATGCAGTCGTAGCACAGCTTCGTCTTGACGTCGCCGCACTCGTCACAGAATTTGGCTTCGCACTCGACGCAGACGTGGACTTCCAGCACCTCCATACCACAGATCTCGCAGATGGGCATAACGGTTACCGTATCTCCGGGACATCCCCCGGACTAATAAATATATTGAAGGTAGGTCGGTCAAGGGAGGTCTGTAACGGCGAAGCCTAGCCCCAGCCTCTGGAGGGTATCTGGCGTCGGGTGTCCGGTCGCCGCGTCCCACCCCCTCTCGGCGTAGTACTCGTCAAGCATGAGGTCAAGGTCCACGACGGTCCCGCTGCTGGCTCCCTCCCTGAGGGGCGTATCTCTGAACCTGGATGGTAGGCTGTCGTCGGCCCGCGACACGCCCTCGCGCACCCCGAACATCCTCTCCAGCGTCACTATCCTAGCACCGGCCTCCCTCATCTCCTCCGGCGTCGCCCTGAGCCCCGTCGCCACCTCCAGCGCCTCGGCGGCTCTCTCGAAGGGCAGAAGCATCATGTTCTGCATTATGTTCTTGCAGGGCTCCAGGGAGTCTATGACGGCGTTCCAGTCCTCGAAGTAGCTTACGAGCCGCCCCTTCCCCCTGTCGGCGAGCCTCAGTGTGGACTCTGGGACGCCGAACATCCTCTCCCCTATCTCCGGGTCGTCGCTCAGCTCCAGGAACGGCTCGCTCCTCAGGTGGTCGCCGCCTCTGCTTGCGACGGCGTAGCCGAGGCCGAAGCCTTTGAGGCCCCGCGGGTCGGCCATGATGAGATCCATCCTCTTCACCTGTATGGTTCGATCCATGCCCTTGCCCAGCCTCTTAGCCGCCTCGACGGAGCCGTCGGCGAGGACGTCCCCGAAGCCCTCCCTGTCCGCTATCAGCCGTATCAGCGTGAGGAGCGCCTCTCCGTTCCCCCACGTGAGCTCCAGCCCGCCTGTATCCTCGACGGTTAGCTCCCCGGCCTCGTAGAGCTCCATGGCCCAGCCGACGCATCCGGCGACGGTGAGTATGTCTAGCCCAAGCTGGTTGCACAGGTCGATCGCCTTCAGGGCCAGCTCCAGGTCGTTGTTGCCTATTCGGCTCGTGAAGCTCCCCAGGGCCTCGTACTCGGGGCCCTCGCCGTGCAGCCCCTTGTGCGGTCCTTCTCTGATGGAGTAGACCCTGCTGCAGGGTATGGTGCACGCGAAGCATCCCCGGTTCTTGACGTTGTACTCCTCGGCCAGCCTCTCGCCGCTCACCATGTAGGCGTCCTCGTATACTCCGGACGTGTAGTTTCTTGTGGGGAGGAACCCGGCGTCGTTGGCCATCATGAGTATCCTGGTGGTGCCCATGAGCATCCTTCCGGGGTACTGCTCGTGCTCCCTGATCTCCTGCTCCAGCTCGAGGACCATCCTCTCGAACTCATCGGGCTCCGCCACCTCCACGTGTCCGGTGCCTCTGACCGCTAAGGCCTTCACGTTCTTCGAGGCCATCACGGTTCCCATCCCCGTCCTGGAGGCCGCCCTCACCTGGTTGGCGAAGAGCCCGCCGTACCTTACGCCTTTCTCCGCCGCCGGCCCGCATATCACCGTCTGGACCCGTCTGTCCCCGAGCTCGCTCTTGATGAAGCCGTCGGCCTCAAAGACTGTGCGCCCCTTTATCGCCGAGGCGTCCCTGAACTCGACCCGGTCGTCCTTGACGTATACGTATACGGGTGAGCGGCTCCTTCCCTCCAGTATTATCTGGTCGTAGCCGGCGAACTTCATCTCGGGCGCGAAGTGGCCTCCAGCGTTGCTGTCCCCAAGTATCCCCGTGTGGGGGCTCTTGGCAGAGACGTTGAACCTGCTAGCCGTAGGGAACATGGTTCCCACGAGGGGCCCCGTGCCGAAGATGAGCTTGTTCCCGGGTCCCATCGGATCGACGCCGGCACCCACCTCGTCGTAGAGCCTCTTGGCGTTGAACCCCCTTCCCCCAAGGTATCCCCTCATCTCGGCTTCGTTGATTCTCTCCGTCGCGTAGGCCTGGTCGGTGAGGTTCACCCTTAGGGCTTTCCCCGTGTAGCCGTAGATCTTAGCCATGTATGCCCCACTCCTCTTTCAGCCTGTTGAAGGCGTCCCACGGCGTCTCACTGAACTCTGGGGCTTCAGAATAATTCAACGCCCCGGTGGGGCACCTGGCCACACACTGAGGGTCGCCGCCGCATAGATCGCATATAAGGGCTTTACCGTCATATAGCTTTACAGCGTCGTAGCGGCATTCTTCGACGCATGCGCCGCAGCCGATGCATGCCTGCCAGTCCACAGTGATGGAGCCTCCTTCTCTGTTTATGGCTTGGGTTGGGCAGGCCTTTAGGGGGGGGCAGTCGCTGCACTGGCGGCACATCAGCGGGTAGTCTAGTCCAAGTCTGTCATCCTTTATCACCGTCACCCTGGAGGTCTCAGGGCTGAACTTTTTCGTGTGTTGGAAGCTGCAGACCATCTCGCATTGACGGCAACCGGCGCACCTCCCCGCGTCCACGGTGATGCGCTTCAAGGTTTATCGCTCATAGAGGCTTATCTGGTGTATAAAAGATTGATTAACCAAACCTTTGTTGCGGCTCCAAGACCGATCTTGGGGCACATGTGACGACCACCGAGCTGAACTCTAACTATGAGCTGCTCAGCCCCGAGGATGTCAACAGGGAGATACTGGCCACCCTGAGGGAGATAAAGGAGCAACTAGAGGAGAGGGAAGGCTAGGCGACCCTCCTCAGTATCTCCCTCGAGAGGTTCCCACCGCTTATCACGACACCCACCTTCATGCCCCTGAAACGCTCCGGATGAGTCATTATAGCTGCAGGCCCCACAGCGGCGGCGCCCTCGACCAGCATGTGTTGCTCGTGCAGCATGTACCGTATGGCTTCCAGTATGTCCTCCTCCTCAAGGATCACCCAGTCGTCTATGAGCTCCCTGCAGATGTCGAAGGAGACGCTGCCCTGCTCCAGGCCGCCGTGCAGGCCCTCGGCCACGGAGTCCTCCAGGGGCATGTCAAATATCTCGCCTCGCTTGACGCACTCGTACATCACGGGACTCGCCACTGACTGGACGCCTATCACCTCCGCGTCTCCCACCTGCTTGAAGACCGAGGCGACCCCAGACGCCAGGCCTCCGCCGCCCACGGGGACGAGGACGGCGTCGAGGTCCGGGGCGTCCTCCGCCATCTCCAGGCCGACGGTGGCCTGGCCCATGATGAGCTCGACGTCGTTGTAGGCCGAGACGAAGGTCTTCCCCCCATCCCTCTCTATGCGTCTCGCCAGGCGCTCGGAGTCCATGTACTCGTCTCCCTCGATTATCAGCTCCACGCCGTACCTCCTTATGGCGTCGATCTTTACGGTCGGCGTACGCTCCGGCACAACTACCGTGGCTGTGACGCCTAGCTCACGCGCCGCGTAGCCCACTCCCTGGGCGTGGTTACCGGAGGAAGCCGTCACGACGCCCCTGTTTCGCTCCTCCTCCGAGAGCAGAAGTATCTTGTTGGTGGCTCCCCTTATCTTGAAGCTGCCCGTGACCTGCTGGTTCTCCAGCTTGAGCCACACGTCGCCGCCGCAGACGCCGCTGAGGCCGGGGGAGTGCTCCATGGGCGTCCTCCTCGCCCACTTGGACACTCTTCTCCTCGCTGCGTACACGTCGCTTAGCTTTATCATGGGTTAATTATGGCTGCCCATGTTTTTAAAGTCGTGATCTTTGACGGCGTCGTACGCTCGTCGACGGCTCTCGTCGGCGTAGATATAAGATGGGTCAGTCTCCAAGATGCGTCGTATCTCTGCGTGAGCCTCTGTGAACCTCCCCTCCTTCACCGACTCCGCCATCTGGTTCATCGCCTCTAGGAACCCCTCCCGCACCCCGTCCAGGTGCCTGTTCTGGGACAGGAGGGACTCCACGAGCTCCGTCTTCTCCGATACGACGCTCTGAGCGAGAATATACTGAAGGGTGTACGTGGTGCCCCCGAGCCTCCGCAGCTTCTGGAGGTCCGTGCCTTCCAAGGTCTTGGCGAAGGCCATGTTGACCAAGTACGACAGCGAGAGGACGGCCGCCATGTACGTGTCGTGTGCCTCAGCGTCCACGGCGACCAGATCGGCGCCGGGGAAGAGTCTCTCGGCGAGCTCCGCCTCACGCCTCGGGTCCACCAGCGGGACCAGAGCCACCGCCTTGTTGTCCAGTCTCTTAGTCGATGGGCCGAACATGGGGTGCACGCATAGAGGGACGAGCCCCTTATCGGCGGACGCCCTGAGCGGCTCCACGACGCTCTCCTTGAGAGAAGCGATCTCCGCTAGGACGGCCCCTGGCTTCATGTGGCTGGCGGCCTCATACAGGACCCCCGGCGTGGCCCGAATCGGCACTGAGACCACCACCAGGTCCGCGGCCCCCAGTTCATGCTCTCCTTCTCCCCGTCTCAGGTCTACAGGGTGCACCGTGTATCCTAGGCCGGCCAGATGGTGGACAAGCCACCGCCCCATCTTCCCCTCGGCGCCGATGACAGCTGCCTTCAACTTAGACGAGGCTGTTGCTACGACGAGATATTTTACGGTTTAGGACAGGCCCGCCTGCCCCCACACTACCCGCTGAAACGGGAGTAGGAACCCAAGTGCTTGATGTACCTCGTCTGGCCTCGGAGTTCTTCGAAGGCCTTGGCGACCTCGGGGTCCTTCACGTGACCGTGGAAGTCGATGAAGAAGATGTACTCCCACGGCGTCCCCACGAGGGGCCTCGACTCTATCTTACACAGGTTTATGCCTCTAGTGGACAGGGCGTTGAGGGCCTTGACGAGGGTGCCTGGCCTATGCTCCACGATAAACGCCAGGCTGGTTTTGTCAGTGCCGGTCGGCTCAGTCTCATCCCTGCCGATGACGAGGAACCTGGTGTAATTCTCCTTGTGGGTTTCGATCCCCCTCTCGAGGACGTTCATGCCATACACCTCGGCGGCTCGCTGGCTCGCGATGGCCGCGGCGTCCATGAGGCCCTGCTCCTTGATTGTCTTGACGCTCCCGGCCGTGTCGTAGGCCGCGACGGGCTCGAGACCTCTCCTCTCCAAGTACTCCCTGCTCTGCCCCAGGGCCTGGGGGTGACTGTAGACCCTCTTCACGTCCCCGGCCTCGACGCCGGGGTTGGTTATAAGGCAGTGGACTATCCTGAGAACGGTCTCTCCCTGGGCCCTCAGGGTGCGCTCGTTGAGGAGGTCGAAGGTCCTGACGATGCTCCCCTCAATGCTGTTCTCCACGGGTACGAGCCCTAGGTCAGCGTCTCCCTTCTCGACTGCGTCGAAGACGTCGGGCAGGTAGAGACGGGGCAGCGGCTCGGCGGCTTCGCCCCAGTGAGCCATTATCGCCTCCTCGCTGTAGGCGCCTCGCTCCCCTTGGAACGCCACCCTCATCCGTGTTCCTCCTCGGCCTTGACGCAGAGGTCGATGATCTCCCTGAATACCCGTCGGACGCCTTCCGGGTCTAGGCCGCGGTCAGCGGCGAGGCTTTCCACGTGGTTTAGGACGGCCTCCTCCCGTGCGCGGTCTACTACGGGCATTCCGTGCCTCTTCTTCACCTCGCCTATTCTGAGCGCGACTCTTACGCGTTCACGTATCTTCTCCAGTATTTCCTCGTTTAGCCTGTTGATCTCGTCCCTCAGTGGGCCTATCTCCTCCGTGTAGCTCATCCTACTCACCTAGAACCTGTCTCACGCGTCCTCTCTGCATCATGTGGTCGAGGATCACCATGGCTGCCACGCTCTCCACGACGGGTACTGCCCTCGGCACTATGCATGGGTCGTGCCTTCCCTCTATGGTTATGGTAGTCTCCTTCAACGTCTTGAGGTCGACTGTCTTCTCCGGCTTGGATACGCTGGGGGTGGGCTTGAACGTGACGGTTAACTCGATGAGGGCGCCGGTGGAGACTCCACCCAGCACGCCCCCCATATTGTTAGACGCCGTCTCGACCCTGCCCCCCACAATCCTATAGGGGTCGTTGCTCTCCGAGCCCCTCATCGACGCCAGCGCCGTGCCGGCGCCGAACTCGACGGCCTTCACCGCCGGGACTCCGAAGAGAGCCTTGGCTAGGTCTCCCTCGAGGGTGTCGAAGACCGGCTGGCCCACGCCGGGAGGGACGTTTAGCACGACGCATTTCACGGCCCCGCCCAAGCTGTCCCCCTCATCCCGCGCCTTCAGTATGTTTCTTTCCATCTCTCTGGCCGCTTCGGGGTCCGGGCACCGGACCGGGTTCCTCTCCGTGTTCTCTCTTACCTGGTCGAGCGGCACGTCGGGGGCCGCTGTCGAGCCTATCTGGCTCGTGTATCCGAGGACCTCGATCCCGTGGGTGGCAGCGAGAACCTGCTTCGCGAGGGCGCCCGCCATAACATAGCCTGCCGTGATCCTGCCTGAGAACCGCCCCCCGCCCCTATAGTCCTGGTGGCCGCCATACCTCTTCTCCGCCGTGTAGTCTGCGTGCCCGGGCCGCGGCGTCCACCTAAGCTCCTCGTACCTCGTGGAGTCCACGTCCCGGTTCCATACGAGCATGCAGACGGGGGCCCCGGTGGTGACGCCGTTAAACACCCCCGAAAGGACCTCAACCTTGTCATCCTCTCTACGCGGGGTGGAGACGCTGCTCTGCCCCGGCCTTCTGCGGTCCAGCTCAGCCTGCACGTGCTCCAGGTCAAGCCTGTGACCGGCTGGGCACCCGTCTACGACCACGCCCACACATCTGCCGTGGCTCTCCCCGAAGCTCGTGACCCTGTAAAGTCTACCGATTGTGTTACTCATCTTCCATCATCCTCAAGTTTACGCCGATTCTTTCGAGGCGGTCCCAGAAGCCAGGGTAAGACTTGGTGACGCACCCGGCGTCGAGGATCGTTGTACCTCCCTCCGCCGCCAAGGCTAAGACCCCAAGGCTCATGGCTATCCGGTGGTCGTTATATGGGTTCAACTCGGTTCCCCTCACCGTTCCTCCGGTGATCCTGACTGAGACACCGTCCTCAGCCACCTTGGCGCCCATCCTCTTCAGTCCCTCGGCCATGGCCGCCACCCTGTCTGACTCCTTCAACCTGAGCCTTTCCAGACCGGTGAGCACGCTGGTCCCCTCCGCCACACTGCAGAGCGCAGAGACCATGGGGAACAGGTCGGGGCAGTCTGAGAAGTCGACGTTCACCGCCTTCAGTTGGCTCCTGCTGCAGGTCACCTCGTTACCTCTGACGGTCAACTCGGCCCCCATCATGGACAGTATGTCTAATATCGCGGTGTCGGCTTGGCTGCTCCCAGTGTCCAAGTTCCCAACGGTTACCTCGCCGCCGACGGCGCCGGCCGCCAAGAGGTAGGACGCCGACGACCAGTCCTCCTCGACGTTCACCTTTGAGGCCCTGTACTTCCCGGTGGGCGCGGTGAACACGTCCCTTCCGGGGGACGCCGAGGCCTTCACCCCGAAGGACTCCATGGTGTCCATGGTCATCCTGACGTAGGGCCATGACTGCAGAGGCGTGGTGACCCTTATTGTGAGGGGGCTCCTCATCATCGGGGCAACCAACAGCAACGCCGACACGAACTGAGAGCTCACGTGGCCGGGAAGCATCGTCTCTCCGCCACTGATCCCTCCCTTCCCGCATACGGTGATGGGCGGGTAGCCGGCCTCGCCGTGGACATCGACGCCCAGGCTGCTGAGGGCGTCCAGCAGGGGCTCCATGGGTCTCCTTGACAGAGAGGGGCCCGCCGTCAACGTTACGCAGCCATCCGCGAGGGCGCAGACAGCCGTCATCAACCTGAGGGTGGTCCCTGACTCGCCGCAGTACATGGCTTCACCCGGCGCCGTGAGGCTACCCCCCTCGACGATCCACTCATCTTCACTGGTTTTCGTCTTGGCGCCTAGCATATTCACCGCGTTCAGCGTCGCCAAGGTGTCGTCGCATACCAGGGGGCGTCTTATCGATGTCCTTCCCTCGGCGAGCGCGCCTAGGATCGCCATCCTGTGCGTCATGCTCTTCGAGGAAGGCGCTTCGACCCGGCCTCTCACCTGAGATGGACCTATCTGAGCTATCACGTCGACTCCCCCAGCGCTACAGCTATCTCGGCCGCTAGCTGCGTCG
>Ga0265594_1001393_pt1 | contig 18720 bp, 15 predicted proteins | sample saktaG_11_FD_190147 | JGI IMG/M metagenome (GOLD analysis project Ga0265594, IMG submission 190147) | Saline water microbial communities from Sakinaw Lake, British Columbia, Canada - sak_2011_5_24_80m | ecosystem: Environmental > Aquatic > Non-marine Saline and Alkaline > Saline ... | reverse complement strand
ACCCGAGATGGTACAGCCTTCATGTGGGTTAATATATATGGGTTGGATATTTAAAGGTAGTGGTCAGTAGGCATACTCAACAGAGATCAGAGAAGGCATAGTTAGGGAGAAAACTCGATAATAACGCTCAAAACGGATAGGCAAGCATCGTGCGGCGATGAGAGAGCAATTCGCGACCTCCCATGCCGCGCTGATGACCACACTGGAGAGTACTTATGGGTTAAACGGAAGAGTTAAGGTTCCTTACTTACTTCCTTCCCGTGCTGCTAGAAAAGAACGCCCGGTGCTGACCCACCAACCGAACCGAAATCATCATGCCTCCTGGATACTTTAGTTCGAGCTTCCGTTCGCGCCCCCTGCCCCCCGCCGAAGGCGCGCGCCGCCGCGGCATGCAAGTACCGTGAGTGAGCGACTTACCTAACCGTGCGGAGAGTTGTTTAAGCAGCGCGACTGCGGAATGAATGTACGCATGCATGAATGCATGTTCCTAAATAACTAAAAAAGCCCACAATCACTCTAAAAACCGTAACAGGCCATTCTCCGTGGCGCATTAGTAGGTCCCGTGGGTGAAAAAACTGGTGCCAAAAAGTGGGCTACCTTAAACGCGGGCAGGTTCCTGAGCAGCAGTAGGTAGTACTATACAGCGTGATAAGGTAAAAAATGGTACAAAAGCAAACCTAATTCTGGCTAAATGCGCGGATCGCAGAACGGCAGGGAATCGGCGTAAAAACCGGCTCCGTAACCTCGGGCCGTCACGTATTGTATCACGGAGCTGTCGCGGCTGCTGCTACCGACATACCGGCGCGCGCCCATAGGCAGGATAAGTGAGTGAGCGCAGATGAATGCAGACAGCGCGACGGTACCAGCCGATGAAGCGGGTACCGGGACAGATGCCCGCAAGAAGCCAGGTCGGGATCACAAGACCATCGCGATCACGGAGGATGCGTATGCCGAGTTGACGGGGCGTGCTGAAGATGCGGGAACCGACCGTAAAGTGGTCGCTTATCTTATGAAGCGTTCCTAGCGCACGCGTCCCGACGAACCACATCACCGCCACGCAAAATCCGCATGCAGAGCAGAGCAGATACTTCCCCTGGCGCACGGTACCCACCGTTCCGTTCTGTGTGTTGTGTGCGGATTTCTCGTGCACGAATCGCGCGATCAGCGCTTGTCACTTTCAGGTAAGCTCGATCGAATATTTGATCAGCGAGCGCTTCCGCTGCCCGCGCCATCATTCGCGTATAACCGCGTATGTCGCCCCTTCCATCACCTCATACCTACTTCCTAAACAGGGCCTAAAAAAAACTTCGCGTAAGCGCCCAGGTCGGGATTTGAACCCGAGTCCGAGCCTCGACAGGGCTCAATGATAGGCCGCTACACCACCCGGGCTTTCAGTTCTTTATACTTCTACACTATATTAATACTTAAATCTTTAGAGGATTGGATGTAGTTAACTAACTAACTAACTAACTAACTAAACGTTCCAGGAGAAAGAGAGAAGCGAAAGGGAGATAGAGAACAATGGCAACACGAGGTAAGAAAGCCGTAGAAAAGGTAAAAGGATTGATGGACAAGGCCGAGCGAATACGCAATATCGGGATCATTGCGCATATCGACCACGGCAAGACTACGCTGACCGATAACCTCCTCGCAGGTGCGGGGATCATATCGAACGAACTGGCGGGAGCGCAGCTCTTCACCGATTTCTATTATCTGGAGCAGGAGCGCGGGATTACGATCTTTGCCGCGAATGCCTCCATGGTTTATGATTATAAAGGTGCGTCGCACCTCATTAACCTGATTGATACGCCCGGGCATGTGGATTTCGGTGGTGACGTGACGCGGGCGCTGCGTGCCGTTGACGGCGCGGTGGTGGTCGTCGATGCTGTGGAGGGCGCGATGCCACAGACCGAGACCGTGATGCGGCAGGCGATGAAGGAGAACGTCAAGCCTGTGCTCTTCATCAACAAAGTCGATCGGATGATCAACGAGCTGAAGGTGGATGCGCAGGAGATGCAGAACCGGCTCGGTAAGATTATCACGAAGATGAACAAGCTGATCAAGAGCATGAACCCGGCGAAATTTGAGGAGTGGAAGCTCGATGCGGCGGCGGGTAATGTCGCCTTTGGCTCCGCATTGTATAACTGGGCGGTGAGCGTCAGAACCATGCAGAGCACCGGCATCGCCTTCAAAGAGGTCTACGATTTCTGTAAGGCAGAGAACATGAAGGAGCTGGCGCAGAAGTGCCCCGCGCATCTGGCCGTGCTCGATATGGTAACTGAGCACCTGCCCAATCCGTTGGTGGCGCAGAAATACCGTGTTCCGGTGATCTGGCGTGGTGATGATACCTCCACGATCGGGAAGGACATGGCGGCGTGTAACCGAGAAGGTGATGTCGCCTTCATGGTCACTGATATTATCGTGGACCCCCATGCGGGCGAAGTGGCAACCGGACGACTCTTCAGCGGTACCCTGAAGCGCGGTGATGAATTGATTGTCTCCGGCCTGTACAAGACGAACCGCATCCAGCAGGTCTGTATCTTTATGGGTGAGGAGCGTGTCGAGGTCGATAACGTGCCCGCGGGTAACATTGCGGGTCTCGTCGGCATGAAGGATGCTATTGTCGGCTCGACGCTCTCGGCGAAGGAGATGGCGCCCTTTGAGAGTATTAAGCATTACAGTGAGCCGGTTGTTACCGTCGCGGTCGAGGCGAAGAACACGAAGGACCTGCCGCACCTGATTGAGGTGCTCCGGAAGCTGGCAAAGGAAGACCCCTCTATACGCGTCGAAATTAATGAGGAGACGGGAGAACACCTGATCTCCGGTATGGGCGAACTCCATCTCGAGATCATTACGCACCGAATTAATGTCGATGAGAACGTGCCCATCATCGCATCACCGCCCATCGTCGTCTTTAGAGAGACGGTCGAGGCACATGCGGGTCCTGTAGAGGGTAAATCGCCGAATCGGCACAATAAGTTCTATTTCGAGGTCGAGCAACTTGAGCCTACGGTCCTTGAGAAGATTCAGGTGGAAGGTATTCAGGTCGGCAAAGATAAGGTGGCGATGCGAGATCAGCTGATAGAAGCGGGCCTGAACAAGGACGAGGCCAAGAACGTGGTGAGCATCGTCGAGGGCAACATGCTGCTTGACATGACCAAAGGTATCCAGTACCTGCGTGAGACGATGGAGTTGGTCTTAGAGGGCTTTCAAGAGGTTATGCATCAGGGGCCTCTGGCAAAGGAGAAGTGTCGTGGCATCAAGGTGAAACTAATGGACGTGAAGCTGCATGAGGATGCGATCCATCGTGGCCCTGCTCAGGTGATTCCGGCAGTGCGCAGCGCCCTGTTCGCCGCTATCCTGCTCGCCAAGGCGAACTTCCTCGAGCCGGTCCAGACGGTCTTCATCAGCATACCCCAGAACCTGCTGGGGAATGTCACCCATGAGCTACAGGGCAGGCGAGGTCAGATACTGGACATCCAAACCGAGGCCGATATGGTCTCGCTGCAGGCCGAGACCCCGGTGGCTGAGATGTTCGGGTTCGCCGGTGACATCCGATCGGCAACTGAGGGCCGAGCGCTCTGGAGCACTGAGTTCGCGGGCTTCAAACCCATTCCCCAGAACCTCTTCGGTGAGAAGGTACTGGACGTACGGAAGCGGAAAGGGTTGAAACCGGAGATGCCGAAAGCCGCTGATTTCATCTCGTAACGTAATCCCAGGTTAGGTGGGTGAGATGCATGACCGTGTATCTCTTCACCCCAGGGAACAGGCAACCGAAATAAACCACTCCGAGTGAGTGAGCGAGTGAGGGCGCCAGGCGTCCCTCCTCTTTTATCTCACACGAAATGCCCGCCCGCGTCTCCAGGTGAGAAGTTCCTCTATAAACTGCGCGCTCGCTCAGCGGCCAATCTCGGTTGAATCGCCCTGAAATAGTCCAATCAGACTGCTCCCACTCGCTGGTCTGCTATCTAACTAACGAACTAACGAACTAACGAACGACGATCGAAGTTGCACGCCAGAGAAAGAAGTGCTAAGGGCTTTTTCACCACCTCTCTTCCTTCCCTTCCGCTCCGTACTGCTTCGGGAAATTGAAAAGGGGCTCGTCTGCTATTTCCAGCGCGTCCGCCCATGAGGCTATAGAATCGTCGTTACCATAGTGTCCGAGCATATCAGTAAGTAGTGAGCTGCAGCCGCTCCTGCAACTCCTCATACCGGGCTCGAATGGTGATCGGGGTCGTTCCAGCCACCTTGGCGATCGAAGACTCATCCACGGACTCACCACTCAATCGTGATGCGAGATAGATCGCGGCACCTGCTGTTCCTGTGGGTGACCACCCTTTCGCCATTCCCATTCCGCCACTCTTACGGATGATCTGTATCGCGCGCTCCCGAATGGTGCTACTCAAGCCGAGCATGGAGCAGAACCGGGGTATGAAGCGTGCAGGGCTCGCCGGTGCGAGCTTTATCCCCATCTCTTTAATGAGGAACAGGTAGGCACGCCGAATCTTCTTCAACGGCATTTTCGAGACCCCCGCCATCTCCTTCAAAGTGCGTGGTATGCCATACTCTCTGCAGGTGATGTAGAGCATTGCCGATACCAGTTCCTCAACACTACGCCCCTTGATCAGATTTTGGCGCATCGCTTCTCGGTATAAAATGGCGGTCTCTTCTCGCACATCCGCCGGCAGCTTGAGCGCCGATGCCATCCGATCCAGCTCACCAAGCGCGAGGATCAGGGTCTTCTCGCCGCCCTCCAGCCCGATCCGGCCACGCAACCGAAACGTCTGCGGGAGTCCTTTCGGGATCGGCGTGCTCAAGCCTTTATTATGGAGTCGATAGCTTAATGGAGGCCCTGTCCGTACCCGCTGTGCGGTTTGTTCCGGATTGTACGCGCGCCATTCGGGGCCCAGATCGATCAAAGCTTCCGCTAGCACCGCCCCACACTCAGCACAGTACAGCTCTGCATGCTTGGGGTCCATCACGATACGTTTCGAGCCACACTCCGGACACGTTCGGATTCGCTCCATACATGTAATCTTATAACTTTATCGCATAAAAGACTTTGTTAAATTGAATATTTTCTCCTTATTCGCGTGCTACGCTCTCCGCTCCGGTAACCGATTCATGACTCTGAATGATGATGTATGCAATCACTACCGCGGGGCATTAAGTATCCTTACGCATCTCCTGGATATACGCCCACATCTCCGGTGTGCCGTACCCCTCATCAAGGTACCGATAATTCGAGCCTTTATCAGTAGCTTCGACTTCCTCGATCCTTTTACGGGCAAAACTTCTCCCGGCAAAAAACGCGGTGGCCATCTCTTTTATCATGCTGTGGATGCCAGACCCCGATTGCGCCATATCCTTCACACGGTACGCAACGTAGTCCGGCAAGCCCTATCAGTGCCGCAATGTCACGGTGAATCCATTTACGTATCGAATCGTTGCTATCCTTGAGCTTCAGTCGCGGCGAGATGCGCATCGCACACGGTACCACGTTCCTGTCAAGCTCTCAGAATTCCAAGCGCAGCGTTACAATCTCAAAGGGATTCATAGTCAGTTTGAGCATGGGTCCCTCCTGGATCACCTCGTTAGTCAACGTCTGGTCTTCCTCCTCCAGCATATTGACCACCTTCACGTCCGTGGGCGCCTTGAAGAGCGTTATTTCGGTCTTGGTCTCTCGTCCGCCGGCCTCGTAGAAGCGGAGAATAACGCCCTCCTTATCCACCGCCCGCTTCAGTGCCGAGAGCATCACGCTCATCGGTGCGATCTTCAAGAACGAGCGCTGATGCGGCAGTTTTACGTCCCTCGAGAGCTGCATTGCGTCCAGATCGACGTTGAACTCCTGCGCCCGGCGGTACGAGGTCGCTGTTCGCCAATCGCCCTCATGCGGGTGGATGGCGTAGCGGAAGGTGTATCGTTTCAGCTCCCGTGCCTCGGGCACCGGAATCGCCGGGCCGGTCTTACCGTCTGAAGAGAGCATGGAGACGCTGCGGAGCAGGGTGATATAGATGCTACCGTCCCGCACCTCGTTCTCCGGTATCCCGTGATGGATCACGGTCAGTCCCCGTACGTCATCAGAATAATCAACCCATTGCTGTGAGGGGAAGACCCCACGGGGCTGCTCGACCCAGCTCTCGAACTCATCTCGCGGGTCGCACCGAATCTCACTCCGCGGACGGGTAACCGAGCCGAATTGGGTACCGCAGACGTAGCTATCGCTCTTGATATTCGTGGAGAATCGGACGCGCAATCGCGCGCGCGGGTGCTTGTCCATGACAGTGGTCAAGAAATCGATCCGGGAAAGGCCTTTATACACCACGATCTTCTTCGAGCACTCCAGGAACCGGTGGCGCCAGATCCGGGGCTCCATCTTATCCGTCAGCCGGTACGGCCACCGCAGTGAGTAATAATCGGTACCGACATTGATCACCCGTCGCAGGGGGCTCTTAGCGATCGAGAAATTCTTTAACCGGAAGGAGCCATACTTCACGCCCTCTCCCGTCTCAGTCTTCAACGGAATGCACAATTTCTGACGATGATAATACAGGTCGCCGGTCTCCTCCTCCAGCACCAGCTCGTTCGCCTTGCAAGCGGTGCTACAGGTGGGCTCGCGCTTATGTCGGACATCGATCAGGCCTGTAACAGGATCCACCTCCACGCCAAAAAAGCGATTCTCAATGGTATTACCGTGGATCCGAATGAAATCGGGATCAAAGGGGAGAAGGCGCGGATCTCGCTCGATTATCCGGTACACCTTATACCCCATCGCCGGCACGGTGGCGACAAAGCCGATGCGGACGTACTTCAGCGAGTCGTCCGTATAGCGCGTGAACCGGATGACCTCCACCTCGATCTCCTCAGTGCCGCATTTCAAGCCGCCGACCGAGACCACGAGCCCGCGCTGGAAGTTCAGATCCAGCTCTAACCAGTTCTTGACCTCCCAGGAGAGCGAGTTGAAGACGATAATATCTCCACTCTCACGCTCTACGCCACCTTCAATGAAGCGTGTGAACTCGCCGAGCTTTGATTCCTCCTCCACGAGCTCCGCGAAGATGCGCGGGCAGAGTGCGGCCATGTAGGTCTTGAGAAAGCTCAAATACTGCTTCACCTCGTCGTAACCACTGTCCATACCGGTGCCAGGAATGACATCGTGGAACGCGATGAAGAGGATCTTACGCCAGCTTTCACGGAGCTCATCAGAGGGGTAGTAGCTGTTAAGGAGCCAGGTGATCGTGCCCCAGCGCTCGACGCAGGTCAGCCAGTTCTCGAAGTCCGCGAGCCCCTGCTTGATCCACATCCTGGTCGAGCTGACATCCGGGAAGATTTCGGAGTATCTGCCCGAGTACATCTCACCCTTTCTGACCGCGAGCTCGAGACCCTCCGCTTCGTGCTCCAGCGCGTCGAAAAATTCGCGTGGCGTGGCCACCTTCATCAGCGCTTCTTTCCCCCGCTTCTTGTTCCACTCTTCCACGACCGCTGGCGTTTCGGGCTGCGGCATGGTCACCCCACTTCCAGAGGGCATGAGGATGTGCGAGGTTGCTGCTAAGGCTTTGAGCTTCTTGTAGCTCTCATCCAGCTTCGTCAAATCCAGTCCCGCGCGATAGCCCAGGGGCATCCAGTGGGCAAGGATCTTCGTGCCATCCAAACCCTCCCAGAGAAATTCCGATGGTTTATTCTCCGCTATACCCCTGCGGAACGCAACGTACTTGTACCCGCATTTGGTGTAAATCTGGGGCAGCTGCGCATTGAGTCCAAAGCTGTCTGCCTGCCACATCACCGGCACGTCAACCCCGAACTTCTCCTTCACGTACCGCTTGCCCACCTGAATCTCACGTATCAAGGTCTCTCCTGCCGGGAGCATGGTATCGGCCATCAAGTATTCACCGTCGGCGATCTCCAGCTTCCCTGCTTTGATATGCCCGGAAAGCTTCTCGAACAGCTCGGGATACCGATGCTCTACCTCCTCCAGCAGGAAGGTCTGCTCCACAAGGAACCGGTAATTGGTCTTTTCAATGAGCTCTGCTACCTCTTTCAGGATGAGCAGCATATTGATATAGAAGTAGTCTTCCTTCGTGAACGCCCAGATAGCATCATAATGTGTGTGGGGAACGAGATAAATCGTGTCTCGTTCTTCTCCTCTCTTCTTCTTCTTTGCCATATCTCTCAATTCATTTCCATTCCGCTAATCACTTAATAAACTTTCTGACGACCTCGACCCAGCCGTTTGGACCCTCGCCCGCGGCTCGATAGAGATTGGGCACGCCGAACTCGAGCCAGCCACCCTTCTTGTTCCGCACCACCGCCGGCTGATCCACCGCCTGTAACATCGGGATATCGTTCTGGCTATCGCCCACGCCGATAGTCAGCACGGTGCCATATTCGCGCTTGAAAAGTTCCGTGAGCTTCCGCACCGCTCGTCCTTTGTCCGCGTTCTTCCCGTGGATATTGTAGTAGCGGCCGCCGTGCGTAACGGCAAAGCCCTGCTCTTCGATCTTCGTGACCAATTCAGCCTCCTTCTCCGCGGGCTCGTCAAAGATGAAGCTCTCGTTATACAACTTCCGCTTCGCGCGCGCCGCCTGCTCGAGGGTCAGGTTCGCATCCTCTGCCACTTCTTCTGCGGTCATGTCGCCGAAGCCCGTAATGCGGAACCCGGTCTCAGCTCGAATCGCCTGCAGCGCGGCTCGCAGCTCGTTATATGATGCGCCAAACTCAATAACGTGGTATTTGTCCTGTTTCGCGGCCTCGAACTCGAAGGAGAAGTACTGCTCGGGAATGAAGATGGCACCACCGTTGTCCACGATGAACGGGTCATGGACACCAAAGAGCTCATGGTAATACTCGTTCTCCGCCAGTGTTTTCGCCGTGCAGAAGATGATGGGCACCTGATGCCGCTTCAAGAGCTCGAGTGCAGGAAGTGCGGGATCATAGGAATAGTCGTGGAGGTCGAGCAGCGTTCCGTCAAGGTCAGTGAAGAGCACTTCCTTCATGGGTTCGGTCTTTTCTTTCTGATGGCGGGGGGGGGAGGAGGGCGAACGCTCTACGCTAAATCGTCCGCGTACTCTCTTTTTCTAGTGTGCTCAACGATGAGCTCACGTCCTCTCTCTTGATCGCAACTCGCTCAAATCGCGCGTATGACTCCGCGGTATTGGCAAGCTGTTCCTCAAACTGACGAGCGTCAACGCCAGCAAAGGAGGGCATGATCAGGTTCTGCTTCGGCTCCTCCCATTCCAGCATATCGCCGAGCTCTTCGAGTATCTTATCTCGCACGTAGTCGTTGCTGAGCTTACTATAGTAGATCGTCTGGAGCGAGTCGAGGAGCATGTTACGGATATGCATGCCTCCTTTCTCCTCGTGGATGTGCGGGTTCAGGGTCTCGATCTGGAAGACCTCAACGCCCGCTGTTGCTGCGTCCAGGTCACTAAATTCTGTGACGCCCGGCCCAAAAGTATCGAACAAGCAGATGAAGTGATACGGCTCAATCGAGTAGCCAGTCGAGTAACTCAGGACATCCGCGAGCTTGGTGGTGAGCGCGTGCTCGCCGGCGTTTCCCGTGATCAGGATGCGGGTCTCAAACCCGGTGTGCAGGGACAGCAAGAGATTGAGGTACTTATTGGTGGTCTCGCTGACCCGGCCCCACTTCTTGAAGTACAGCTTATCCGCGACCACTTTCGGCTTATACCGCCAGTGCAGCCGCACCATACTGTAGGGTGACTCAGCCATGCAGAACCCCGCGGCATAATCGATCACGTATTCGCGAACCGATCCGGGGACATAATTATCAGCATCGGCGAACCCGATATACTCCTTACCCAGCGCTTTTGCGAGCAGCATACCAATAATCATCCCTTCTGCCTTGCCGTCACGCACCACGGAATGCTCATCAAGCAGGGTATCATACCCCGCCTCGTAGAGCGCGAAGCCGAGATCAGGGTCTTTCTGGTGCACGATAATGAGATCCTGCTGAGTAAGCTCGTGGATGTTCTGGACCAGGTTACGCTCACTCTTGTACCAGTCCGGTGCTTCTCGTTTACTATTCGAGACCACAATAACCGTGCAGTCGAAGGGGATAGCGCGTAAGACACCGTCTAGTAGATGAATCTTCTCGTCCTTCACGGGCACGATAATGGCAAACCGCTTCAGCACGTCTTTGATCGCTTCGAGGGGGATGTCCGTTGCCCTGGGATTCGTAAAACCTCCGGAATCGATCTTCAAGACACGCTGCATCTCATGAATTTTGACCGAGCCAAAAATTTCCGTACGCCGTGGAAGTTCGAGAAGCATTTTTAATACCCACTAATAGATTGTGCTTTATTTTATAAATCTGTACTGCTATCGTAAGGTAGCGAGGTAAAGAAGAGATGGCGCGTTCTCACGGCGAGCGGAAGAACACAAGGAAGAAATTGCGTAGGAGCAAGCGTGAACGAGGCTTGTCACCGGTCAGCCGGGCGATCCAGCAGTTCGCATCGGGCGATCAGGTTCATGTTCACATCGATCCGAGCGTGCACAAGGGCATGCCACATCACCGATTCCACGGGATGACCGGCACGGTGAAAGGAGAGCGAGGACGGTCATTCATCGTGGAGATCTCGGACGGTAACCGGCAGCACAAGAAGGAATTGTTCGTTCGTGCTGAGCATTTGAGACTGCAGAAAGGATAAATTATGCTCCTGCTTCTTTCAATTCAGCTCAGCTCGTCATTGTCTGTTCGTTACGTGACGTGAGCGGAGCGAAGCGGAGCGAGGCGGACGACACCGCAACCTCCACACGTGACGGGTCCTTGGTGCATGCAGACTCGACAAAGCTAGCTAAAAAAAGTGGTTACAGCATGCACAAGGTGCAGGGAAGATAAAGACCGAGCGATTGTAAACGTGAGGTGAGCACATGGATGGGCCCGAAGGGATTTGAACCCTTGACCGCCCGGTTATGAGCCGGGCGCTCTAACCACTAAGCTACGGGCCCCCTTCCTATCTGGTTGTAAGTAGCTCGGTATCATATAAAATTGTTCCCTCCTGTCCGTTCAGAGCGGTAAGGAGCTTTACACACCGTTCTGTCGCCCATCCGCGTTCATGCACGGCTATCTATCTATGGATGGCTACCTGGCAAAGCAATCTCCTCTAAGTCTGCAATTGAAGATGGTGATAGGGAATCACAACAACCTCAGGTAGTGCAGAGTCCATTAAATTAAAGGACACGTATACCATACCATCATTTTGGAACTCACCCACAGCGTGAACTGAAGATCTTCAGCTCGAAATAGGTGAAGTCGTAGAGCCTATTCGCTCGCCGTTTTTTCGTTTACTGTGTTGATTGATACTGGTGGTGTGGCTTCACCTGCTACTGTTATGAGCCGATAGGTGCAGTGAGTGGTTCGTTCGCGTCCCGTAGTCCGTACCACCTCATGGTCTTGACGACCGCGACGAACAGTGCACGTCTCCCAACCTTAACTGTGGTGTTTTATATGCCTGCCCGGAATAATGAATAGTACATAGATGGCATATCCGCATGCACGCCGCATCTATACGATTGTTGGCATCGATCCCGGTACGACGGTAGGCATTGCCATTCTCGATCTTGACGGCAATCCTGTGGATGTATTTAGCGCAAAGAATTATTCGCTCTCCGATGCGGTCGCACGGATAATAGCGCGCGGTCGACCATTGATTGTCGCTTCCGATGTCGCACCAACGCCCGCGATGGTGAAGAAGATCGGGAGCTTGATTGCCTCGCACGTCCCCGAGCTGGAGGAATCATTATCCACGGAAGAGAAGCTCGCCTTGACGAAGGGCGATGGCTTTGCATACCGCAATGCGCACGAGCGTGATGCCTTGGCCGCCTCACTGCATGCGTTCAAGCAGTACAAGGCGAAGTTCGCGCAGATCCAGAAGAAGACCCCAGCAAACGTGGATGAAGCGGAGGTGAAGGCGCTCGTGGTCAAAGGCGTCTCGATCAGTGCCGCCATTAACCGGCTGCTCACTGCTCGTGAGGAGAAGAGAAGGCGGCGAGATAAGCGCAGTGCAGGCACGAAGGCTCGCGAAGAGCGTCTGGGTGAGAGCAAAGCCGTTCTGCGATTGCGCTTGCTGCTCAAAGGGAAGGACGAACGCATCGCGCTGCTGGAGGAGCGGACAACGGCACTCAAGGATCTCCTGACCGAGCGAGAGCGAGATATACGTCGCTTGAAGCGGAAACTGGATGCGGAGCGCTCAGAACAGCGGCGAGAGCTGAAGAAGAGCGAGCTGATACACGCGCGCGACGTGGAGATCGAGCAGTTGCGTGCGGAAGTAGCTGCGCGGACAAGAGAGACCGAGGAGTTGCAGAGGTTCATCGAGCGCTTGAGCGGCAAACGCGAGGTAAAGGGCGGGAAGCGGATCAAGGTGATCCCCTCGTTCACACATGATGCGATACAGGAATTCGATCGGAAATACGGGATTGCACGGGGCGATATCGTCCTCTTCGAGGATGGGAGTGGCGGCGGGCCGAGCACCGCGGAACTCGTAGCAACAAAGGGCGTGAGTGCGGTCATCTACGGTAAGGCGCTCTCCCATTTCGCCGCAGACACTTTTGCATCCCTTAAAATCCCCGCACTATCGCTCGACGCAGTGCCGCTGCTCGCGAAGGACGAGGACTTCGCATTCGTCGATCGGCAGGTTCTGGACGAGCAGGTAGCGGACTGGAAGCAGAAGGCGAAGAAGCGAAGCAAAGTGCTCCTGGTTCGATAGATAGATACGATAACTATCCGGTTCTGCGCTGCTCGAGCGCATCGCCCTCAACTGCTCGCCCAATACGTATTGCATAAGGTGTAAAGACGGAATGCTACGCCTATAAATAGGTGCAGGGCTCTTCTTATAGCCGAGGTGAAGGTGTAAGGATGATAAGCGTAAATGAGTACGGATTAGACGTCTTTGAAGAGATGATGGACTATGCGGACGAGCTGCAGGTGGGCATCGAGGAGCTGGAAAACGGGGCAACGCTCATAGATGCAGGCGTGAAGGAAGCAGGTGGATTTGAAGCCGGGCTGTACGTGTCCCGGATATGTATGGCTGATCTTGCGGATATTACGTTCAGCAGTTTTGACCTCGGTAAGCTGGTTGTGCCAGCGATCGAGATTACCACTGACCACCCGGTCATCGCATGCATGGCCTCGCAATTTGCCGGCTGGCGGATCAAAGTGGGGAAATTCTTCGGCATGGGCTCCGGCCCCGCACGCGCGCTCTCGCTCAATCCGAAGGAGTTGTACGAGAAGATCGATTATAAGGATGAAGCGGATGAGGCGGTGCTGGTGCTGGAGAGCAATAAGATGCCGGACGACGAGGTGGCCGCGGAGATCGCGAAAGCCTGCAAGGTAGAGCCTGAGGATCTGTACATCGTGATGGTGCCCACGGCCTCTATCGCGGGTGCGGTGCAGATCTCGGCGCGCGGCATTGAGACCGGTATCCACCGGCTCGAAGTGCTCGGCATGGACATCAACGCCATCAAGCATGCCCACGGGCTCATACCCATCTCGCCACTCGTCGGCGACGACCTGAAATGCATGGGCTCGACGAACGATTGCATCATGTACTGCGGCCGAATGAGCTACGCGGTAGAGTACGAGAACGTGGATGAGCTGAAAGGGTACGTGAAGCAGGTGCCGTCGATAAATTCGAAGGATTACGGTCAGCCGTTCTACGTCACCTTTAAGAACGCCGACTTCGACTTCTACAAGATCGACCCCGCATCCTTCGCACCTGCAGAAGTAACGGTGAACGAGATGAAGAGCGGAAAGGTCTTCACCAGCGGGAAGATCAACCCCGAGGTGCTCCTGCAATCCTTCGGGATCGAGACGGTTTAGGTTAATGGCCACGCACGCATACCTAACCTAACTACCCTAACTAAAGTCTCAAGGAAGAGGTGCTCGGTTCGCTCGTCAAGCAAGCACAGCCGCTTATCAACGCCGCGACCACACCTCTTTCTCATCTTCTTTTTCGCGCGTCAGTCTTCCGTGCCACTCCGCAGTTTCCAGAACGTCCCTGAGCTGGATGTACGACACATAAAAGTCAAATTCGAGCTTCAGAGCATCCCGTAATTCGCACAGACTCAGCCCGCGCTCCGCTTTCGCGAGGACCTGCTCACACAACTCCAGTACGTCCTCAATGATGCTCCACGGGTAAACGATCCAGGTCCACTCGGTCATCAATTCGCCATAGAAGTCCGGTGCGAAGGAGGATGTGGTCTTGTGGTGCATCGTCACCGTCTTCACCTCGTTCGCCCCTGAGGATTCGAGATACGTGGCAATGAGCCGTAAACTATCCCCCGTGTCAGTTACGTCATCGGCAATCAAGACGCGCTTGCCCCGCACAAGCTCCAGCGCGTTTACATCAAGGCCGCATTCCAGCCGCGCGTCGCCCGTGATCGTGGCCGCCAGCCCCCAATGCTCCACCTTCACGCTGAGTAGATCCTTGAGCAGGAAGAGATCGCAGAGCACGCGCGCTAAATACCAGCCGCCGCGTGCGACGCCAATGACCACCTCAGGCCTGTAGCCCGCCGCCCTTATCTCATCACTCGCATCCTTGCAGAGGCTGTACGCGTAGCTCCAATCAACCACCGTGCATCTGAATCGCTCTCGCATCGCTCTCGCCCTCCCCCTGTACCTACCGTTCGTTTGCCTCGCATCGCCTCGCTCGGTACGGGTTTACTATTTTTGTGTGCGTATTTAAGGTTTTTGTATGACTAGGGACGAGGAGGCGCGGAAGGCGGAAGGGGTACGTATGAGCGATCTGGCAGAACACGTAGAGCGGAAGGACATGCAGCAGTATCTGATCGAGACGCTCACCGCTCTGATCAAGTTTCCCACGTTCGTGCCGCCCGGCGAGCACTATGACGAGATCGTCGACTGGCTGAGCTCATTGCTCGCAGGGTTTGGCTTCGCCTGCGAACGTATAGATATGCCCGCAGAGCTCGTCAAAGCACGGCTCAAGGATGCGGACCTGCAGGGGGTGCGGGCGAATCTGCTCGCCACGAAAGCGTATGCTGCGCGGGAGAGCGTTGACCTCTACACGCATCTGGATGTGGTGCCTGCGGGCGAGGGCTGGAGTACCCCGCCGTTTGAGCCGGTGATCAAAGACGGTAAGATCTTCGGCCGCGGCGTTGCTGATCCGAAGGGGAATGTCGCAGCACTGCTCACCGCGTTGCACATCATGGAGGAGCAGGAGCTCGAGAGCAGGTACTCGCTGCGCGTTCTCCTGACGACAGACGAGGAGCTAGGGTTGTATTCTGGCTTGTGCTACTTCGCCGATGAGGGGCTCCTGCAGGGTGACTATTTGCTCTGTATGGATACGGATAATGAAGGGATCTGCGTGGCGACGAACGGCGTGCTCAACTGGGAGCTTGAGGTACACGGAAGATCGAGTCATAGCTCGAACCCCTTCCTGGGCGTGAATGCGGTCGAGCAGGCCGCGCTCGTGATACAGGAGCTACAGGCACTGAAAGTGACGATTGAGCGCAGGGAGTCGGCGGTACCCTGCAGTCCGGAGATCACGAACCTAACCGGCCAGCAGCATATCAAGCCGGTTTTTAACGTGACCATGATCAACGGTGGTGTGAAGGAAAATCTGATACCACCAAGCTGCAGGATACGCGGCGATCGGCGGTATATCCCCGAGGAATCGGTAGACAACGTGCTGAAGGAGTTTGAAGACGCGGTAGCGGCTATTAAAGCCGACCACGGTATAAACCTGGATCTGACTCCGAAGCCGGGATTCCCTCCTATGTCCACCGATCCGAACCACGAATGGGTGAGACGAGTGCAGGCCGCGGCATCGGACGCCTTCAGCGTTCCCAAGGGGGTTAATGGTGTTCAGGGCGGGTTAGACGTGGGGTATGCCGTCCAGCGGTCACAGCAGCCGGTGTGCTCATTCGGGGTCTGGCGGGCGACTGAGAGCAACATACACGGACCCGACGAGAATGTCCGGATCAGCGATTTAAAGAACTACGTTAAGTTCCTGCTTCGACTGCTGACCTGACCGACCGGCAGGAATAGACGCAATCATTTTCCCATAGTATCGCATTATTATGGAGTAGAGTGTAGCGTAGTATCGTGGAAGGTGAGGAGCGAGGGCACATGGGGCAGGAAGGAGCGAGCCACCGGCCGGGCATACGCGAGAAACTATTCTTCTTTAGCTCCGGGATCATCATCAGCGTACCGCTGACGCTCTTTCTCAGCTCGCTCAGTGACCATCTCTGTGAGCTGACCACCGTCTCGCTCATCTACGCATCCATATGCGCAACGGCGATCTTCACCCCGCTCATCGAGGAATTTGCGAAGGCGTACCCGCTCTTTTACCGAAACGGAGAGACGGAACGCTCGATCTTTACGCTCGGGTTCCTCACGGGCCTGGGCTTTGGCATCTCCGAGTTCTTCGTCTACGTCTTCGCCCAGGGCGTGCCGATACCCATTCGACTGCCCGGACTAATCTTCCATGCCGCGAGCACCTCGATCGTCGCCTACGGGATTGGCACCAAACAGCCAATACGGTTCTATCTGGTTGCGGTGGTACTCCATTTCGTGAACAATTTTACCGCGCTCTTTGGCGCCCTGTGGCTTGTCGGCGGGCTGGGTGCGGTACTTCTGGCGTATCTCCTCGCGTGGTATCTTTACAAGCGGACATCTGAGCGCTTTATCGAACCTTGCCCACCTCCCTGACGGCCGATAACAACAGCCCTGAGTGAGTAAAAAATAAGAATAAAATACGGGGCTTCTCAAACTGTAACAGACAATGGTACTCGTAACAGGTAATGGTACTCGTAACAGACAATGGTACTTATTAGCATCCTCGGTTTCGTGCTGGGGCTGGTCCTGCTCGTGAAGGGCTCGGATTTCCTCGTCAAAGCTGCGGTATCGATCGCTGAGAAATTAGGCGTCTCCGAGTTCGTGCTCGGGCTCACATTGGTGGCCGTGGGCACCTCCCTGCCCGAGCTTGCCTCTTCGATCTTCGCAGCACTCAAAGCTGAGAGCGATATCGTCGTGGGGAACGTTGTCGGCTCAAACATCGCTAATATCGGCCTGATCGTGGGTATCGGCGCACTCATTGCCACGATAATCACGCGGCGGGAGATGCTGCAGCGCGATGGCTACATCATGCTCCTTGCTGCACTACTCTTCTACCTCTTCATCTTCAACGGCGTTATCTCGCGGTTCGAGGCGCTGATCCTCGTTCTGCTCTATGTGGCCTATGCCGTCTTCCTCTTCGAGAATAAGTCGAAATTCACGGACGAGGACACCCAGGCGTTCAGGGAATTCATCAGCTATTTCCTGAAGTTCAAGTACCTCATCACTATAAAAAATGGCCTGGGCCCGATCCTCAACCACAAAGAGCGGAATCGTGAGCGGTCAGAAGAGAAGCTCAAGGAATTGTCCCGCTCCGGCCTGCTGAAGGATTTCTCCGTGCTCATGCTCAGCGGACTCGCGGTAGTCGTCGGCGCGAGCTTCCTGGTGAACGAGGCGGTCTTCTTTGCCGAGTTCTTCGATATCCCCAAGACGGTGATCGGCATCAGCATCGTCGCCGTGGGGACCTCGCTACCGGAATTGGGGGTGACAGCATCGGCTGCACGGCAGGGCTACGGGAACATCGCAATTGGCAACGTGCTCGGTTCGAACATCGCGAACATCTTCCTGGTCGCTGGCGCTGCGGCGCTCGTCTTCCCGATTACGGTGGTCCGCGCATCAATAATCTATAACGCGCCGTTTATGATCTTCATGAGCGTGCTCCTGTTGATCTTTATCAAGACCGATTGGAAGATCACGCGCCGTGAAGGGATCGCATTTCTCTTTCTCTACGCGCTCTTTCTTATAAGTTCGTTCTCAATCACGCTGTCATGAATAATCGGTTGACTGACTGACCGCCCGACTGACCAGGGCGGGGAACACGGTAAAAATGGAAACGTTGCAGGGACTGCTCGAGGAGATCGTGGCCGAAGCGGAGCGCAAGGTAAAGAAGGAGCTTTCTGGCCCCGGCGGCCCGATAAAAGCGCTCTTCTACAACCTCTTAATGCCCATGGTCTTGAATTTCCAGACCGAGGTGGAGTGCTACCATTTCCTCTTTCTGCGTGGCGGCTCGATCTCATTGCAGCTCGGATTGCATGAATACCCCGACGTGATCTTTCGGGGTGAGCATGCCGAATTGCTCTATCTACTCCGGAACCGCGATGCAGCGCGATTTAAGCACGACGAACAGACAGAGAAGATTCAAATCATACCCTGCTCCTTTAAAGGGCGCCAGGCAGTCATGAAATTGCGCGACTTCTTCTTATAACCCACATTCCGCACTTTGCGCTCATAAATGAGATTAGTTTTTGATTTTACTCCTGCTCTGAACCTTTCGGTGGAGTAATTTAGAGCTTATATCTCGCAGTGATGAATCACATCTGGATTAATCCTCTTATTTACCTACTTTTCACCTCGATCTCGCATGAGGTAGCATATCAGGTTGTTCCTAACGGTCCCTTTATCACTCCTTTTAGTGCCTCGATAGTTCCTTAATTATCCACAATCATATACCCTTGTATACTCAATGCCGAGCAAAGAGAGAATTTTAGCAGGTAGTGGCTTTATATTCAGTATCTTCACCTTCTTTGAGCCGATGTAAAGGACGGTAATTCCCTCGAATACCTGAAAGACACGCCTGATTGTTGGGCTCTTCGTTGGCTTATTCCTCTGATCCGGTAATGTCTCACCTGTTT
>Ga0265594_1001391_pt1 | contig 18737 bp, 21 predicted proteins | sample saktaG_11_FD_190147 | JGI IMG/M metagenome (GOLD analysis project Ga0265594, IMG submission 190147) | Saline water microbial communities from Sakinaw Lake, British Columbia, Canada - sak_2011_5_24_80m | ecosystem: Environmental > Aquatic > Non-marine Saline and Alkaline > Saline ... | reverse complement strand
GCAGGGTGGAATGATTTTTCACAGCGCCTGAGCTATGCAGATGGCTGGATTAAGCGCTTTCTAAAAGGGAAAAATTATACTTACTTGTGCGGATAACTATAATACCGGAAGGGAGTTCTTTAATCTATGGCCTCGGAACTCATCGAGAAGATGGACGCCCCGCAGCTCCGGGACTACCTCGACTTCCTGCTCTGGCAATACCGCCTTGTTGATGCATTCTGGTTTATCTATGTCGAAGAGCGATTTGGGCTCGATGGCGCTGAAAAGGTCAACGAGCAGGTCTGGGGGAAGACGGCGGAACTCGCGGCTCGCGACATGGTGGCGCGATTCGATATCCAAGAGAAAGGCTTGAAAGGCTTCGTTAAGGCATTGAAGCTCTACCCCTGGGCTTTGATTATCAACTATGAGATCGAGGAGAAGGACGACGAGGTGATTCTCTCCGTTCCCCACTGCCCGCCACAGGAGGCACGGCTCAAACGCGGCCTGGGTGAGTACTTCTGCAAGTGCATGCATTACGCAGAATTCAAGCGGTTTGCGCACGTGATCGATCCCCGGATCAAGGTTGGCTGCATCTTCGCGCCGACCGATCCACATCCCGGCGATGTCTTCTGTCAATGGCGATTCACGCTTGCCGAAGAGCCTGTAATTGCAACTGCAAACGATAACGCGGACGAGTGAATAGCCATCTTTTTCCGTAGTACCAACGAGAGCGGACGCTGCACAAACGCAAGCGGGCTCAGGTAGTTCGTTGGGGCTCGATTCTTGAATAAAAAAGGAATACGAGTTCACACCGCTGGCTTCGATCCTTCCAACTGCTTCTGTGAGTGGCGGTTTGCCCGAATAACGATGATACTGAAGCATAGCGTAGCAATAAACGTTATTTAGCCAACGAACAATTAAACTGTTGATTATACATGACAGGGACAGAAAAGGTTCAGTTCCCGGTTCTCGTAGAGGAGGATGAAGATGGCTTTTTTGTGGTCGAATGCCCCCTTCTCCAGGGCTGCTATACGCAAGGCAAAACGCTCGATGAGGCGTTGCAGAACATACGTGAAGTGATCGAGCTGTGCCTTGAGGACGGGGAAGAGAAGGCCGCAGCACTCCAGGGGGCAGTATGAGCTGATTTCTATTCGTAAGAAGCTTCTAGCAAGCGACATATATATCAAAAACGTACTTATTAAATGAGGGGGGCTGAAATGCGATTCAAAATCAAGATAGAGCAGGATGAAGATGGCTGGTATGTAGTTACCGTGCCCGCTCTTCCGGGTTGTATCTCACAGGGCAAAACTGAGGAAGAAGCTAAGAGGAACATAGCTGAGGCAATAGAATTGCATCTTAGTGCATTAGCAGAAGATGGCATTCCAATTACACCACGGGAAGGCGTAAAGGAAGCTTTTGTGGCTGTGCATGTATGAATGACTGTAAAACTGCCTGTAATTTCTGCTAAAGATCTTATTAAGGCGCTATCTAAGATCGAGTATTATGTCCGAGACCAGAAGGGGAGCCATATACACTTGAGGCATCCTTATAGAAAGCCGTTAACTGTTCCTAACCATCCAGAGATCGCAAAAGGAACCCTGAGAGCTATATTAACGGAAGCAGAGTTAACAGTAGAAGAATTTTTGAAACTTCATGAGGGAAATAAATCGATTTCCCGACGTTCCGAAAAGTAGTCGACGATGTTTCGCATTTAAGTTAAAAACGGTTGAGACTTTTATTTAAAGGTAAAACTTGATGCTCTGGCTGAAATATAAAGGCGATTTTTGAGTAACAACTGCATCGTTCGATTCTTAATGTAGTTTCGAATTACGCTTTGTTCTCTCTCGTTTTTGAAAATTAACGCAGACATAAGATCTAAGATAAGCAAATATCCCAGCATACAAACAATACTACTGTGATGGTGGATGTCCCTCTACCCTAAGTTCAAAAACGTCTCCGAATCCGTGAAAAAGAGTGCACGGGCGAATGAGGTACGATTGATTATTATATATTCTGCACCTCTCGCCGCGTTGCAATCACGATCCCCGCCTTTTGGAGCACTTCCACCGCGCCCTTCAGGTCGTCCACACGCAGTATCAGCATCGCGCGCTCAGCCTTCGCCGTTACGAACGCGTAGGCATAGTCCATATTGATATTGTGCTCGCCGAGCGTCTTCGCAATCTCATACAAGCCGCCTGGAACGTCCTTGAGCTCCACCGCGAGCACGTCCGTCTCCGAGACCGTAAACCCACCGTCCCTGAGCACCTGGTAGCCCTCCGCCGTATCGTCCACCACCATCCGGATAACGCCAAAGTCGCCCGCTTCCGCCACGGTTAACGCTCGGATATTCACTCCGCCGTCCGAGAGCGTCTTTGCTACCCGGGCCAAACTGCCCGGCTTATTCTCCATAAAAATCGATATCTGCTTTATCGCTACCATTCCTCTTCTCACACCTGCCTCTTGTCTATTACCCGTTTCGCCTTTCCCATCGATCGCGGGATCGACCCGGGCTCCACCAGATCCACTTCTGCCATGATATTCAGCACGTTCTTGAGCTCCTTCGATACCCGTTTGCTCAGGGTCATCAAATCAGCGATCTTATCGCTGAACACCTGCTCGGTTACCTCGACCTCGACCGTCATGACGTCCAGCGCCCCTTTCCGATCCACAATAATCTGGTAGTGGTCACCCACCTCAGGAATCCTCATGAGCACCGATTCGACCTGGCTCGGGAAGACGTTTATCCCCCGCACCACGATCATATCGTCCGTGCGACCCAGAATCCGCATGATCCGCGGATGCGTGCGCCCGCACTCACAGGGCTCGTTATCGATGATTGTCAGATCTCCGATCCTGAACCTGATGAGCGGGAATGCCCATTTATCCAGTGAAGTCACCACGAGTTCGCCGCGCTCGCCATCCTCCACCCGCTCGCCCGTATCCGGATCCACCGCCTCGATCAAGAAGAGGTCAGCCCAGATGTGGATGCCGTTCTGCAGATGGCACTCGGTGAAGAGCGGTCCGCTCATCTCGCTCGTGCCGTAAATGTCATAGGCTTTGACGCCCGTAGCCTCCTCAATTCGCTTCCGCGTCTCATCCGACCATGGCTCCGCCCCGAAGACGCCCACTTTGAGCTTCGTATCGTCCCTGATACTGATACCCATATTCTGGGCCACCTCATTGATATAGAGGAAATACGAGGGCGTGCAGGCAATAGCAGTGCTGCCGAGATCCTGCATGAGCTCGATCTGACGCTCGGTATTCCCGGCGCCGATCGGGAGCACGGTCGCACCTATCTTCTCCGCGCCGTAATGCAGCCCGAGCCCACCGGTAAAGAGCCCGTAACCATAACCCACCTGAATCACGTCGCCGCGACCCAAGCCGATCGAGGTGAGCGCGCGTGCCAGAGAATCCGTCCACATATCTATGTCCCCCTGCGTGTACCCGACCACGGTGGGCTTCCCGGTCGTGCCACTGGAGACGTGATAGCGCACCACCCAGTCGCCGGGCAGGCAGAACATGCCGGTAGGATAGGTATTCCGGAGATCGATCTTCTGCGTGAACGGGAGCTTCGTCACGTCACTCAGCTTCTTGATTTCGTCTGGCTCCACACCCGCCTCCTTGAACCGATCTCTGTAGAAGGATGAATGGGCATAGACAAAGCGTACCAAAGACCGAAGTCGATCCTCCTGCAACTTGTGCAAATCGTCAACGGGCATTCGCTCAATGTGCGGATTCCAGTACCTGAACATGAGTATCAATCACCAAAGCAATCATTGACGTCATCCTATAAAAAACCATGTGGTTTCTCCAGCGGTGGTTTAAAGGGAGGAGCGAGGGTTGAATTGAAACGCTGAAACGGGACGGAACCGGCGAATCGGTACGCCAGAATACCTTATACATTAATATAGCAATGAACCCACCTATTACACACAAAGCCGCGTGGCTCAGGAATAATGCTCTCGATACAAAAGGTAAGCAAGCGCTTTGCCGGGATTACCGCAATCAAGGACGTCAGCTTTGAGATCGAGCGAAATGAGATCGTCGGGCTCGTCGGGCCGAACGGCGCGGGCAAATCCACACTCCTCAATATCATCAGCGGTGTCTACCTGCCCAGCTCGGGCTCGATCTTCTTCGACGGCAGCGACATCACCAACCTGAGTCCCGATAAGGTCTGCAAGCTCGGGATTGCGAAGACCTTTCAGCTCGTCCGTTCCTTCCCCGAGTTGACCGCACTTCAGAACGTGACCGTCGGGGCGATGTTCGGGAATTCCGTGAAGCTCAGCATGACCGATGCGCGTGTGAAGGCGGAAGCGAAGCTCGAATTCGCCGGCTACCCGAAGGAGAAGATCCATTATCCGGTCAAGAACCTGAATGTGGTGGAGCTGAAGCGGATCCAACTCGCACGCGCACTCGCAACTGAGCCGAAGCTGCTCCTGCTCGACGAGGTGACCACCGGGCTGAACCCGAGCGAGAGCAACGACGCCATCTCTCTGATCCAGAAGATACGCGAGTCCGGGATCACTATTCTCATGGTAGAGCACGTGATGCGGGTGATTATGAACGTCTCTGACCGGATCGTCGTCCTGCATCACGGCGAGAAGATCGCCGCGGGCATGCCTGCGGAGATCGCGAAGGATGAGAAGGTCATTAGCTCTTATCTCGGCGAGAAGACCTATATGTGACGCGGCATGTGCGATCTGATACTCCAAAACCATGCTCAGCATAGAAAAACTGAATGTCCTGTACGATAAGGTGCAGGTGCTCTGGGACGTCTCCTTCCGCGTGAACGAGAGCGAGGTGGTGACGCTGCTCGGCTCAAACGGCGCGGGGAAGTCGACCACAGTAAAGACCATTCAGGGCTTACTCAAACCACGATCGGGAAGCATCAAACTGTTTGATACGCGCATCGACGGTATTCCCACCTATAAGATCGTGGGTGAAGGAATCGCGCTCGTCCCCGAGGGGCGCGAGATATTCCCGAAGATGAGCGTCCTCGAGAACCTCGTGCTCGGCGCTTACGTGCCACGTGCACGTGAGACACAGAATGACACCCTTGAATGGGTCTTCGCGCTCTTCCCAACGCTCGCAGAGCGTAAAAAACAGCTCGCCGGTACGATGAGCGGTGGTGAGCAGCAGATGCTCGCGATTGCACGCGCATTGATGTCAAAGCCCAAGCTGCTGATGCTCGACGAGCCCTCGCTTGGCCTGGCGCCGGTGGTCGTCTTACAGGTCTTCGAGATTATTCAGAAATTGAAAGAGGAGCGCGTCACGGTACTGCTCGTTGAGCAGAACGTCCATCACGCGCTCGAGATTTCCGACCGTGCGTATATCATGGAAAAGGGGCAGATCATCCTAGAAGGCAAGGGCTCTGACCTGCTCAATAACCACTATGTGCGACAGGCCTACTTGGGCATGTGAGCTGGTGCTGAACCGGACTTCAGCCGGGATTTGATCTTCGCAGGCAGCGAGACGAGGCCCTTTGGCAGGAGGATAACCACAAGGATGAGCATCAACCCGATGAGTATGTACCGTCCGTAGGTCCACCCGAAGCTCTTCAGACCCTCGTCCAGCAGGGTAATAACAATAGTCCCTAAAACCGGCCCCGCAATGGTGAATAGGCCGCCGCTGATGCTGTAAATGATGGGCAAAAAGGAGATATCAATGGCATAGACTTCCGGCGTTATGTAGCCAAAATGATGGATCTCTAACGCGCCAGCAATTCCCGCGAAGTAAGCGCTTACCGCGAATGCCATCAGCTTATACCGGGTGACATCGATGCCCATCACCTTTGCCTCTAGTTCATTCTCCCGAATTGCCTCCAGCGCGAGCCCGAATTTCGACCTCATCAGCAGATAGAGAAAGGCTACCACGAGCACCGCGATCACGAGCACGAGGTAGTACTCAATCAGGATATAGTTGGGTATCGTTATCGGAATCAAGCGCTTCGCCGGTATGCCGTCCCAGCCGCCGGTGAGCCAGGAGAGCTCGGCTGTGATGGTATGCACGATCACCGCGAACCCGAAGGTGACCATCGCAAGGAACCACTCTCGCATACGTACACAGGTCAAACCAATGAGGATGCCGATACCCGCGGCAAATAAACCGCCCGCGAGCATCGTTACGAGCGGTGGAAGCCCCATGCTCTTTGCCAGGATCGCGGAAGCGTAGCCGCCGATACCGAAGAAAGCGGCGTGCCCCAGCGAGCCCTGCCCCGAGATGGCGAGGAAATTCCAGGCCGAGGCATAAATGATAAACACGAGCAGGATGATCAAGACCGTCAGCAGGTAGGGATTGATCCCCAGGAGCAGCGGTAAAAGTAACGCCACGAGCACGGCAATGCTCCCAAGATAGGTTTTCGTCCCCTGTTCCTTTACTCGCTGAGTAAGTGGCAGTTTTGTGGTACTCGGCAGCTTCATGTCACTCACCCTTCTCCCCAAAGATGCCGGTCGGCCGTACTACCAGGACGATGATCAAAATGAAGAAGGCGATGGTATCCTTCCAAGCGGTGAACGAAAGTTCCGAGCCGAAGAGAGCTGCGAGCGCCTGCAAAAGGAACGGCACTACGTTCTCCGCGATACCCAGGGTCAAGCCTGCAAGAATGGCGCCGGGAATGCTCCCCAGGCCACCGATGATGATGACCGCAAAGGCCTTAATCGCAGGTATCGAGCCCATATACGGATTCGCCAGCTGGCCACTGGTCAGCCATAAGCCCCCGGCGACTGCGGCAAGTGCGGAGCCGAGCGCGAAACTAATCATATCCATCCGCTCCACATTGATACCCATGAGTGCCGCGGCTTCCCGGTTCTGACTCGTGGCACGCATTGCCCGCCCGATGGTTGTTTGCTTCATGAAGAGCTGGAATCCGACGAGAAAGAGAATGGTGACGATGATAATGATGAGATAATCCAGTGGTAGCTTGATCGAGCCGGCGGAAAGGAGCACGTTACTGTACGGGCTGTGAATGGATCTCGACTCGGTTGACCAGACCACCGCCACGAGATTCTGGAGCAGATAGATCAATCCGAGACTGAGAAAGATCTCATTCAGCTTTCCCGTGCCTCGTATTGGCCGGAAGCAGGTTCGCTCGATGAATACGCCCACCGCGGCCAGGATCAGTGCAGCCAGGGGAATGACAAGATACGGGTTGAAGTCCGAGAAGCGGTAAATCCAAAACGTTGCATACGCTGCGACCATGAGAAACTCGCCATGGGCAAAGTTCACGACCTTCATCACGCCAAAGATTAAATTCAGACCGATGGCGAGCAGGATATATATACACCCGGCGTACAGGCCCCATATCAAAATCTGAATCAAAAAACCAAGTTCCATAGTGCTGAAAAATAGATGAGAAAATAAAAAGAGTTACGAGCCTTTAGGCCCGTACTCATCCTGCAATACAAAATCCGTTTTCTTTACGCCATCAGGCACGATAACCTTCGTTCTCGGTTCACTAGGCATCCTCGATCGCTTCAGCTTCATTCTCAACGCCGTCATAGTCCCTATTGCATTTGTTCTTCCCGCTTTTACTACGTCTCGTCACTGCTGCTTTTTTCTCAGCACCAGATAGCACACTGCAAGCAGACCTGCAATAGCAAACACTGCTTCGAAGCCCGGTGTTTCTGCTTGTGCGCTTCCTGTCTCGTACCAGTCCGGCAGCACAAAAGCGGTCTCCTTTACGCTCTCCGGCCAAACGATCTTCGGCCTCGTCTCGCCCACTGACTCGTCCCAGAGCAACTGTTGCATGTAAAGCTCGAATTTGCTCTCACGGTAATCAGGCGTGAAGGTGATCATACCGTCCTGCATTGCCTCGACCATCTGCGGCATCTCGATCTCGGCCAGTGCGTCCCGGACCTTCGCCTTATCCACCGTACCAGCATTCTTCACTGCTTCCGCTGCGATATACACGCCCTCGTAAGTGGATGCGCCCATCATGCTCGGTGGTGCTCCCCACTTTGCCTCAAAATCGTTCCTGAACGTCACTACAGTCTCCTGGAGCGGCCCCGCTGGAATCGCATACGGGCCAAATCTGCTCTCCTGGATCGAGTATTCGCCCAACCGTTCCACGCCGGTGTAGTAATCAGGATCATCGTTGCACTCTACGGAGAGGTAAATAGTGTCCAACCCGACATCTCTCCTACCCTGGGTCACGATGAGCGTCTGCTCATTGAGGAACGCCGCAGGATAAAGAACATCCGGCTCCGCTGCTTTTATCGTGGTCAGAATCGTTCGATAGTCAGTTTCACTCATCTTGAATTTCTCGACTGCTACTATCTCGATGTTCAGATCGTACGTCTCTATCGTCTTCGTAACACCGTCATACACTCCCTGTCCATACGCGCTGTCCTGGTAGAGCACCGCCATTCTCAGTGGTCGGTCTTCGGGGAAATCGAATCGTTCGTAGATCGCGGGTTTTACAATCTCATCGACAAAGAGGGTAGTACTCTTCCCATAGTCATCTGTGGTTGGGCAGTGATGGAAAAAGTAGGTTGTATCGATGTCCGTCCGGTGCGTGATGACGGGAGAGGATGCCCCGGTCACAATGAATGGCACGTGATATTCCGCCGCAACCACCGAATCAGCGTACGTTATACCGCTCGAAAAGCCGCCGACCAGGAGGTCAACCTCATCCTCGACAATGAGCTTCGTCACGGCTTTCACGCCGCCGTCCGGACTCGTTGCCGTGTCTCCCTTGATGAGCGTAATCTGCATCATTACGCCGTTCACGTTCACTCCGCCCTGTGCGTTGATCTCATCGGCTGCCAGAACTGCAGACTGCCAGATATCTGTGCCCGTCGTACTGGCGCTCCCTGTTAAGGGCGCGACTACACCTATCTTTATCTCCTCTGCTCCATTCTGCGCTACTGCTGATAGCCCACAAATGCTGGTAAGCAACAACGAAACGACCGCTACCGTCAGAAAGATCCTATACTTCATCTTTACCACCTCGTATCAATGAGAACAATCGGGTGGCTATATAAGCTTTTCGATTATTGGCGGATAGCGGTCGTGCAACAACCAATTTGCTTATCATCGTTATGAGCGAGATAACGGTCGATGCGGTTTTTTATTGAGCAGTACCTAAGATTAGCCATGGCGTTCTGGGATAAAGCGGTGGAGATGATGCCGCGTTCTGAGCTTGAGCAATTGCAGGTGAAGCGACTGAGGGATTCCCTTGCACGCTGCAAGAGATCGATCTTCTACAAGAACCGCTTGAAAGACCTCGACGAAACGAAGCTCAGTAAGCCTGAAGATGTCGCCGCGCTCCCGTTCACGACGAAGAACGACCTGCGCTTGAACTACGATTTTGGGCTCGTGACCGTGCCGCGGGAGGAGATTGTACGGCTGCATTCTTCCTCCGGTACCACGGGCAAGGCAACGGTCATCTTCCATACTCACAGCGATATCGAGAATTGGGCCAACCTCGTTGCCCGGTGCATCGTGATGTCTGGCGCGAATAAGCATGATGTCTTCCAGAACCTCATCAGCTACGGGATGTTCACGGGTGGTTTGGGGCTCCATTACGGCGCGGAGCGGGTGGGCATGCTTGTGATTCCATCGGGTGTCGGGAATACGAAACGCCAGATACAGTTGATGAAGGATTTCAACACGACCGTCTTCCATGCCACACCTTCCTATATCCTCTATGTCTCGGAGGTCATGGAGCAGGAGGGCTACGACCCCCGGGAGTTTGATTTACGGATCGGCTTCGTCGGTGCGGAGCCGCATTCGGAGCAGGCAAGGCAGAAGATCGAGGACATCTATGACATCAGCGCCTTCAATTCCTACGGCATGTCCGAGCTGAACGGCCCCGGGGTCGCGTTTGAATGTGAGGAGAAGAGCGGGATGCATTTCTGGGAAGATCAATATCTCCTCGAGGTTGTGAATCCCCGTACCGGTGAGGCGCTTGGCCCGGGCGAGGAAGGCGAGCTGGTCGTGACCACGCTCAGCCGCGAGGCCATGCCGATCATCCGGTACCGAACCGGCGATCTTGCCTCCATCATGGACGATGGCGAGCCATGCGCCTGTGGCAGGGCGCACGTGCGCATCTCACGGATCAAAGGTCGAACCGATGATATGCTCATTGTCCGGGGCGTCAATCTTTACCCGAGTCAGATCGAGGACGTGCTTATGAGCTTTCCTGAAGTGGCCACCAATTACCAGATCTACGTCGATCGGAAGGGCACGCTCGACGAGCTGACCGTCAAGGTGGAGCTCTATCCGAAGATGTTCAACGGCGACTTGAGAAAGCTGAGGAAGCTCGAAAACGATATTCTCAAGGCCATTCAGGATGAGATCGTGGTGCGCCCCCGGGTGGAGTTCCACGAGCCCGGAAGCTTGCCGCGAACGGAAGGCAAGGCAGTACGGGTGGTGGATTTACGGAAGGAGAATTAGGTGGATGGCCAAGCAGATAAATGTCTTCTTAGAAAATCGACCGGGGAAACTGGAGCAGATCACGGGCATCCTGGCGGACGCAGCCGTCAATATTCTGGCGGTGAAGATCACCTCGGACGAGAAATACGGGGTCTTTCAGCTCATCATGGACGATCCCGAGCAGGGCTTTCGCGCCCTGCAGCAGGCAGGCATGACCGCTTCTTTAACTGATGTCGTCGCCGTCGAGGTGCAGAACACGCCCGGGAGCCTCCACAGCGTATTGAAAGTCTTGCGACAGGCGAACGTAAATATAGAGGATTGCTACGGCTTTGTGCTCGATAAGGAGAAACGGGCAATTATCGTGCTCGATGTCACAGATCGCGCAACTACCGAGAGGGTGCTTGAAGAGCAGGGCTACCGAGTAATCGGGAGCTCAGAGCTCTACAGCCTCTAACAAATCGAATGAATCGCTGGCCATCAATCCACCGGCGATGCTCGCCTGGCTCATCTGGATGGGAATCGGAATAATGCTCGCGACCTTCGCCGTGCCACTGCTCGGTGGCCTGTACTGGCGTCGTGCAACCAAAGCCGGCGCTATAGCCAGCATGGCCCTGGGCCTGCTCAGTACGTGGCGAAGTTGCCCGTGCATTTCAGCTTCCCTGCACTCATCATATCGATCGTGGTAATGATCGTGGTCAGTCTGCTCACGGCCACGGAACAGTGACAGGGTCCTCGATGACACGATGACCGGCCTGTACATCCAGCCACGTGAAACCTCCGAGATCGCAGTTAGGGAGCGGATCCCGAGAAAACGAGCGTAAAATCAGATTTCGAACTGCAACGCGATCTCACAAATTCGTTCCTTAAGTGGTTAAACGCCGATTAGAATCATCCGCATCAGCACGCCAACCGAGAAGGAGATGAGCACCATCAGTCCAGTGGCTTTGAGCATAGCCTTCACGCCCAGCTCGCGGAGCATAACCACGAAGGTCGCGATACAGGGAAAGTACGTGGCCAGAATGATGCACGCGACCGTCAACTGCTGCGGTGTCATACCCAGGGGTAGGAGGATGCCGATCGCAATGTCCTTCCGCAAAATGCCGAGTATCAGCGCAATGATCGCGCCCTCTGGCAGCCCGAGCACCTTTGTTAAAAGAGGCGCGAAGAGCACCGAGAGCGCGTCAACGATCCCGAAGACATAGAGGAGATTCACGATCAAGATGCCAAGGATGACGAACGGAACGGCCTCGGCGAGGAAGCCATAGGCCTTCGACCACGTCTTCTTGAGCAACGTTCTCAGATCGGGCTTGCGATATGGCGGGACCTCCAGTAGCAGCTCGGGGCTCTCGCCCTTCACGATCCGCTTCAATATCAGCCCTATGAAGAGGTAGAGCACGAAGAGGGTGAGGTAAACGATGAGTATCCATCTGAGTCCGTAGCGGCCGAGGATGGCAAAGATCATCGCTGATTGCGCCATGCAGGGGATGGAGATCGCCATGAGCGTCATTGCTATGAACCGCTGTTTCTCCGTCTCCAGGATACGCGTGGCTAACGCGCCCGGGACATTACAACCGCAGCCCAGAATCGTCGGCACGATTGCGGAGCCGTGCAACCCGAGCTTGTGGAAACCGGTATCAACGAGCACCGCGAGCCGAGGTAAATATCCCAGGTCTTCGAGCAGGCTGAGCATGAAGTAGAAGGTGAGAATAAAGGGCAGCACCATGCCAAAGGGCACGTAGAGGCCCGTCGTCAGGATGCCCAGCGACTGCTCGAAATCCGGTGCTTCGACCGTCGAGGTCCCGATCAGGATATTGTGCAAGAGCCCGCTCGGCGCGAATGAGTTCACGGCTTTGATGATCCCGGGGCCATAAAGGCCGTAAAAGAAGGGATCGAGCACGTATTCGATGAGCGCGTTCCCGATCTCAATGATAAAGAGGAAGACGAGGAGTATCGCGAGTATCGCAAGTGGAATGCCGGTCGCCGGCTGTACGGTTATGTCTGCCAACCGGTCCCAGAAGGTGTGGTGGCGGTGGTGCACCTGCTGCGTGTCACGAATGAGCTTGCCGACGCGCAACCAGCGTTCCTCCTCTGACATCGGCTGGATCGTCTTCGAGGGCTCGGCCATGTTTATCGCAGCTGCCAGTTCCATGATGCCCGTACCACAGAGCGCGCAGGTCGGAACAACCTGAACGCCGAGCTCACGCTCCAAGCGGGCGAGATCGATCTCGATGCCGAGGTGCTGTGTCTCGTCCCAGAGGTTGAGGACAACGATCGTGGGCTTCTTCATCTCCAGGAGCTCCAGCGTCAGATAGAGATTTCGCTCCAGGTGCGTTGCATCAACCACACTGATAACAATATCGCCACTCTGGAGCATCTTTCGGGCGACTTCCTCGGCTTTCGTAGTCGGCTCCAGGGAATATGTTCCCGGTATGTCGATCAGCTCGTATTTCTCGCCTCCGATCCGGGTTGTGCCGCGCGTGAGATCGACCGTAGTGCCAGGATAATTCGATGAGATCACGTTCACACCGGTCAATCGGGAGAATAGAACGCTCTTGCCTACGTTGGGGCAGCCCATGAGAATAATCTGCTTCATAACTTCTCGACCAGAATATGCATTGCCATTCCCCGCCCGATTGCGATCTGCGCGCCCTCGACATCCAAGACGAACGGGCCGCGTGCCGGCTGGGTCGCGATCACCGTAACGATCTTGCCTTCCCGCAGCCCCATCCGCCGGAAATGGTGCTGCCCCCCCATGCCCATGCCCACCGCAATGATCCGCCCTTGCTCGCCCGGCAGCAGTGAGCTAAGAGGGACGCCTCCTACTCCTGATTCGTGAAACACTCCCGGATTCTTCATGACTCTCTGCTTTCTTTTATACTCTACGTTTAGGCACGGAAAAAGCCTTACCTAACATTGTTCGGATAATACGGGAAAACCTAATCGGACACGACCGCGAACAACGCCCGATACGACCGGCTGGACTGGGCTTCGAGTGCCGTAGCGGCGTAATCGAAGCTTCAGACGGCTATGAGCGCGTGACTCCGTTTCGGCTCTCGCTTCTCCTCGGCACACGGATGGACACCAGTCTCACAGAAGCTCTCGAAATGCGCGAGCCATTGTGGATGATCCGGCGCGGTCAGCACAAACTGCACGAACTTCTTCAATTGCTCAATCGTCTTCGGCTCCAGATCGTGCTCGATGATGCATGCATCTCTATCCGCGATCTTCGCTGGCACGTTCAAAAGCTCCAGAAATGCGCGGATCGTCTCATGACGGTTTTTGACCACACGCGCGATCTCGTTCCCGCGCGGTGTCAATCGCACGCCTTCATATTTCTGATACAGAACAAAGCCCCGCCCGTCCAGTTTCCGCAGCATCTCAACGACACTCGGGGGTCGGACCTGCAACGCCGCCGCAACGTCCTTCACTCGTGCGTACCCCTTTCGCTCCGTTACGTTCAGGATCGCTTCCAGATAATCTTCCGCTTTTCTGCTCAACATACTCCCCGTTTGTTAGGGCTACCTATATATGTATGCGGAAGGCGTCTCGTATTTAAAGCTTGCTACCCTATTCTTCTTTGTTTGCCGCCAACGATCGGCAGTGATCAGGAGTGAATGAGATAGATGACTGCGACGACGCCGCGAAAGGAAAGGACCATTTGCTTCGATCTCGAAGGGCCGCTCTCACCGCAGGACAATGCCTATGAGGTGATGAAGCTCACGGGAGACGACGGTGCACGCATCTTCGAGGTGATCAGCCGTTATGATGACATCATTTCGCTTCAGGGCCGGGCGGGCTATGAGCCGGGCGATACACTCGCGCTCATCGTGCCGTTCCTCCTGGCGCACGACATCACGGATGCGGACATCAGACGCGTATCGGCGCGTGCAAAGATCGTTGATGGCGCCACAACCCTCTTCAGGCAGTTACAAGCGGACGGCTGGGACATTTACATCATCTCCACCAGCTATGAGCAGCATGCGCACCACATCGGGCGGCAACTGGGCGTTCCCGCGGACCACATCCTCTGTACGCAGCTGGATTTGGAAAAATTGAGGTATGCACTGCCCGAAGCGGCTTTTACACTCCTGAACGAGGCGCAGGACGAGATTCTCGGGCTCTACGCGGACCTTGAAAGCGAGGAAACGAATCAGCTCACGAGACGGCTGGATGAGCTCTTCTTCCAGCAGCTTCCTGCGCTGGGGTTCGACATCTTTTCAACGCGCGTTGTTGGCGGTGAACGGAAGGCGGAAGCCGTGCACACGATCGCAGCTGACCAGGGGATTGCGGTTCGTGACATCATCGCGATCGGCGACAGCATTACTGATTACAAGATGCTGAACGAGGTGGCAAGCCAGGGCGGCATCGCCGTCGTCTTCAATGGCAACGAATATGCCGTGCCGTATGCAAACGTCGGCCTCGCATCGGTCGATATCCGATTCCTCTCACTGATCTGTGAAGCATTCACGCAGCATGGCAAGGAAGCGGTAATGGAGCTGGTAACAAGTTGGGAACGGAATCGCGAGAGCTTTGCAAACGATCCCGCGGTGATCCCGGACAGCGTGGTCACCGCAGAAATCAGAGCGTTCCTTACGGCCCACGCAGGGAACTTCCCATTCCCGTACTTCCACAACCTCGAACGCGCGGACGATCGCAAGCGGGCGGAAATAACCGCGATCCATAAACGGTTCCGCATGCAGGTGCGAGAAGACGCAGGTAAGTTGGGCTGAACTGAAGGAATTCGCGCACGCGCGGTGGAATTCCGATTCTTATTTATGGATGGCGCGGACTCTTTCTTGTATCATGAGTGGAGTGGAGGAATCGGAGAAGGCAGAGGTGAAGACGGCAGAGGAGCTGCTGCTCGTCGGCGAAACGTGCCTCAACGCGGGGAAATTTGAGGATGCAATAGCGATTTACAAGGAGATAGTGAAGCGAGAGCCGCGACTGCCCACGCTCGCAAAGGCCTGTAACGATTGCGGCGTCGCTTACGCAAGCCTGAAGATGAACGAGATGGCTATTAGCTTCTTCAATGCAGCGCTGAATCTCAGCGATTATCTCATGGATGCGGGCATCTCAACCTGTATCAATCTTGGCCAGGTCTACAAACTGATGGCTGAGGACGAGAAGGCCGAAGAGTGCTTCAGAAGAGCCGAGCTGCTCAAGAGAGAGCATAAACGACGTGAAGAAGAGATGAAGCGCGCATTCTCGTATGTGGATTGAATCGACCGCCTTTTTTAACTGCGTGCGCTGCTCGTCCGGGTCACGGCTGCCCACCGGTATTCGAGTACTGGAGAAGTAACCGTTTCGCGCTCTCACTATTCACCTTATCGATCTTCAGCCCGGTATGCCGCAGTGGCGGGCCGCTGCTTGCGGTTTCACGTAATCCTACGTAACCTTTTTTATCGTGGTAAGATTATAGGAGAAGAGTGGGTGGAGCATATGGAGAAAATAACCGTAAGTTTGATAAAAGCGGATGTCGGGGGATTTCCCGGGCATTCAACAGTGCATCCCGATTTGAAAGAGCGGGCGAACAAGGAATTGAAGCAGGCGAAGCAGAATGGCTTACTTGTGGATTATCACATCATGAATGCGGGCGATGATTTAGAGTTGCTGATGAGTCATCGCAAAGGTGTTGATTCGGAAGAGATCCACGGCCTGGCGTGGCGCACCTTTGAGGCGGCGACCGAAGTCGCGAAAGAGCTCAAATTGCACGGCGCAGGTCAGGATTTGCTCGTGGACGCGTTTAGTGGTAATATCCGTGGCATGGGGCCGGGTATAGCGGAGCTGGAATTTGTGGAACGCGGCTCCGAGCCCCTGGTGGCGTTCATGATGGACAAGACCGAGCCAGGTGCATTCAATTATCCAATCTATAAGATTTTTGCCGACCCGTTCAACACCGCGGGGCTCGTGGTGGATCCCACGATGCATGATGGGTTTATCTTCGAGGTTTGGGACATCAAGAAGAAGAAGCGGGTATTTTTGCGCACCCCTGAGGAGCTCTACTCATTACTCGCCTTGATCGGCGCGAAGAGCGAGTACGTGATTAAGCGGGTATATCCAAAGGTCACGAGCCCGCTGCCGAAGGACGAGCCCGTGGCCGTTATCAGCACGGAGAAGCTCTTCTTTACCGCGGGCAAATACGTGGGAAAAGATGATCCGGTCGCTCTGGTACGCGCGCAATCGGGTTTGCCGGCGTTGGGCGAGGTCTTAGAGCCGTTTGCCATTCCGTATCTCGTCAGTGGCTGGATGCGGGGCTCCCATAACGGTCCGATCATGCCCGTCTCGTTCACCTATTCGAAGTGCACGCGGTTTGATGGACCACCACGCGTCCTTGCCGCGGGATTCCAGATCAGTAAGGGGCGATTGGTGGGGCCTGCAGACCTCTTTGATGATCCTGCGTATGATCGTGCGCGCTGGAAAGCAGGGCTGATCGCGGATTACATGCGCGCACACGGGCCATTCGAGCCGCACCGACTCCCGATCGAGGAGATGGAATACACTACCCTCCCCAACGTTATGAAAAAGCTTGCAGGACGCTTCGAGGAGACGGAGAAAGAGGTACACATCGATTAAGCATTTTTTCTCCATTTTCTTTTGTTCGCTCTCACTGGATGGAGAGGAAAGCTGAGGATAAGCGCACTATCGTCGTCGGCAGGAAATGGAGCTCAAGGATACCTATTGCGAGGCATTTGAGGGGCTCGTTGCTCGTCTCTACGTAACCGCTTATGATGAGCGACGGGTGCGTCAGGCGGTCAGCGGTGCCACGGCACTGCCCTGCACGGTCTTTGGTGAGTCCGAGGGTGGCGTCGAGCAGTGGTTGCTCGAACAGGAAACACCAGATGGCCGGAAGGGCGCACTCATCCAGATCTGGGCGAATTCCGGTCCCGGAGCGCCCCAGAAGCTCGAATACGAGCTCGCCAAACGGGTGCGACAGGGGATACTCGTTGTACCCACGACCTCGGTCTTCAATGCGCTTTACTCTACGGAGACCATCGATACGATGGCGAAGGTGGGGCACTGCGGCGATGGATACGAAACCGTTGAGCACCGATTCGGACGGGAGGTTATCGTCGTGCCGATCATGATGGGCGAATTCGTGATCGAGCGCAGGATAAGCTACCAGCGGGGCGTCATGGGCGGCAATCTCTGGCTCTTCTGCACCAGCCTTGAGTCAGCCCTGGAAGCGGGTGAGCGTGCCGTTGCCGCGATCGAGAGCGTTGAGGGCGTGATCGCGCCCTTTGGTATCTGCTCCGCAGGCTCAAAGCCAGAGACGAATTTCCCGGAGATCGGCCCGACGACCAACCACTGGTACTGTCCCACGCTGAAACACCACATCGCGGATTCGCAGGTGCCTGACGGTGTCGTAAGCATACCTGAAATCGTGTTCAACGGCCTCACGCTCGATTCGGTAAAAACGGCTATGCGCGCCGCTATTCTAAGCGTGCGGGATGTTGAGGGCGTCGTAAAAATCTCAGCCGGCAATTACGGTGGTAAGTTGGGAACGTACAGGATCTTTTTACGGGAAGTCCTGTAGCGGCGGAAGTCCTGTATCCTTCGTATCGTATGCGCTACTGCTGTCCGCCTTGTACCAAGAAGATTTTTACTGCTACCCTTCTGACCTGACCATGATTTAGCTTCTTATGCAGAACGCGAAGATAAAGAAAAGAGACGGTAGTCATGGTAGAGCAGGAGTTCCTTACGGCATTTAAAGCGGTCTTTATGTATCAGGCGCGGAAGAAATTCGGGCTCGCGGAAAACGTCAGCACCTCCGGACGGATCGCGCGGCCGTTGGTCATCCCACTCTATATCCTCCTGCTTTATTTCTTCACACGGAACCACTACACGCTCCCACTCACGATCCTTACCTTCATCGGCTGCGCCTGGCTGAGCGCCATTGCGATGGACTCCATCAGGCGAATTTATCACATTCGTTCCGAGCTGGCGGAGCTGGCTGCAAATACAGGGAAGCGATTTCGTGAGTTCGAGGCGTTCTCCTTCCGCGAGCGGTGCATCGTCTATTTGATCTCTGCGCTCGTTCTGACCGGCGTCTTCGCCAGTGGTATGTTCCTCATCGCGTTCTTGCGCACGGGCGAGGCAAACCCACAGATCTTTATGGGCATGTTGAGCATCCCGCTCGTTATGCTCCTGGAATTCAAAGGGGTACTGGGAAGAGATAAACGCGCACCTGCACGTACAAGCGATAATGGCTAATACGAGACGTTTGTATGAGCGGATAATCTACGGGATAACGCATAAAAAACCGAAATCCTTATAACTTGACATTACGAGTTTTATAGGCTACGCTAATACGAATTCATGTTATATCGCAATCTAAGGGGCATTACTCAGCCATAACCAGTTAAAAGCTTTATATACTTGTAGCC
>Ga0265594_1001386_pt1 | contig 18769 bp, 20 predicted proteins | sample saktaG_11_FD_190147 | JGI IMG/M metagenome (GOLD analysis project Ga0265594, IMG submission 190147) | Saline water microbial communities from Sakinaw Lake, British Columbia, Canada - sak_2011_5_24_80m | ecosystem: Environmental > Aquatic > Non-marine Saline and Alkaline > Saline ... | reverse complement strand
CTTCACGATTGATGCAGAACTCAACCGGGTTATCGCTGAGGCCATAGAGAAGAGAATTGCTCTGGTAGAAATTGTTCCCGGTAAGGGGTCAGGACAACTGAAAAAACGTGTCTTACGATTCCTGGCGCAGCCGGAAATAAAAAGCCAATATCACCGGTTGGAGAAGGACGACAAGAATTTCGGGAGAATTTTCGTACATTTCAGACATTAGGCTACAAACATTTCACTCGTGCTTGAATAGTAAAATTGGGCACAGGAAAGCCGGGGAATAATCCCCGGCTTTCCTGTTTTTATGTAGGCATAATTTTAGACCAGCGCCATCTGCTGTTCAGATTAGCCACACAATAGCTTAATTTTGTTGCCTACGGAGAACAAAAAAAGGACCCAGGGGAAACTCCCCCGGGTCCTTCTCTGATGAATACCGGCATCAGAACTCAAACAGCGCTGGCTGTTCAGCCTCTTTCTGTGCTGCTATACCTTCTCTTTCCTGCCGTCGCTCAGTTCTACCTTTCTCTTGTCTGACTTTAACCTTTTGGTGATATAGCCACGATTTAAGCCTGTTCAGCTCTACCCTCTGGTAGTTACTGATTGAGTCTACGGCAATATCAGCGGGCATTTCGCCCTTATTCCAATGCCGATAAGTCATTGTAGCTACGTAAAGGTATATCTGGCTCCAGTCGTGATCCATAGGTGCGGTGAGACCTGCAGTATAGAGGTAGGCGCAGGCTTCGGCATCCGTGCCGGTCATCTCCTCCCCTTTGAGTGCTCTCATGTTCATCTCAAGCCTCTCCAGGGTAATAGCGTTCTTCAGCCATTCGGGCAAGGTATCACCCCAGCCTCCCGGAAACACAAGAATAGGGTCGGTAAAGACACCTACAATATCGGAGATGCCTTTCTCAGCTGTATTGGATGTATTCAATTATTAACTCCTTTTCATATATTTTTGGGTATAGTTACCCCTTCAATCACTGGTAATTTAAGATGGTATTAGATTAGCGGTTGCTGGCTGCCGTTCCTGGTATGCTCTTGCTCTACCTCTATTGCTCCATCGGGGATAGACTGGCGCACAGCCTCTATGGCACTTCTCACATTGCCTATACGCTCGATATCACAAGTAAGGCGGATAAGACGTTGGTCTATATACTGAGGTAAGTCGGTTATCTTTCTGGCTACCTCTGCTTTCACTTTAGCTTCAGCCAGAAATGACTCGGCCAGGTTAATCTGGCGTTCCACCATATCCATCGCCTCATTTACCCTTAGAGCACTCCATTTGATAGGCATAGTTTCACCTCCTTTCTGTTCGATTTATGCCCGATGCGACGTATAAAAACAGGGGGTTTTGCTCCCCCAGTGCGTGGGAGTAAAACCCCCTGTTTTTGCCAAAATCAACTGAAAAGGAGAAATATGGAGATAGTTTATAAACGCCCCAACACGAGGAAGTGTTATTGGCTTTGCCGAGAGTGTCTTAAAGGGCATACCCATCGGTGTTTCCCAAAGTGCCCCGATTATCTCTCTATAGCCAAAGTTAAGAACCTGAGGAAGTAGCCGGCTTTGGATGAGAAATGAACGGGTAACTATACCCGAAAATCAAGCTAGAGAGGAGGTGAAACTATGCCTATCAAGTGGAGTGCTCTACGTGTTAACGAAGCTATGGATATGGTGGAGGAGTATGTCAATCAGGCTGCCGAGCCGTTAGACCAGGCGAAGATTGTCGCTAGTGAAGCCAGAAACATTACTAACCTGCCCCAGTACCTTGACCAGCGTCTTGCTCGGCTATCTGTCGATATTGAGCGGATAGACTACATCAGAACTTCTATCAATGCTGTCCGCAGAGATTTACCCGACGGAGCAGTAGAGGCCGAAAAGAAATCAGAAAGCCATGGCCGGCAACCGGCACTGGTAAGCTAAAGCAGTCATCGTTAACGAAAATAGGCTGGGGGGTAATTCCTCAGCCTATTTTTTTGTTCCTAATTTCACATTGTAAGCAATTGTTGCCTCGACTGCACAATCTGGACTTTCGTGTAATAGTGAGTTGAAGAGCATAATGAAAAAGGGCGGTATACCACTTACCCGATTTCATCTGGGGCTACCCACACGGGAGGGGGAGGTTTCAATATTTTAACTAGTGGGGAAAGACGTAGAAATCCCTAGTACCCCAGTTTCCCCTGGCAGAGCCCGCTATTCTGTTCTACTTACCTTCCTTTATTGAACGCTTCAGCGCTCCTTACCCCTGGAGTATTAGTGTGTATTACCTCTTGGTCGGCAATTTCTAAGGCTTTGTCCAGCCTTTCTACGCCTTCGTCTATTTGTTCTTCGGTAGTAATCAAGGGTGGTGCAATAACGAGAGTGTCATACCAGGAAGCGACATATAACCCGAGCTTCAGCGCCTGAGCAGCTATTCTATCTGTCATAAGAGCTTTGCAAAACTTATCAGCCTTGGTATTAAAGGGCTCTTTTGTCTTTCTATTCTTCACTATCTCAAGAGCCCAAAAGTGACCAATGCCTCTGGTATCGCCAATACATTGGTGATGGTCCTCCAATTCATATAATCTCTTTTCCAGGTATTTACTAACTCTCTGAGGAAGCCCCGTAGCCATGAGCTTTTTATATTCGGCTACTGCTGAGGGGATAGCTGATAAGGCAAGCGGATGGAATGAATAGGTATGTCCATGAACCAGGGTTTCTTCTTCAAAATAGTCGGCAATCTTTCTCGTGGTTACGGTAACTCCAACCGGAGTATATGCCCCGGTGCATCCTTTGGCTGTGGTTAATATATCCGGGATGACATTCCAGTTTTGTGCTGCCCACACCGGCCCGGTGCGATACCAACCGCTCATCACTTCATCGGCAACAAGCAATACGCCATTTTCATCGCAGATTTTTCTTAATCGAGGTAGATATTCTGGTGGTGGCACTATTCTACCGTTGGTACCGACTACCGGCTCAACAAGCACCGCCGCCACATTTCCCTCCTCTTTAATCATGTAATCTACATATTCAGCACACTGTATCTTACAATCAGGATAATCCAGTCCAAATGGACACCGATAACAGTAAGCATCGGGGGCAAAGCGGACACCCTCTACCGTACATCTGGCTCGCTCGGCATACCATCGTCTTGGGTCTCCGGTAAATGAAACACCGGCGGCTGTGGCCCCATGATATGAATGATACCTTGAAATTACCTTATAACTGGGTGCCATATACTGTCTGAGTATCTTTAAGGCGGCTTCATTGGCTTCAGTTCCTGATGTGGAGAAGAAGAATTTATCTAAACCCGCAGGCATTACGGTAAGTAAAGCTTCAACTGCGTTGGCGGTAGCTTCCTGGGCAAATGCCGGAGCTACATAAGGCATTTTCTCAGCCTGCTTGACTATAGCCTCAATTATTACCTTGTTTTTATGACCAAGATTAGAACACATTAGTTGAGACGAGAAATCGAGGTAACGTTTACCGTTCCCGTCATACATATAGACGCCTTCAGCGTCTGTGATGAACAACGGCTTCCATCCCTTTTGTGCTCTCCAAGTTCCATAGATGTGTTTGGCTAATGCCTCAAACTTTTCTTCTGCCTTAGTCACTTTTATCTCCTCCTTCTTTGTATTCCGGGGAACTTCTATACGAGCTTTTATAGTGGGGGTCCTTCAGATACGGGCAAGAATTACCGCATGCTTTTAGAAGACCACATTTGACGTTGTGGCTTCCATCGTCCCATTCAAGAACAAAGGCGCTAACATGCCTTATAGGACAGTGGACGCGGCGCCTTTCAACTATTTTGGCCATCTATTAACCTTCCTCGCCGAGAAGTGACCTTAATTTTGATACACGTCCCCCTCTTTTCCTGACTATCAGCGTAAAGGCTCGGGGAACATCTGCCATTAGAGACTTTGATTGTTCCGCCGCATCCGAGTAAAACTTTATCATCTTCTCTTCTATCTCTACCGCCTTATCCAGGGCATCAGAATAGCTGGCTTCCTCTGCCAGTTCAGTTTTCAGCGTATATTCGTCCGGATTGAGATTAAAGGCAAAACAACCCTCAAGGGCATCGGTGATAACTCCATAGTATGCCCTTTCAATCTGCACTATGTTTTTCTGGTTCTCTTTGACAAACGGGAGGAAAACATCCTCAGCTTTCGAGTATCTCTGAGACAAATCTTCGTAGAACCTGGCACAGTCTTCCTCAAGTTTTTTGGAAAAACTGATGGCTGCCGAAGCCGTATTTATTTCCATCTATAGCCACCTTTGAATGACAATTTTGCTTTCGGTGAAGAATCGGACGGCGTCTCTACCCTGTCCATGCAAGACGCCGAAGAATGAGTCCTTCATCCCGCTAAAGGGGAAGAAAGCCATAGGCGCCACGATACCAATGTTTATGCCCACATTACCCGACTCAATTCGATATTGGAATTCTCTGGCAGCTTTACCACTTGAGGTGAAAATAGCGTGTGCATTACCAAAATTGCTATTGTTAGCCATTTTTATCGCTTCATCAAGGTCTTCAGCTCGCATAACACTGGCTACCGGGCCGAAGATTTCTTCCCGGCCAATGGTCATGTCTGGTGTAACACTCTCAAAGACAGTCGGGTTAACGAAACACGTATCCGGATAATCCCCGATAATGGTTGGTTTTCTACCGTCAAGGATGGGTTTTGCTCCCTCGGCTATACCTTTTTCTATGTACCCTAAGACTCTCTCTTTACCGTCTATGGATTGCATTGGACCCATCTGAATTGACTCATCAAGTCCATAACCAACCCTTATCTTAGATGCTGTAGTAACGAAGGCATCCAAAACCTTATTGTAGAAGGCATCATCCTTACCCACAATTACCAGATTGGCACCCGACAGGCACCGCTGACCCGCATTGCCGAAGAAAGACGTCATCAAAGCTGGTATAGTTCTGGCTATATCAGCATCTGGCATTACCACCATGAAGTTCTTGGCGCTAGTTTGGGCGATAACTCTCTTACCGGTCTCGCCGCACTTTCGGTAAATATCTTTCCCTACTTTGGTGCTGCCAACAAAGGTTATCCCTTTAATATCCGGGTGCTCCAGCATAATTGATGCCGCATCGGCTCCGCCATGGACCAGGTTGTAGACACCTGGTGGGAAACCAGCCTCGTCTATTAGTTCAGTCAATTTCACCTGACTAATCGGGTCTCTGGGCGAAGGTTTTACTACAAAGGTATTCCCAGTAGCCAGAGCAAACGGTGAAAACCAAAGCGGCACCATAAACGGGAAGTTAAATGGAGCAATATGGCCGAAAACGCCTAAAGGTTGGTAAATGGCATATTCGTCTATGCCGCTGGCGATATCCTCTAAATTATATCCCATCATCAAGGAGGGAATCCCGGTAGCAACTTCAACCATTTCAATGCCGCGCCTTGTTTCCCCTCTCGATTCATCAATGGTTTTGCCATGTTCCATCGTCTGGACTCGGCTTAGCTGCTCAAAATTCTCCTCTAATAACTCTTTTAACCTGAAAAGGCACCTTACCCTGGCAAGCGGAGGCGTCTGCCTCCATTCGGGGAAAGCCTCTTTAGCTGCTTTTATGGCTGCATTTACCTCAGCCTTGGTTGACATGGGAACTTTAGCCAGGGTCTTCTGGGTAGCTGGGTTGACAATATCTAAAATCTGGTCTGATTCGGACTCGACCCATTCTCCATCAATGTAGTTTTGGAGCTTCATTACCTCTTTTATTGGTTCTTCTAGAATCGTCATGTGTCTTACCTCCTCTTAATTGATTCCATTACTTCGAGCCTACAGTAAATTTTGCCAAACAATGTTGTGATACTTAAGCGGTTTATTATGTACGAAAACTTCCACAGAACTAATCCCCTCTATTGACGGGAGTTTCTTTTTGACAAACTGGCTAAGCATGTTGATGTTTTGAAAACGGGTAGATATTAATATATTGAATCTGCCTATGGATAGTGAAGCAAGGTATACGGCCGGGTCTTTGAGTATGGCATCTATCACCTTGTGGGCAAACTGGTGGTTTATGACAATGCCCATCGTTGCCCAGACTTCATATTCCAATACTTCAGGGTCCGGCACGACTACTATCCGAAACACATCGCTTTTCAACATATTTGCCACGTGCTTTCGTATAGTACTCTCCCCCATGCCTAATCTCGATTTCAAAGTTGCAGTACGAGTGAGCCCGTCTTCTGCCAAAATGTCAAGTATCTGCTGGTCTTTTTCATCAATCTTGTATTGTTTAGGGTTGCTTTTGACATCAAAATAATACTCCCCGGTGGTTTTGTTCTCCTTAAAATGAGGCGCCGGCCAAGAAAAATGGTAGTACTTCCTAGGCTGTACCAGCATCATCGTCTCTGTTCTTTGAATGTCTCTAATCCTGGCCAGTTGCGAGTTAACAAAGTATGTTAACTCCTCAATACTTTCAAAGTGCACCGCAACGATGATATCAAACTCGCCAAGGCCGTAAGCCACAAAGTATACCAAGTGGTACTGCATAAGCTGACTGGCCACACGCTCCAAAGACCGGGGTTCTACTTTAATTCCAATTTTGGCCCATGCTTTGTATCCGAATAACACGGGGTTACGGAGTGCAATTATCTTAATGGTACCACTCTTCTTCAAGGCACTCATATGACGACGTACAGTACTCTCGCTTACACCGAGAATAGAGGCCAGAGTAGTATTCTTCTGGAAACCCTTCTCCAGCAATACACTTAGTAGCCTTCTAGATAGCTCTTCCGCCATTTCTTTCTCCTTAATTCATAAAGTAGGACTTCGTCAGCCTTGTCTTAAAGATCACGGCGAAAAGACTTGGTGCCATTTTCTATCTACGCACCTCTACCTACTCACCTAGCGGCTGTACCGCCTGTAGTTAATATAGTATAACCTAGTATAACCTGAGAAACAAATATAGTCAATAGTATTGACAAAATGACGAAAGTGTGCTAGAATTTCTCCTAATTAGCAGTAATAGTTAATTTTTTGTGATTTTTGCTAAAATAACGGTAGGGAGTGGCATAAAGAAAACTACGTAAGTGTATCTACCTTCCTTCAAAGATAAAGTAAGGATTTATGCAAGTGCGTACTAGTATAAGAATGAGTTGACTCAAGGAGTTAAAATAAGCAAAAGGGGGTCAAAATGGGTAAAGGGAGAGTATTAGTAATAGGAGCAGGAGCACAGGGTGGGCCATGTGTCTCAATTCTGGTAAGGGATAAAGATATATCTGAGGTAGTCTTAGCTGATTTAGACATTGACCTGGCAAACAAGGTTAAGGCCAAAGTAAAAAATGACAAGCTCAAGACTATGAGGGTAGATGCGAGTGATGTTGAGAGTATTGTGAAGGCCGCCGAAGGTGTAGACGTTATCATCAACCTGACACTGACTGAATTCAACTCTAATATCATGCAAGCTGCCCTGAGATGCGGAGCCCACTATGTTGATACATCTTTTGGGGAAGGTAGCTCCTCAGACATACGCGCCACAGATAATATCCTGGCACAGATGATGGAAAACAGACCTCTTACCTTCGATAAAGAATACAAAGAAGCTGGTTTAACAGCCCTACTTGGGTGTGGCGCGTCTCCTGGGACTGTGAATGCGTTAGCCAGATATATGTGTGACAAACTGGATAGTGTGGATGAAATACGTATTAGAATCGGCCGAAGGCCTTTGGCAAGCTCTGGGGAAGTTGTTAGAGGTTGGGCACCAACGTGGTCTCCTTTCCGCGCGCTTTGGGGATACGCAGTTGAGCCCACAATATTTGAAGATGGAAAATATAAAAAGTACCCCATCTATAGTAAGTGCGAAGACTACGAATTTCCTGTTCCTATTGGCACAATTCCGCTTGTTTACCATCAACACCAGGAACCGATAAGCCTCCCATATTTTATAGGCAAAGGCATTAAGTACTGTGACTTCAAGTATACTATAGACAACGAGGTGGGTACCTTAATTAAGACAGGGCTCTCTAGTTCGGAACCCGTGGAGGTGAAAGGTGTCAAGGTTGCGCCTCGAGATGTTTTGCTGAAGATAGTACCTCGTCCTGGGGATATGTTCTTAACTGAAGATGAAAAGACGGCTAGTCTTCCACTAAAAGTCACTGCAGGGTGCGCAATAGAGGTAACCGGGGCGAAATCAGGTCAGAAAGTAGAATATAAGGCGACATTCCCCATTGTCCTCTACTCCAACTCAGAGGAAAAATTGGAGCTTTATAGAAGATTTGGGGCAACAAATATTTATGTTTGCCTCCCAGCAGTTGTAGGAGCCAAGATGTGCATGGCAGGTGATGCAGAAAAAGGTGTTATCGGCTCCGAGTGCCTGGATCCAATAAAGTTCCTAGAAATGATGGCACAATCAGGTTGGCCGTTGAAATTTGCAGAAACGTGCTCAAAAGAAGTTTGTATAACTCTATAATAAAATAGAGAAAAAACATAGGTGGTTATACATGGCTGGAATTAAGAGACTAGCAGTTATACCTAATAAATGTAAGGGATGCCACAGGTGTGAACTAGCCTGTTCTTTCAGGAAATTCAATACTCACAGCTTGTATCTAGCGGCTCTACATGTAAATAGTTTAAATGTGGATAGCATAGTTTCAGCGCCCTCAATATGTATAGACTGTGGCAGGTGCATTGAGGCATGTCCAGTGGCAGGTGCTCTTCATAAAGATCATAAGCTAGGTACCATCAAGGTGACAGACAAGTGCACTGGTTGCGGCGAGTGTATCTCGGCATGCCCCTTCGACCTTATTAGAATAAACCCAAATACGAGGAGGGCCTTCAAATGTGATTACTGTGATGGTGATCCAGAGTGTGTTAAGCACTGCCCATACCATGCGTTAGTGTACGTCGACGAAAATAGAACGAACAAGCTTACTCTCGCAACGAGGGTAATACCATAGCAAATATATATATGGTGAAAGTGAAATGAACGGATATGCAGGGTATCTCTTAAGAATTAACCTGGCTAATAGGAAGATAACGCGAGAGCATCTAAACCCAAAAACAGCTCAGATGTTTCTTGGAGGTAGCGGATACGCTGCGAAGATACTGTGGGACGAGCTTGAACCCAAGATTGACCCGCTTGGTCGAGGGAACAAATTCATTATAGCCACAGGGCCACTTGTAGGGACTTTGTGTCCAGGCACGGATTCTTGGGTCGCATGTTTTAAATCTCCTCTAACAAACTGCTGGGGCGAGTCACGTAGCGGAGGCGGATTCGGTCCGGAATTAAAAAGGGCAGGCTACGACTTCGTTGTCCTTGAAGATTCTTCAGATGAACCGGTGTATATATGGATACGAGACGGAGAAGTTGAGATAAGAGAGGCAAAACACCTGTGGGGGAAAACAATACCTGAGGTAGAAGGGGAATTAAGAAAAGAGGGCGATAGCGAAGCCAGAATCGCATTAATAGGCCCCGCAGGTGAGAATCTAGTTCGATTTGCAAGTGTTATGAGCAATGGTAGAGCTGCAGGGAGGTGTGGAGGTGGAGCAGTATTAGGTTCTAAGAAAGTTAAGGCGATAATGGTTCAAGGCCACGGAGGAGTGTCTGTAGCAAAACCAGAAGCGTTTTTGGCTACAATTAGCGAAGTGGAGAAAATTCAACTAAAGCTAGAAGTTTGTGGTACAACCCAAGGCTGTTTCGGTGCCGGAACAATGTCCTTCACAGGTTCTTTTGATGCAGCTGGAGCTATACCCACAAAATACGGAGCTTCGAATTGCTGGGATGGGAAAGGGGATGAGTTTTACAAGCAGTTGCGAGACAAGTACTTGGTTGGCTCCGGGTCCTGTGAAGGTTGCACAATGAGCTGTACCAAATATACCAAAGTGAAAGAGGGTAAATGGAGGACACCGCTAACGCACGGGCCTGAATACGAAAGCATCACATGTTTTGGTCATCTAATGCTAAATGACAACGTCGAGGCAATCATTCATGCCAGTCATCTTTGTGATATTTACGGAATGGATACCATATCTTGTGCTTCTGCAATTGCCTTCGCTATGGAATGTTACGAAAAAGGGTGGATAAACAAGAAAGACACAGATGGTTTGGAATTGACCTGGGGGAACATGGATTCGGTGAAGATACTTATTGAGAATATTGCTAAGAGAAAAGGCTTTGGAAACGTGTTGGGAGAAGGAACCAAAAGGGTTGCAGAAAAAATAGGAGGCGAAGCACCCAACATCGCTCTACATGTGAAGGGTTTGGATATTCCGGCCCATGATCCTCGAGGACATTATGCTGGCAAAGCTTGGCATGTACAATATGCAACCGCAAATAGGGGAGGGTGTCATATACATCCTCAAGAGCCTACGCTTGTTATGTCTGCTCGTTATAGCAAAGATTTAGGGATACGTTTTAGCGAAGGTTCAGAGCTGAAGGAAAATGAATTCCCGCTGGCTGCGACAGACCCGCTAACATTAGAAGGTAAAGTTAAAGTAGTCCTATGGACGCAGAATTATGGCGATGCCCAAGAATCTATAGGAGCTTGTAAGTTTCACAACTATGCTACGGCTGCCTTTAATCCAGAAACATACGCAAAAATAACTTCTTATGCAACAGGCATAAACATAACCCCAAGCGAATTAATGAAAATTGGGGAGAGAGTATTCAATTTAGAACGTTGCTTTAATGTTCGTGAAGGTATAAGGAGAAAAGACGATTCAATACCTAAGAGACTCTGCTTGGTTCCTACTTTTGGCCCATTTAGTCAAGATAGCAGAAGAGCTACGAGCAAAGAGGAGCTGGATGCCATGCTAGATGAATACTATCAAGCAAGAGGATGGGGAAAAGAGACGGGTATACCCTCCGAGCAAAAACTCAGAGAACTGGGATTGGGAAATGTAGCTGAAGGGCTGGCTAAGTACATAGAGGAGATTTAGACAATGGAAACTGAGTTAGCTGTAATCGGAAGTGGACCGGGAGGCTTGTCCGCTGCTATTGAAGCTGCCAAATTTGGGGTTAAGGTAGCAGTTGTTGATGAAAACCCAAAGCCGGGGGGCCAGCTTTTTAAGCAGATACACAAGTTTTTCGGCTCCGAAAAACACAAAGCAGGGGTAAGAGGGATTGATATCGGGAACCAATTACTACAACAATGCCAGGACTTTAACGTTGATTTGTTTCTCAATACTGAGGCTTGGGCAATATTTGACAATGGTAAAGCTCTGGGACTAAAACGAGGCACAGATAAAATAGAGAAGCTAAGCACCAAGAAGTTAGTTTTAGCTACCGGGGCTATGGAGAACTCTCTAGCATTTCCCGGGTGGACCTTGCCTGGAGTTCTTGGAGCCGGGGGTATACAAACGTTAATGAACTTACACCGTGTCTTGCCTGGACAGCGCGTTTTGATAGTTGGCACAGGTAACGTAGGTTTAATTGTATCTTATCAACTGATTCAAGCAGGAGCCGAAGTAGTGGCAGTAATAGATATCCTGCCTAAGATAGGGGGTTGGGGCGTACATGCCAGCAAAATTCGCAGGTTAGGAACCCCTATTCTCACCTTTCACACGGTGAAGGAAGCAACCGGGAATGGAGAGGTTAAAGGAGCAGTAATAGCAAAAGTAGGACCAGGCTATAAAATAATCCAGGGAACCGAAAGAGAACTAAAAGTAGATACAATAGGCATAGCAGTAGGCCTTACCCCAATGGCCGAACTTGCCTGGTCAGCAGGGTGTCAGCTTGCTCACGTTCCAGAGCTGGGTGGATGGGTACCTGTACATAATGAGAGGATGGAAACGACCCTTAAGGACATTTACGTAGTGGGTGATGTCTGTGGTATAGGAGAAGCTAGTACGGCCATGGAAGAAGGCCAAATTAGTGGCATTGCCGCAGCTGAATCATTGGGATACCTAAAAAGGGGGAAGGCAGAGGAATTGTTGGAAGAAAGGCGAAAAGGACTTGATACATTACGAGGAGGACCATTCGCAACACACACAAAGGCAGGTAAGGGAAAACTTATGAAAAGGTACTATAAATCATGAGGACATTGCGTTTTAATGTTTTATCAGAAGAGGAGTTAATGGAATTACCGGGGTTTCCGTCCTTGGATGTAATTGAGAAAGGGAAACCAGTCGCTGTTATTGAATGCGCTGAAAAGATCCCCTGTAATCCCTGTGAAGCCTGTTGTCCTCAGGGAGCAATTACAGTTGGTGAGGATATAAACAACCTCCCCAGCCTAGATCCATATAAATGTACAGGTTGTGGATTATGTATAGCTGCCTGCCCTGGATTAGCCATTTTCGTAGTAAGAAAGGCCTACAATGAATCAGATGCCTTGATTAGCATACCTTATGAATTTCTGCCTCTACCTGAAGTTGGTGAGCAAGTTGAGGCACTAGACCGGGAAGGGAAGAAAACCTGCTTAGCTAAGGTTGCCAAAGTTAGAAACAGTAAGAAATATGATAGAACCCCGGTGGTATCTTTTACTGTGCCTAAAGAAAAGTGCATGGAGGTAAGGCATATAAGACTTTTGTGAGATTAAGCATAAAAGCAATAAAGCCAAAATTCGGCCTTTGATTTAACAAGCAAAAGGAGAGCGTTCTATGGGCTTGAGAATAAAATACCATCCAATATTGGGAGAAGACCTGAGAAAAGACATGATTAGCATTGAAGTTGACGGTAGGGCTATACCTGCTTACGAAGGCGAACCAATAGCGGCAGCCCTGATAGCTTCAGATATAAAGACATTAAGAAAAACAAAAAGAATAGGGGAACCAAGAAGTCTTTTTTGTGCTAGAGGAGTTTGTACCGATTGTGTTATGACAGTTAACGGAACTCCCAATATCAGGACCTGCATCACACCAGTAGAAAAGGACATGAAAATTGAGAAGCAAGAGGGTTTAGGAAACTGGGGGGAGGAGCCCAAATGAACGAAGGGGAAGACATCATCATTTGTCGATGTGAAGAGGTATCCCGTAATACTATTGAGGATGCCATAGAGCAGGGATGCGATACGCTGGATAGCATAAAGCGAAGAACTCGAGCTGGCATGGGGCTCTGTCAGGGCAGAACATGCCAGCGATTAATTGCAGGGTTATTGAGAAATAAAACAGGCAAACCTTTAGAGGAGCTTAAGCCCCCTAATTTTAGACCCCCATTTCGCCCTATAAGCTTAGGCCTTCTGGCGCAAGAGGGCTACAGGTTAAGAAGGGAAGATGAGCTAAGGGATGGTGGCAAATGAAAAAAAGCACGGATGTCGTGATAATTGGCGGCGGGATAATAGGATGTGCCATCGCTTATTTCCTTTCTAGACAAATAAAGAACGTAGTACTCTTAGAAAGAAGGGGTATTTCTGCTGAGGCTTCAGGGGCAAACTATGGCATGATCTGGGTACAAACTAGGCAGCCAGGCTATGATATCACAGTAGCCAAAAGATCTCTTGAGTTATACCCTAGGCTAATTAGCGAAGTATTCGATATAGATATCGAATACGAAGAAAAAGGCGGCATGACCGTATTCTTAACAGAGCTTGAGAGAAAAGTTGCGGAGGTAGTTTTACGTTTAAAGAAGGAACAGGGGATACCAATCCAGCTGTTAGATAAAAACGAAACAAAAGAGTTGGAACCCGCCTTGTCAGAAGAAATCACAGGCTCTTTCTATTGCCCCATCGATACTCAATTAAATCCTATGCTAACAACCATTGCTTTCGCTCGAGCAGCTCAAAGAGAAGGGGCAATGATATACACAGAAACCGAAGTCCACTCAATAAAAGTTAATAATCAAGCTGTCAGCAGTGTAGTTACAAATAGAGGTGAAATCAAAACCGAAGTTGTAATAAATGCTGCCGGTAGTTGGAGTTCTCAAATTGGGGAGATGGTGGGGCTAAAGATACCAGTCTACCCTAATAGGCTACAGTCATTAGTAACGGAGCAAACACCGCGTCTTTTAAACCGGGTGATAATGGGTACGCAGATTCCCAAACATGCTACCTTCGAAGAAGCAATGAAAGGCTTCTCATATACTCGTGACATCAGTGAAGGGCAAGTAAGTACTGAGGCACCCTTGTACAAAGGGACACTATCCGATAATTCTATGATGTTTCTAAAACCTACGATCTCCGGAAATACAGTATGTGGCACAGTATTTGAGTTCGCGGGGCATGACAGAAGCACATCTTATGAAGGACTAAGCCTAATAGCATCAATGGCTGTAAGAGCAGTCCCCGCCCTTAAGGGTGTACAAGCCATACGGTCATGGAGTAACTTCGATCCTTATACAATAGATGGTATGCCCATTGAAGGGGAAACTGAAATTAAGGGGTTTATATTAGCACTAGGTCATGGGACTGCTATGTCTCAAGGCCCTGCCCTTGGCGAGACTCTCACTGAATTTATTGTCGATGGCAAGCCTATGCCATTCGCCAAGCAAACAAGTATAACACGCTTCAGTAGCTTAAAGTAGAAATAATTCACGGGTTTACCAAATTTAAATATATAAGGAGGAAGCTAAAAAATGAGAAGCACCATTTTATGAGATGGGTTAGAGGTTTAAACACGATATAGTTTTGATGTAGCACAAGTTGTTTCTAAATAAAAAGTCGAAGAAGATGTGAATGTAATAATCAAAGGACTCATGCAAACCAAACTATATTTTTAGGAGGAAAATATGAAATGTAAATTAGTAATCTGGAGTTTAACCGGACTATTAGTTGTGCTACCACTACTGGCATCATGCGCGACCCCGGCACCGACATCAACACCGACTCCCTCACCACCACCAGCAGAAGAAGTCTATGAGTGGGAATTCACCAGTTGGGCACCGAGAGGGACTATTGACTGCAGTATAGACGAGCACTTTGTTGATACTATTGAAGCTATGTCCGGTGGCCGAATTGAAATCAGCTTTCATGGAATTGGGGAACTCATGGAGCCTGATGAAGTTTTCGCGGCGGTGAAAGGGGGAGTAGTGGATATGGGTACTAGTGTTGGATACCATGTAGGTGAAGTTCCAATTAACGGGATTGAATACGCTTTTCCCATGGGTCCACCTTTGCTGGAGGAGCAGTGGATTTTATGGCATGATAGAGGGCTCTACGAATTTTACCGGGATAATGTTTATCTCCAGAGTAATATCTGGCTGTTACCTCCTCAGATACTAGTTTCGGTACCCGTAATGATATCGAAAAAGGAGATCACATCCCTTGACGACATTAGCGGAATGAAGGCTAGGGCTTATGGTTCCCATGCCAGCATGCTAGAGAAATATGGTGCCACTGTGGTTTGGGTGCCTTTCGCTGAGCTCTATACAGCACTGGCAACGGGGGTTATTGACGCGGCAGGCTGTCCCTCTATCTCGGAGATGTATGATTTGAAGCTTTATGAAGTTGCCAAGTATTTGGTTCTTCCTATGCAGGAGCCCTGGGTTGCCGGTTCGGTTATGGCTAATTTGGATTCTTGGAATGCTTTGCCCGATGACCTCAAGGCTATCGTTACCGTAGCCGCGATGGAAGCCAGCACATACGGTACCAGAGTACACCTACAAATAGATCAAAAAGCTGTTGGCGAGATGAAAGCACAGGGGGTTACCTTTGTCCATCTCCCACCGGAGGATGTGGCAAAGATCTATGAGATAGCAGATGAGGTATTGGATGAGCTGGCAGCGAAGGGGCCCGACTTCGCCGAGGCTATAAGCATTGTAAAGGAGTATGAGGAATTCTTGGGTTATAGGTAAAGTTAAGGTTGACTGAGCAATAAGAGTTGGAATAGTCGGGTGTTTACTTGGCTATTCCAACTCGGAGGGTGGCTTATGAATAAGCTTGGGGGTGCTCTTCATGCAATTGATGCCATCAGTGAATGGTCAGGTAAGATAGTCAGTATGCTTATTTTCCCTATCATTGGGCTGATAGTGTTGGACGTGGTAATGAGGTATTTTTTCAATGCCCCAATCAAGTATGCTCATGAGGTCAGTCTTTTTATGTTTGCTGGCCTGAGTCTGCTGGCTGGGGCGTATTGCCTTCGCCACAGGGCACATGTGAGGATGGACATAATTTACGGGCGCTTCTCACACCGCCAGCAGGCAATCTTGGATGTGATAACCGCCGGACTTTTTTTCCTCTTTCTTATCATTCTACTAAGAGAGAGCTTCTTGGGGGCCCTGGATTCGTGGCATCTCAAAGAAACCACAGTATCGGCAGCGCGTGCAATCCTCTGGCCGGCTAAAGCGCTAGTACCCATAGCCGCCGCTCTGTTGCTGCTTCAGGGGCTATCTAAGTTCATCCGCGACTTCTTTCACGCTGCCCTCGGGAAGGAGCTATCGTGAGTCTCGGGGTAATCCTCCTACTCACCTTTGGTGCTCTGCTGATAGTCTTCGCCAGTGGACTTCCCCTCGCCTTTGGCCTAGGAGGCATGGCTATGGCGTTCGGCCTTGTCTTTTGGGGTCCCCAATCCACGTTCCTAACCATTCAAGCCGCCTATGGTACAATGTTGTCCTTCGTCCTGCTGGCTGTCCCTCTCTTTATCTTTATGGGAAATGTGTTGGGTAAGTCAGGTATAGCCGACGAACTCTATAAGGCGATGCATCTTTGGATGGGTCCAGTAAGAGGTGGCCTAGCAATCGGCTCCGTCCTAATCTGCACCGCAATGGCGGCCATGGTTGGGCTTGTTGCCCCCGGGGTCGTTACCTTAGGGGTTGTAGGTATCCCCTCTATGCTGAAGCGCAAATACCAGCCGGAGATAATCACGGGGTCAATCATGGCTGGGGGGTCTCTGGGAGCACTTATCCCTCCGTCAATAGTGATGATGATTTACAGTCTTATCTCCAGGCAGTCAGTAGGGCAGCTGTTCATGGGTGGAGTCATCCCAGGCCTCATCCTTTCCACTTTCTATTGCAGCTATATAGCTATCAGAAGTTATTTACAACCTGACCTAGCCCCAGCGCTGCCGCCAGAGGAGCGGGGCACCATAAGGGGGAAAGTCATCGCCACGAGGTCGGTGGTGCTGCCTATTTTCATCATTATTGCTGTCTTGGGGTCGATATTTTTGGGGATTGCCACTCCCACCGAGGCAGCGGCTGTGGGTTCTGTAGCCGCACTTGTAGCGGCTGCTTTCCACCGCAAGCTCACCTGGGCAGTTTTAAAAGACGCCACCTACTCTACCTGCCTCCTCTCGGGCATGGTTATGTGGATAGTGCTTGGAGCCTCAGTATTCAGTCGCTATTTTTTCAGTGTTGGCGGCGCTGACCTGATTGCAGGGCTGCTAACCTTAGAGGTAAACCGCTGGATCATAGTAATAGCAATGCAGGTCAGTTTGATCTTTATGGGAATGGTCATGGACGATGTCGCCATGCTTATGATTGCTGGGCCTATCTACACTCCCATAATCTTAGCCCTAGGCTTCGATCCCATATGGTTCGGAATCCTTTTCATCATCAATTTGCAGATAGCTTACCTTACGCCACCTTTCGGATACGCCCTGTTCTATATGAGGGGGGTGGCTCCAGAGAGTATAACTATGGGACAAATCTATCGTTCTATCATCCCCTTCGTCATTCTCCAGATAATTGGTTTGGGCATAGTTATGGTATTCCCCCAGCTAGCCCTGTGGCTTCCCAGCTTGATGTTAAGATAACGAGATAAAAATATGAACAGTGAATAGAAAACTGTACTTGAGAAAAAGGCTAAACGATATGAGTTCCAAAAAAGTTGTGATTGTGATAGGAAGCCCAAGAAAAAACGGCAACAGTGCAACCCTAGCTCGTAAAGCTGCTGAGGGAGCTAGGGCTAAAGGAGCAGAGGTTGATATTTTCTACCTTCACGAAATGGACATAAAGCCATGTACTGCTTGCGATGTATGCCGTGACGACACTTCCAGAGACTGCAATATAAATGACGACATGAGTAAATTATATCCCAAACTACGCCAAGCAGATGCCTTGATTATCGCCAGTCCCGTCTTCTGGTTCACAGTTGCCGCTCAAACAAAACTTTTTATGGATCGTTGCTATGCTTTGGGAGGACCTCAAGGCTATGCTCTTAAAGGAAAACGAATCGGGGTAATACTGACTTATGGAGATATTGACCCCTTTAAGTCTGGTGCTGTGAATGCCATACGAACTTTTCAGGATATGTTCGCTTACATAGGCTCAAGTATTGTCGACATCGTATATGGAAGTGCCTCAAAGGCTGGTGAGATCAAAAACAATCGTGCTGTAGTGGAAAAGGCGTATATAATGGGCAAAGTGATATCGGATGTCAATAATGGACACGAAACCTTTCATGCAGCCAGCAGTCCTGCATAGTATCTTTGTTCATAGTTCACCGGTGACAGGAACCCGAGTCTTGGCTGCAAGCGCTGCCGGTTGTAGAATATCTCGATATACTCGGTAATATCCCGTATCGCCTTTTGCCTGGTTCTGTACCGGCGGTGATGAACAAGCTCCTGCTTGAGCGTCCCCCAGAAACTCTCCATCGGCGCATTATCATAGCAGTTCCCTTTACGGCTCATCGAGGCCTTCAGCCCGAACCGTTCCAGGATATTTCTGTACTCATGCGAGCAATACTGACTGCCCCTATCTGAATGGTGAATCAGCCCCTTGGCCGGGCGTTTGGCTGCCACAGCCTTAAACAAGGATTGACTGACCAGATTTCTGGTTAAGCGCTCTCCCATGGCATATCCAACAATATCAGCGGAAAAGAGATCCTTATGAGCAGCTACGTACAGCCAGCCTTCGTCAGTCGGCACGTAGGTTATATCACTCACCCATACCTTATTCGGCGCGGCAACCTTGAACTGCTGCTCCAGTATATTCTCAGCTACCGGAAGAGTATGCCTTGAATTAGTGGTAGCTTTGAAT
>Ga0265594_1001384_pt1 | contig 18801 bp, 16 predicted proteins | sample saktaG_11_FD_190147 | JGI IMG/M metagenome (GOLD analysis project Ga0265594, IMG submission 190147) | Saline water microbial communities from Sakinaw Lake, British Columbia, Canada - sak_2011_5_24_80m | ecosystem: Environmental > Aquatic > Non-marine Saline and Alkaline > Saline ... | reverse complement strand
TACTACCACCTGGTTCCCGGCTTCAACAGCCGCCTGGACGGGCTGCAGGCCGCCATACTGCGCGTCAAGCTCAAGTACCTGGATAAGTGGATAGAGCAGCGCAGGGAGAAGGCCGCCTTATATGCCAGACATCTGGGCAAGATAGCCGGCGTATCCGTGCCGCCTGAAGCGCCGGGCAACTACCACTGTTACAACTATTACACCATCAGGCTGACCAATCCCAAAATCAACCGCGAAGCAATTCAGAAAGGCCTCAGCGCCAGGGGCGTCTCCAGCATGGTCTATTACCCCGTCTCGCTGCATCTGCAGGACGTTTATGCCGCGCAGGGCGGCAGGAAGCTAGGCGATTTCCCGGTAAGCGAAAAAGCCCAGGAGGAGGTGCTGTCGCTGCCGATTTACCCGGAGATGACGGCGGAACAGGTGGCGCAGGTGGCCGAAGCAATTGAAAAATACATAATAATTTTCTATAACAGTAATCAAATATTTGATCACCATTAGGTATAATGGACGGGACATATGGAGCCGACTTACAACGTAATATCCTTATACCATGGTGAATCAATTCTAAGTATTATCACCATTGTTTACTTATGTGGAGATTGTATTGTTAATTCATCCAATCCATTGGACTAAAAAGCTGATAATATGGCTACAACGATTAAAGGTAAATCCGTGAAATTCACCAACGATATCATCTGGGTCGGTTTAGCGCAATTATTCAACTCAATAATACTGGGGATCGTTGTCTTACCTGCGTTGACCAAATCCTATGGCCCTGAGACATATGGAATTTGGGTGCAGGTAAACACAGCCGTTTTTCTATTAAGCCCATTAATATCCATGCAGCTTGGGATGGCTGCAGTACGGTTTATGGCTGGAGAGCAGGACAGGGTTAGAAGGCGACGGGCATTGGGCACAATGTTGTCTGCAATTGTCGTGCTCTCGTTCCTAGTGTTGGTTGTCGCTAATTTACTGGCCTCGCAGCTTTCCAATTTCCTTTTCGCCAGTCCTAATTACATCGGCATTGTTCGTTTGACCAGTCTCTGGATAATAGTCAACGCGCTATTCAATTTCTTCCTCATGTACCTGCTGGCCCTGAACAAGATTAAATTGCTATCTATCCGCAAGATTGTATATTCGTTAATGGCAATGACACTTGTAATAGCCCTGGCAGCAAATGGTATTAACCTGAAATGGCTAATTACGGCAATGATAACACTACAGGTGGCTTTTGTATTATTTTTCTATATAATGATTGTCTTTGAGCTTGGATTCCCGATTCCGAATGTAACCGGATTAAGTCACTACCTGGCTTTCAGCCTGCCGCAGGTACCGGGCGGCATCATGCTGTGGATAATCAGTTCCAGCGACCGCTATTTTATTACGCATTTTCTCGGCCTGGCACAGACCGGTATTTATTCGGCTTCAAGTACCCTAGCAAATCTCACGATATTGTTCTATGCACCGATTAGCGTTGTTTTATACCCATTGGTATCAAAATTATGGGATGAAAACCGAAGATCCGAGGTGCAAAATTACCTTGAATATTCAACCAAACTATTTATTACGCTTGCCATTCCAGCTTCAGTAGGTTTAGCCATATTATCTCAACCATTATTGAAATTGCTCACTACCACGGAATTCCTTGCCGGTGAGTATTTGGTTCTCCTCCTTGCAATTGGGTCCATATTTTTAGGGCTATATCAGATAAATATCAATATTGTACTTCTGACCAAAAAGACGAAGTTTTTACCTTTAATAACAGCAGCAGCGGCGATGACCAGCCTCGCTCTGAATATAGTTCTTATTCCCTACCTCGGTATAGCAGGAGCCGCAATATCCAATATCGCCTCCTATTTTGTGCTTGCGGCCATCGTAACTCTGTGGGCAAAAATAACCATTAATTATCGCTTCGACCTCAAATTTTTATTCAAAGTAATACTATCGACCATGATAATGGCGATATGCCTGTATTTCATGAAAACACATGGTGTTTGGGGCCTTGTTTTAGCAGTTATAGTAGGCGCAGTTTTATTCGTAGCAATTTTTCTCTTATTGAGGCCTTTTTCATTGCAGGATAAGCAGTTGATAGGGAAAATTATCAGCAGTTATTTGCCGGGTTTAGGTAATAAGGAGAATTAAAGCACGCTATTGTTTTAGGGTCATAATATCGTTATGCAAGATATATGTCTGCACTTTATCACTACAATATATTTTATCCTCGGGCAACAAGCTTAAACGTATATCCGACTCAGGATTTGATGAGTCTACTCTATACCTATAATTTCGCCTCTCGGCATCATTAAAAGTCAGCACTCCTCTCCGCTGCAATTCGCCAACTCTAAGCAGTAAATATCCATTTTGAATATAACTGATATCGGGGCCTTTTATAATATTCACAAAAGCAAGGTTCCGCATCGCTAATAGGTTCCGTTTAGTTTGATAATCGCTATAAAGTGGTACGGCCGTATCAGCATTTTCATTTATAAATGAGAACGATGTTAGTTCCTCATCGGTAAAATAGGGTGTATCGGCAATTACTGTGTGGGGGAAATAATCGGTGTCCTGGGCATTTCCAGTACCGATAAATGAAAAAAAGGTAATGGGTACGATGAGAACTATGGCTAAAAAGGGCACATATAAGGACTTGGCGATACCCTCTTTAAAATCACTTTGCAACGAAGTCAGATATTCCGTACCATAGGCAGCTAAACAGGCTATAAAGGGTGAAACAAGCAAATTGAGCCGCCGAATAAGCACGACTTGTGATTGTGGGAACAAATCAAGTGGACCAGGCATGTAGACCGCAAGCATAATAATACCTGCTACCGCAAATATATAGGCATTTTTGGAGGAACTGTTAGAACGATAACAATCTAATATGCGACGTATTCCCAGTAAGCATAATAGGAGAATGAAAGCGTAATACGCAATTCCTAATACTGCTTCTGCACCATAGCCCCGGAGAGGATCAGCTTTTATTTCGATATCCAATTCTAATATGGTACGTACCGTCCTTGGCAGTGTTGTCTCCATCATGTTAAAAGAGATCCATATAAGGTATGCAACAGTACATATCGCAAATAATAATATGAACGTTGCCGATATTACAGTATTATCCTGCCCTAAACGTATAGCGACCTTTTGGAAAAAGAAAATGCATACCAGTACTGGGATGATAAACAGAACTGTCAAATGATGCGTCATAATCAATGTACACATCACTATTATGGTCAAAAATATGAATTTGGATTGTTTTTGGTAGTTATCGAGAATGAGATACAGCAAACTCATAAAGAGTACGACAGATAATGAACGCGCTATAGCATAGCTTCCATAAAAAATAATAGGTGAACTCAAAGCGAATAGCATAGCTGCAATCAGTGAAAAGTTACTGGAATTGCTGAGCTTTTTAAAAATCAAATAGGCAAAGACTGTCCCTGTTTGCCAGGCTATACCCATCACCAAGTACAGAGCCGTTCGCAATAACATTCCGGTCAGTTCAACACCAATGGCATTAAGGATATGGTACATCTGAAACTTTTCATAACCTGGGATAAGCGATCCTGTATGAGCCGTATTCATAATTACATCAATAATATACATATGCCCCATCGAATCTGTATCAGCAAAATAGAGCGGGTATTTCAGTGCCACCCCCCATATCAAATTTAATGAAAGAATGATTAGCTCAGCGATAATTAGACCATCTGTCCATCCTGGTCTTTTACATAGAACCTGTAAAAAGAGAACGCCTGATGCAAGTGAAACAACGATAAAGTACTCGAATGGTCTTGTTGCAAACGAAATCAGAATGATTAAGCTAATGATGAATATGAACACATTCAATAAAAATAGATGCCTGAACTTTATGCTGCTGGTAAACGAAGGCAATGCCAAACCAATGCCAGAATTATGTTTACTAAGAAGTAAAATAAGTGCCGCCAGTACGAGAGGAATAATCCAAATTAGGCTGGCTATAGCTATATCGGTGCGATGCAAGAAGATATCGATAAAAATACCTGCACCAGCTACGATTAAAAGGATATAAGGGAATAATGAAGTAATCCTATTTATCAAACTATCCTGTGTGGTCATATCATGACCTGTATCGCAATATACGGTATAACATAAAGGTTTTTAGTGAAATGCGTATGGCGTATCAAAGGCGGAAATCCCCTCCTAAACAGGATATGCTTTATATATAAATAAACTTTTCGTTACAGGGAAAATGAAATATTTTCGTAGTGTCTTTGCCTCATTAAAACCCTCAAATTGCAACCATGCTTCATCACTAAAATATAAGAGAGGACCATAAGGTGGTTTCCTATTATGGTCCCTAAGTTGCCAAAATAGCGATGCTGTATGAGTTTCTAATATGTTATCTACTGATGGTACCGCGACAACATAAGATTTGGAAACCCTGTTTATCTCTTTAATAGTCTTTGCTAATTTCTCAATAGGTTGTATGTGCTCTAAAACGCCGAGGGAAATTGTCAAATCAAAATATTTATCAGGAAACTCTAATGATTCGATATCCCCTAAGATAAATTTAAAGTTGTTTTGTAATATATGCCAATCATCACGGTCCTTTCCGAATAATACAACATTACTGTAATTATCAAGGAATCTTATAAAATCCAAACCTTTCCCACATCCAACCTCAAGTATATTCAGCGACTGTTTGCGATCATGAGAGAAGATATTTAGTCCACATAACCTTCCAATAGTTTGGGCTCTTTTAAATCTTAGCCTATATAAGTAATGACTAGAACCCACATAAGATTTGATCCTTTGCTTCATATAAGAAAATTTCATATTTAGAGGGTCCTTGACCTTTCCCAAATAAGCGTATCATCGTTACTCAAGAGGTCTTCTGCGATAGCATAGAATATATGTTTAGACATAATTTAACGCATATCCTTATCCTGCGCCCTCGCTGAAAATTTCAGTAATAAACCACTGATTTAAAAGGTATGGATCCACGGGGAGATTGCCTTCTCCACTCAATACTTTCATAACAACATAGCTTGCCCTGGGAACAGGTAAGAAACCAGACTTTATTAAATAGGATGAATATTGTTTCGTCTGTGGGCTGTTACCGACACACCATGCATCAATATAGCAGACTCCCTGGTCGTGTAAACAGGCGATAGCATGGCTTACCAGTAACCTAGATACTTCTTCAGAATATTCGTCCAATACACATAAATCTGTTATATAACCCAAATTCACGATTTTACTTCTACCTATAACTATATATCCCTGAATTTTGTCATTATAGATCACAGCTAGTATTTGATATGTCAAATTTGGATTCTTAAAAATTCTCCAATCGAGGTAGGCACTGTTTCTATCTATGGTATAGAAATCCTTTTTTTCACGGAAAGCCTCCCAGAAAACGTCAAGTCTTGCATCTACCACAGTTATTAGGGCTACTTTGAATCTGGAACTGGCATTGATTTTTAAATTCCTGCCCTTATACCATAGAAAACCGATTAAAGTGAAAACGCGGAATAGTAACTTTTGTACAATATATGACCCAACACGTTTCCGTACCTGCGCTGTAAATCGGCTTCCCGTCATCTTATTGGCCTTGGATGGGTTCAAGATCAAAATCAAATGGTTCAACCTGCTTGGAAATTCAAATCCACATTTCCTTAAAGGTCTTTCCGCATATGTAAAACCCCAAACTAGGGCTATTCCTTTCTTAACAGCCAATTTAAAACACGCATCATAAAGTCTTTTTAGGATACCCTGCCCTCGATATTCAACCCTTAGCAAGGTCTCTTCGGATTTGGCACTGAGAATTTTCTGCTCACCATAACTTAGAGCTATGGGCAGAAGAGCCTGGGTGCCTATAATCTCACCCTTGTGTTCAGCAACAATGAATATGGACTTGCCATAGGGCCCATTCATGAACTCCCACTGCCAGGCTTCAGGCCCCCTGCTCGTGCCATATTGTTCATTGTGGAGACGATTAATTTGCACCTCATCCCCCGCCCTATATTCTCTGATTATGATTTCATCTAATGTCATTGTATTACCCATTGCTTTTAGACGATTCGTATCCATTTTCACAGTACCAGTGGTAAATCTCGTTGGCCGAAGTCATCCACGCATTTTTTTCATGACAGTAGCTCAGTATTGCCTCGTACAGCTTAGCCCATTGCTGTCTAAAGGGGAACCCAAAAGTAGAATTGTGCCATAATAACGACAAAACACCATTGTATTCTTCTACTTGATCAACCATTGACTTTATTATAGCCAATGCCCTATAAGGATCAAGCTTCATATTAATAAGTGACCCCTCCATAATAACCAAAGGTATTTCCACAATATTGGTCTCACTATTGCTGTTTAGATTGAAAGGCCGGTATGGTTGGCACATTCCGTTTCTAAAGCCAATACTATCGGTATAGCCAACGGTTGCATCATATTTGAATCCGGCTTTTGCCAGTATTTCCCATGTATCTGGCACTTTAAACCGCAGATAGTGATTTCGACAGCCTATGATTTCTTTGCCAATTGCTCTCTCAAGTCTCTTTTTTTCTTTGATAATATCCTGGCGGTTGTCAAATGAATAATATCCAACGTGCAGACCGACATCCCAGCCATTACTAACAATAAACTTCAGCTCGTCAGATATGTCCTCGATGTTATATCTAAACCTAACAGGATCATGTTCTGTAGCAAGGAAATAGAATGTTGATTTTGCCTCGAATTTCCTTTCCATTTCCATAATTTCCCTGAAGTTAAAATATGGAGACGGCCATTTTTTACTGAATTTCCACAATACCTGACTGCTTAATAAGTTTAAGTCCAGTGCTTTAAGGGAAAGGAGCGATGATAAAAGCATATGGCTGATAGGCGGATAAATGTCATCAACATCATGCGTCAGGCACACCGCAAATTTTTTATTATCTGGGTATTTTGCCCTAAAGCCGTTCTCTTTCAAGAATTTGGAAACATGGGGTTCCAAAATGCTTTTGTAATTACTTTGAGCATAAGTAAACCTGGCATGATCATCCAGGTGTTTCGGGGCATACTCCTCTTTTCTGGTGAACAAGTCCCAAACTTCGTTATTTAGCTTCAGTTTTTCCCAAATAGGCAGCATTTAATTAAGTTCTCGTTCTATTCGCAATGCACACACACAAGGCATTCTGGCAATAGTTTATTATTTCCCTTTTTCCCAATTAACTTAAAGGAAACTGCCAAGGTTGCCAGGCTCTCTCATAACCCACCTTATGATCTCAAAGCATTCAGCATATTTCTCACCAATTTGCTGCCCGCGAAATATTGCATTTGCGTTGATGTATTCCCTTGTAAAATAGGCGCTGCCGTTGCTCAGGCCTTTTCTTATCAGCTGGGATTTATAAGACTGGATAGCCTCAAATTTTTTATTTAGATGAGTTTCCTCCAATTTTATATAGAGACATGGGTTGAAGGCTATATTCTTATAGGGAATCTCGAAATGCCAGATTGTATTGTTCTTAAACGCCCTCAGGGCTTCTTCGGCAATAACCTTATGGTCCTGGTGTATATCATGAACAGAAGGCGCAATAATTATATCCGGTTTTATCTCATCTTTGAGATTTATTATCGTATCAAGAATCTCCTGCCTGTACTGGGGGAAATTTCTTAACTTAAAATCTAAAACCCTGACACGCTCAGCTAAAATCCCCAGAACTCTTGTTGAATCCATCACTTCGCGTCTAAGTATATCTCGCGGTAACCCCTCGGGGACTGCCTCTTCACTACCTGAAAAGGCAATATAGTGAATCTCCGCTCCTGCTTCGGCCAGTCGGGCAATGGTACCGCCACAACTATACTCGGTGTCATCCGTATGAGCATTCAATAGAAGCACTATAGCCATTGCCACTCCTTTTTGTAAAAAATCGGTCCTCTCGCATAATATTTTAGAATACACTCCTAAAAGGCTTGCCGAAGAATCTGAAGCCCCATTTTCTTACATAGTCCCTAAAATCGTCTACTTCTGCGTCGTCTTCTCCCCGCCATTCCAATGTCTCCAGGTTAAAGGAGCATTGGTTAACCTCAATAAACGGAAATTGGAAGCGGATATTGGGGCTGATCTTATGATATTTGGCGATTTCTTTATATTTCTCAAGCATCGCCTCAACCAGGGATATTTTCTCCTCCAGGCTTGTTATCGGTTCAATCTTTCGGATAAACCTGGCGGGATTACCTGCTACTACTGTGCGGGGTTCAACATTTCTCGTCACTACACTGCCAGCACCGATAATAGCACCCTCTCCTACAATTACCCTCATCATGATGATGGCGCGATAGCCTATGATGACCTTATCTTCGATAGTAACTCCAGCAAAGATAGCCGGATAACCATCTAAGACGGACATCCAGTACCCATGAGTGATTATGGCTACGTCCTGGCTTAAGCCGACATCATTGCCGATGACAATCGGTTCACAGACGTTAAGAAAATTATTATGCAAGGTGCACCGGTCACCAACAGTCAAATTGGCGGTTGGGTGCTGGCGGCCACCGCCACCCACATTCAGGCGACTGCTATGATATAAATCGTCCCCAAAAATGATATTGTTGCCCCTGATGGAGGTGTTATCACCCAGGACACTTCGTTTACCTAATTTAAAAAGTCCTCTTACTTTGATGTCAATGTCCCTGCCTAATATGGCGTCGTCAGCCATTTGAATATCTACAGCTTCGATAAACTGATTATTTTTCTCATCTTTCCAGATCATAACTTCCTCAACTCCCTGCTTAATATTTCTATTATTTTTTCGGCGGCATGACCATCCCCATAGATATTGTTTTCGATTTTTGCAGGGCATCCATTTTGCATTTTATTATAGCCGCTTAAAATATCCTCTTTAGTTTTGCCGATAATAACATATTTTAAATCGATTAGTTCCTCAAATACTTTTTCATGGCCACCGGTATGATCGAGAGATATACAGGGCTTTCCAGCGTAAAAAGCTTCCTTGATAACACCACCGGAATCCGCCATAACCAGTTTGGAGTGTCTAAGCAGGTTTAGAAATTCAAAATAACCGACTGGTTCCAGTACAAATACATTCCCCGATTTTTCCAGTTTTTCTAGTAACCCGAACTCTTCCAATCTTCCTTTCGTTCTGGGATGAGCCGGAAAAACGATTGTATCACCAATCGAGACGAGTGCTTCAACAACCCCTCCTAACTTATTTCGAACATCAACCGTCTCCGCCCGGTGCAGCGTTAATAGGATATATCTATCTGTACTGAGCCCCAACCGGCCCAGGACATTATGCCTATCGGCAATACCAGAGTTGACGATAAAGGCGTCATAAGTGACGTCTCCTGTAACAAATATCCTCGCGTCCTCGATACCTTCCCTAGTGAGATTGTCCGCCGCCCTCTTTATCGGGCAGAAAAGAAAATCCGAGCAATTATCCGCCGCTTTCCGGTTCATCTCTTCGGCTCGCTTTACATACTCTCTAACACCGCTTTCAACGTGGGCGCATGGGTAATGCATTTTATATGCAGCAAGTGCGCCAGCCAGCGTTGTATTGGTATCGCCGTACACAAGAACGCAATCTGGACTTTCGGATGTCAGTATGGGATCCAGAGCTGTTAATATATTCCCGGTCTGTATACCGTGCGTCCCTGATCCCACATTTAAATTGTAATCAGGCTCAGCAATTCCCAGTTCATCAAAAAATACCTTTGACATATTGTAATCATAGTGTTGCCCGGAATGTACAACTATATTTTTCATGTCCCCGTGTTTTTCACTGGCCCTCAGTACAGGCGACAGTTTGATGAATTGTGGCCTATTACCCACTATGTGGAGCAACTTCATCCAAGTTTACCTCTCAATTCCGATTCCCTTATATCTGTTTGCGATATCGGGGTTTTTTCTCATTTCCTGTACACTCTGCGGATAGTTTTCAATAAACCAGACCATGAATGATGTAAGGTCAATCTTATCGGCCAGGATTCTCCTTCTTTTACCAACCCACTGCTCTTTAAGGTCGGGTATCTGCAGTAATTGACTCAACTTATCTATTACTTTTGCAGGGTCGTCGTATTTAAAAATTGCATGGTAGTCATTTTCAAGTTCAACAAAATTGATGTCGTCATCAACTGCAAAACTGTTACATTTTATAGCAGGCACACCGAGACACGCGGCTTCAGTGGTCATTGTTTGAGATTCACCAATAAATATCTTGGCATAGTAGAGAAAGTGATGGAGTTTTTCCGGTGAGAAGGGTAATCTGTATTTTTCGAATTCTTCCGGCAGTGGCATCTCCGATGAGATATACGGTCGAACATTGTGGTCTTTAAGCTGGTTAATAAGCCTTCGTTTTGATGCTATGTCCAGCCCTGATACGCCAGAATCATGATAGGCAGTAAACGAAACGAACCTTAGCAAAGCATATTGTTCGTCCCGCGGAATACCAACATCATCCAGAACCGACCTGTCCGGCTTGAACCAATTAGGATGCAAATAGGCCATTTCCTTGAACGTGTTTACTCTAACTGCTTTTTTATCAGACATGGCGAAATTCTTTCTTGAGGAGGTTTGTGTTATCACCACGGCAGTAAATGGTATCGTCAGTAAATCTACAATTTCGGTATGTTTATCCGAATCCATAAAGGTTATGGACGGCTTTCCGACTAGTTTGGCGGTGTGGGCGCCGTATATGCCCACATCTAGCAAAATGTCGGGCGCAAATTTACGCGCCACTTTGAAGCAATTGAAATCCGTGCTAATAAGTTCATACGCTTTACCTATTAGGGTACGGTGTGCATTACCCACAACGTTGTATTTAAATCCATATCTATCCAGCAAAGCACGGGCCACGTCCTTTTCCCTCAACATTATTTCAACCGTGTGGCCATCTTTCTGCAGTTTCCAGATTATATTCTTATGTAGATGTACCTGCGCCGGGTGATTGATAAATACTAATACTCTCATATTTAATCCTGGGGTCACTTCTTCAAAAGAAAAGTAAGTCCGCTGAAGTTGTAATTTCTTAGTCCATGAGTGCGCTTAACCAATTTCTTGAGACATTGTACGAATAAATTGGGCTTACATATAAAACCCACCATTAATATTTAGCACCTGACCTGTTATATAACTTGCGGCATCAGAGGCCAGAAATAGAACGGCCGCGCTCATCTCTTCCAGAGTACCGAATCTGCCAACCGGTATCTGCCGGCGTATCTGCTCCCGAATATTTTCAGGCATACGCCTGAGCATGCCGGTATCAAAATAGCCCAGTGCAAGGGCATTGACGGTGATATTTTTTTGTGCCACCTCCCTGGCCGCTGTTTTAGTGAATCCGAATATCCCTGCCTTGGCTGCAGCATAGTTTGCCGTACCGATGACACCGATCTGGCCGACAACAGAGGAAATATTTATTATCCTGCCATATCCGCGTTCCTTCATGTGGTCTATCACAGCCCTCGTGCAATTGAACAAGCCTTTCAAGTCTATATCTATTACCTCATCCCACACTTCTTCCGACATTTTACCGAGTGTACTGTCACTATTCACGCCAGCATTATTAACAAGAATGTCAATCTTGCCAAATTCTGTAAGGGTTTTATCCACCATCGCCTGGATTCGCGGATAATTGCGCACATCGGCTTGAAAGTTGAATGATCTTCGTCCCATTTTTTTTATGGCTGTAACAGTGGATGATGCGGCTCCTACATCCTTAACATAGTTAATGACAACGTCAGCACCCTCATTAGCTAAAGCCAACGCGATAGCACTGCCTATGCCCCTGGAACCGCCGGACACCAGTGCAACTTTTCCTTTGAACCTCACAACGCAAAACTCCTATCACTACTTATCAATATTTGGCTTCCTGCCACTCCGCATTCCGCTTCTGCGCTAAGTGGATAATTCAATGCCCTGTCAACGTCTCCTGTCTCAAATTGCATCACTTTTCACTTCTTGCTAACTATCAACAGTATCTGCATTTAGTTCCCGGATTACTTTTGCTGGTATCCCAGCAGCAAGGGTATTAGCCGGTATATCTTTGGTTACGACGGCCCCGGAGGCAATGATGGCACCGTCACCTATAGTAACGCCAGGCAGTAAAATAACTCCAATGGTCACCCAAGCATTCTTCTTAATAATGACCGGCGCGACATATGATTCGGTGAAGTTTTTATGATATATCAATGGTTTTACATGGGTCAATATAAAGTTTTGTCCGGCTATTGATACGCCGTCCTCTATAATTAGAAAGTTGGGGAATATGTCATCAATCCACACTTGCGGACCGATATGGACGTTTTTCCCAATTTTCACCCCACGCTTTCTGTGTAACCATATCCTGATACCAGTATAGGGCGCATACAGTGCCGCCATCTGGTATAAATAGTCCATCGTCTTCCTTACGGAGAAACAAATTAATCCCCACATCCCTTTGTAGCCATGTTCATCAGCAGATCTTCTTAAAGCCTGCAGGAATGTTGCTTCATAATGATAGGCGAGAGATTGCCTTATAATTGGAATTTTATCTTTCATATTTTCGGTTGTTTCTGTGGATCGTTTTATCTTACCTATATTGGTTATATATGTCTTTTGCTTGACAAATTAAGGCTGCCGGACAATTTGATAGGCAATACTTTAATTTTATCTCAACTGAGTTGCCTTTGATTGCCCACCAGAATGGCCTTCTAATAGAAAAACCAGAGGGGAATCTCTCATTTGAAATATCAATTGGATGAAAATAAAAAACGGTATCTCCCCTTTTGAGGCTTTGCTTGAGACCGCGCATCATGTATCTTGCGCCTAAAAATCTTAGCATCGGACCGCCTTGCGTAGGAAATTTAAATCCAAATCTATAATAAGACAATGGCAACTCTATAAGTTCCCTCTTATCGCCCCTCTCGAGGTTGCCCTTGCTTGGATAGTAGGGTCTGGTACCAACACCCTTGAGCCGGGAATCCGTCTTATTATAGAAGGAGTTTACACATACACTGGAATCATATTTGAAGCCGAGTTTCTCAAGGGAATCGAGCATCCAGCCTGCTACATAGGCGGCAGGCGCCCGGTAGCCGATCACCTTTTGCCCGCCAGCCTCTTCCAATAGCTTCTTTGCCTGCAAAGTCCTTTCTTCGAATTCTGCCTGTGACATCAACGGCTGTTTTGTCCCGGGATGTATCTTGCAGGCATGGTGCAAACCATGGCACGCTATTTCATGCCCCCGTTGTGCAATCTGCTGAACAAGGCCGGGGTAGTGTTCGGTTACATCTGCTACTACAAAAAAAGTAGCGCGAATCTTAAATTCATCCAGGATATCCAGGACCCTTTTGGTAGGCGCAGTCAGATAATCGTAGCGCCCCTTCCAGCGGGAAAAGAACTCATATACATCTTTATATTTGGAAAAGGGTGACCCGGTAACGGCAGGGACATGATACCAATCCTCGATATCTACCGTGACAGCTAACAAGCTTTACTGCTCCAAGTGAAAGCCATCTTCAGCCGCCACAGGAAGTCCCTTAACAGAATCCACGCTACCCGCGGTATATAGCGGCTGTACCTTATCTTGGATTTCTCGTGGCCGTAGCGGGCGGGCATGGGTACATCCACAATCTTAAAGCCAAGCACGCTGAGCTTGACCAGCATGTCGTTGAGATAACCGTAGCCGGGGTAGATATGATCGAGATCGATTTTCCTCAGGGCTTCACTGGTGATGGCGGTGTAGCCATTCTGGGTATCAGTAATATGCCAGTTGCCTGAGGCGATGCGCGTTAGCAGGGTGAGCACCCAGTTGCCGAAATGGCGCCATTTGCTCATGCCGGTTTGATAACCTTTTACCGACAGCCTGTCTCCCTTGGCATAATCGGCTTTGACATCCAAAAGCGGTTGCAAGAGCCTGAGGGCATGTGCGGGATCCATCTGGTTATCCCCGTCCATGTGCAACACAATATCTATACCGTCTTCCAGGCACCTGCGGTAGCCGGTGACGATGGCCGAGCCGACGCCGCCATTGCGGTGATGGCGGATGTAACAAATGCGGGGATCGTTGAAGCCCTGCACTATCTGCCCGGTAGCATCGGTGCTGCCGTCATCGATGATATAGGCCCTGTCAACAAAATTGGGGATATTCTGCAGCGTGTCCCGGATCAGCTTTTCTTCGTTATAGGCCGGCACTACCACAGCTATCTTCAGCGCAGAAATACCATCCCGGCAGCGTACCTCCTCCTTATTCAACACTAACATCTAATTCAATGCCTCCCACTACCTTTAGACCATTGTTATCTCAATTACCTCTTATATTTGCCCGCAAGTATCAACTTTACCCGCTTAACCTGAAATACATACCGCATCTAACTCATAAGATTATCATCGACAAAAGTGATTGTCAACATTAAGGATGTTTTGAAAGAATGTGCTGAAGCGTAGGGTTACGGCTGAAGGTCAATACGACAGATTGCTTCGCCGCCTGCCACGCCTTCGGCTCGCTGCTTCGGCTCAGCGCGATGACGAACAGGGAAACGGGCGTACCTGAAGGTACGCCCCTACGTTTCAGAAAGGGGCAGGTGTGCAGGCTAAAAGTTTAATAATACCCGTACGTGTTGCTATTGAAATTTACAGCTATGATGGGTGTTTGTTATAATTCTGAGAATAACATTTGAGATTGACGCGAATACAATCGTCCTGCGTAATATCGGGCAGCATGATCAAACGCTTAAGCAACCATAGGAGGCTTGGAAATGAGTATATATAGTAAAGTTACCAGAAATGGGCAGATAACTCTTCCGGCTTCAGTGCGCAAGCAGCTTGGAGTTGAGGAAGGTGACATTGTTGAGATAGAAGTTGTCGATGAGATAGCTACGTTGGTGCCAAAAAAACTGGTAGATAAAAGCCAGGCTTATTTTTGGACTAAGGAATGGCAGGAAAGTGAACGTGAGGCAGAATTAGATATCAAATCCGGGAAGGTCCGGGTGCACGATTCCGTAAAAGAGCTTTTTAAAGAGTTGAAATAAAATGGCGTGCCTGCATTTTGTCACAGGGTTACTATTCTATTCTTGCCGGCGGCCTAATCTGTCTCCCACCAGCGGGCTGGGAATGCTTCCTTGATGTATCGATGGCCGTTGGTTCAAATCCGGCCACCCAGACCAGCTAAAAAGTCCCGCGATTGTCCGGTATTTCCCATTAAATAAAAAAGGGGAGCGGTTGCCCGCTCCCCCATGCTAAGGTCGTACGCTTACGGGGTTACCACAATGGGGATGCTAATGGAGAACGCCCTGCCGTCCTTATATTGGCCGGTTATAGTTATATGGTCAGTGCCGGCGGTCAGGTTAAGCCCGCCCACATCAAACGTCAGCACCAGCCCATCGGCTGTATACTCAATTTTAAGCGGTTTCACTCCGTTGATAGTCAGGCTGGATAGATCAATGCCATCCAAATTAACATATTGTCTTAATATAGTGATAGTGAATGTATTGGCAGTAAGACTTACCGGCGCCGGCGGTACCACGTAATAGAACGGCCAGACAGCAGGTCCACCAGGTACTCCGCCGCCGCCACCACCACCACCACCGTAACCACCCATTACAGTGGCCGGTACGCCCGTAATGGGCACGGTCACCAGCACAAGCGCCATCACACAGCACGCTATTGTCAGCGGCATCAGCCACCTTTTCACCCAACTATTATTCATACCGTTCATGTATAAACCTCCTCCAGGCAAAATCCCAATTGCCTTACTATCGTATGTAAACATTATCAGCCATCATATGGCAAAAGTCAAGTGCGTACTTAAATCGTACTTGGATCACGGCAGTGTTCGATAACTGATCGACAATAGCACCGTTTGCCCCGGCGATAAAGCCGGTAAAATTACTTTATTCCCCTTATAACTACCACCCGCTAAAGATAATTCTTTACCGTCCAGGTTTACAGATAGGGCATCCTCTTCAGCCAGCAGTGTCAGGCCGCTTATGGATCCGGGGTTATTATTTGTCACCCTATAGGACCCGCCGCCGATATCGCTTACCAGGACATTTTGCTGCAGCCTTAAATAGTCACCAAATTGGGACATGGTCGGGGTCCAGAGTAAACCGGCAGCCCGCTTTGAGGCTATGTATGCCAACTCGCTGTCAAAAGCGGGGGCAATCTCTATTTTCCCATTGGCCGGATCGGCATACCAGGTATGATTTTCCAATGCTGCGCTTGCCATATATTCATGCCCGATATGAACACCTCTCTGCGAGATCAGGCTGTCGATATTAGCACCGGTATAATAAAGCTCCGGTTTCTTCCTGGTATTTAACGTGGACCACAGGTATATTTTTGCATTATCCGATGGATCGTCGTCTATCCTGTTATTGTAATAGAAGAAAGAGGTATTTGCATCATTATCAGAAGGCTTAAGCATATTCAAATCATAGCCTTTGGTGGTCACATCAATATATGACCAGGCATATCCGTAGCCCCGCGCATCCAGTAAGTCTAAGGTGTAATTAATATTTCCTTTCAGCGTCCCCTGGGAGGCGATATCTTCCAGGTTGTTAGTACCGTTAGCAGCATCAGCATCTATCCAGTTTACAGCGCCGTACTGCGACAACCGCTGGAGGCCGACTTCGACCTCTGCCCTGGTATCAGTGTCGGCCGAAATGGTATTCCCGGTAATTTCGGCCCCGTCGCGGCTCATCCGGTCATGCAAAGCTTTAAACCCGGGATCATTCAGGTCACTGTAGGGAGCTTTTTGCCACGCAACAAATACGGACTTGGTCCACCCCAAACCCCTGCCCACAATACCCTGAGTCCCGTAATCCGGATCAGCCTTTTGCTCGGTTCCGTAAGCGACAGCGTTTACCGTTGCTGTTCTTTCAGAATCCGCATGGTTAGTCAATACTAAAACAGCCTCGTACCCGTCCGGCTGCCTCATTTTCACCAGTGACGCGGGCAAGATCCCCGGACTGACCGAGAAGGCCACAGATACGGTGTAACTATCCCCAACCCTCCTGGATTGAGCACTTATGTCGGTCCTGTCACCACCGCCATCTTTAACGTAGTATTTAAACGGGTGGTTAAATTGATTATCCGAATAGAGACTAATCTGGCTTGCCGTACCGGTAGCCCTCATCCTCATGGATTGCATGGTGTCATCACCCGGGAAGGACAGGCCGTTTCTGAATTTAACCACCCTGGGAGAATATAAATCGGAATAATATTCCCTTTTAACCTTGTTAAACTCTGCAAATCGCAGGTCCCGTGTCATTATTAAGCCCGTTGATGTGGGAACGGTAAAATCAAACCTCTCCTCGTTGACGATAACGTCCTGTTTATAGGCCAGGGTTGCCGTGTACCTTATATCGGGCGAATGCGTGTTTAATTCATATTTGTGGGCAACGGTTATTGATGAATTAGTGTCGTCGGTGGCCGTGATGTTAACATCGTTGCCTAAAGCAAAGACGTTTGTGGCGATATTATCTCCATTTGACTGGTAAATTTTAGTAGTCTGGCTGACCTTCAGGTTATCAAAGTAGATGGCGGCCACAGTAGTATTAGCCGAATAAAGACAGATTTTAAACGACCGCGCATCATAGGGAGGGTTCCAGTCCAGGGAAACCGTATTCCAGGCGCCGGTATCAACAGTAGGGACCCGCGCCGCTAACCTCGAATTATACCTGCCGGTACCATCCGCAGAAGGATAACCGTAAATATAAACATAAGCAGTACCGGAAGTAAAGCTTTCGACATAAGCATCAAGTGTTATGGAATATGAGCTATTTTGGGATATTTCAATGAAAGGGGAGTAGCTGCGCCTGGGAGCGGCATCAGCGGCAGCCATATTGAATTTTAGTGACATATTGCCATCAGAAGCATGTCCGGCAGATTGCCTGATATAGCTTTTATCTACAGTCCATCCATCGGGAATGCCATCCAGATTGCTATCTGCTTCAAATGATGGATTGGTCAAGGAAACATCCCCGACCGATCTGTCGCCATAATCAAAATTGAATTGGGGAGAGCTATCTAAAATCGCATTGCCATCTTTATCAGTGAAGGTTAAGGTCCCATTGGCATTTATAGTGGCAGTATAATTGTCTGCCTGTATTGCAGAAAGCGGATTGTCCTTCCCCTGTTCCCGGGCCCCAAGACAGGACGTCAGTATCAAAATACCTGCAATTATTAAAAATATGCCCGGGGGTTTTTTCATATACCATCTCCCTATGCTAATGAGCATTATAACACGACTACCTTTCACGCAAAACGCTTACACCACGATTTTTTTAAATTTGGGGTAGCTATTGACATTTCACTATATTTATGCGATTATACCCAATATCATGGGGTTGTATATTTTCTTGCCCAAGCTCGTGAGCTATATCCGGATATATAATCAACGAATTTTTCTTCTAAGAGGCTGCTATGAAAAAATATTTGTCTAATATCCCTGCGGTTTTCATCACCGTGTTGATACTGGCCTCACTCGTTATACCGGTTAATATATCTATGCCATATGCCGTGTCGGCTGACCCGGGGATCATGAAGTGGGACACGGTCGTCACGCCCGGCAGTGAGAATGCGACGTTATTCGGACGGTTTGATATAGTCAACCCTCATGATCCGGACCCGCGTGGCAGCGAGGTAATCGGCATGGCTGTAAGCAACAACAGCGACACCGTCAGCACGGTGATAAAGATCGGGGGCGTTCGCAACACGGCTACCTCTTCCACCCAGGGCATCTTCTGGAGATATGGATCAAATGATGTCGATTATGTTGAAACCGGCGCCTACAAGGTTTATGAATCCGACGCCCAGGCCTCCGCCCGCCTGGTAACCAC
>Ga0265594_1001382_pt1 | contig 18810 bp, 18 predicted proteins | sample saktaG_11_FD_190147 | JGI IMG/M metagenome (GOLD analysis project Ga0265594, IMG submission 190147) | Saline water microbial communities from Sakinaw Lake, British Columbia, Canada - sak_2011_5_24_80m | ecosystem: Environmental > Aquatic > Non-marine Saline and Alkaline > Saline ... | reverse complement strand
ATAGCGGCAGGAGCAGATTATTTAGTAATTGGAAGACCAATAACTAAACCTCCTGATGATATTGGCAATCCTGGATATGCAGCGACATCAATCGCTCAAGAGATTGAAGAAGGCTTAGAAGAAAGGAAGCAGTAATATGGCAAAAATAAACCAGAAAAAAGCTTTAGCTATTTTTAGCAAGCTAAACGTTATTTTAGAAGGTCATTTTGTCTATACTTCCGGCCTTCACGGAAATCGCTATATCAATAAAGATGCTCTTTATCCTCATCCAAAAGAAACGGCCTAGTTATGTAATGAAATAGCCAGAAGATTCGTGGCATACCCGATTCATCAACATTCAGACAAGATTGTTGTTGTTGGACCAGCTATGGGAGCCATTATTCTTGCTCATAATGTTTCTCAATATTTGAGCAAAAAAGGCTTTGAAGCACATGGTATTTTTACAGAAAAAGACAAAGATGGTAATTTTGTTATTAAAAGAGGCTATGATAAGTTTCTTGAGGGTGCCAAAATTCTTATTACTGAAGATATTTTAACCACCGGAGGTTCAGCTAAAAAAACGGCTGATTTAATAAAAAAACTTGGTTATGGAGCGAATATTATCGCTGTTGGTGTCCTTTGTAATAGGGGTGGAGTTAAGGCAGAAGATATTGGTGTAAGTGAACTTTTCGCCTTAGTAAATATCAATCTTGAATCTTGGGAACCAGGAAAATGTCCCTTATGTGCCCAGGGAATCCCAATAAACCAAGATGTTGGTAAAGGCAAAAAATAATTTGCTAAAAAGCAAAATAAGGTTGTGGTTACCTAATTAGAACTAAAAAACTAATTGGGTAACCTTCTTTATTCATACTGAATAAATTCTCTTAGCATTAAAAATGAATTTATTTTAATAATAAAATAGAAATTAATTTGCTTCTATTGTTAATTATTAAAATTGAGCACTTTCAAAAGGAGGTTTGGAATGGAATCTGTATTTGCCCCAATGAAAAATTTAAAAAGAATAGGAGAAGAAGGAGTTAGGATTGAATTCAAAAAACTAATTAAACTATTTAAGACAGAATACGTTGCTAGAAAAGACGCCCATAAAATCCTAACTGAAAAGATGAAATATCTAACGGGCTATTATAAAAAATTAGCTAAAAAGCTCATCAAAATCATAGAAAAAAACAGTTAAAAAACAAAAGCTACCTATTCAGGTAAAAAATACTTAGGTAGCTTTTTTAATGCCTAAAAACAAAAAAATCCGCCCTTAAGCGGACTTATGCTTTCTTTTTATTCTTTTTACATTCCCATCATTCCACCAGGCATTCCTCCTGGATTACCACCAGCAGGTGGATTCTCTTTTTCAGGCAAATCTGTAACTAAACATTCTGTTGTTAAAATCATGGTCGCCACAGAAACGGCATTTTGTAAAGCCGTTCTCGTTACCTTAACAGGATCAATAATACCTGATTTAATCATATCTTTATATTCACCGCTTAAAACGTCAAAGCCAACACCTTTAGGTTGATTTAAAACATTAGCAACGACAACTCCTCCATCTTCACCAGCATTTTCAGCTAAAAGCTTCATTGGTAAAGATAAAGCTTTCTGAATTATTTTAGCCCCAATAAGTTCATCACCGACTAATCCTTTAAGATCAACCGCTCTAATGGCATTAAGTAAAGTTACTCCGCCTCCAGGAACAATTCCTTCCTCAATAGCTGCTTTAGTAGCGGCGACCGCATCTTTAACCCTTTCTTGTTTCTCTTTCATTTCAGTTTCAGTAGCTGCTCCGACTTCAATAACCGCCACTCCACCAGAAAGCTTGGCTAATCTTTCCTGAAGTTTTTCTTTATCAAAATCAGAAGTACTCCTTTGAATTTCAGATTTAATCTGCTTGACTCGTCCGTCAATTTCTTTTTTGATTCCTTTACCACCAACAATAACAGTATTATCTTTACTAGCCGTAATTCTATCTGTCTGACCTAAATCATCAATTTCAATATCTTCCATTTTTCGACCTAAATCTTGAGAAATAACAGTTCCCCCAGTTAAAATAGCAACATCCTGAAGCATCTCTTTTCTACGATCTCCAAATCCAGGGGCTTCTACAGCCAAAACATTAAACGTTCCTCTTAATTTATTAACGACCAAAGTTGCCAATGCTTCGGCATCAACTTCATCAGCAATAATAACTAAGTTTTTGGAAACTTTAACTAATTTTTCTAAAAATGGTAAAAGTTCTTGAATAGAAGAGATCTTTTTATCGGTTAAAAGAATATAAGGATTTTCAATGGTTGATTCCATACTTTCTAAATTAGTGACAAAGTAAGGAGAAATATAGCCTTTATCAAATTCCATTCCCTCTTTGTAATCAATCACCAAGTCTAAGCCTTTTCCTTCTTCAACGGTCACAACTCCATTGGAACCAACTCTTTTTAAAGCTCCGGCAATCTTACTCCCAATTTCCTCATTTTGAGCTGAAATGGTCGCTATTTGAGTAATTCTTTCAAATTTATCTTTAATTTCCTGACTTTGTTTATTAATTGAATCTAGAGCCTGTTCGGAAGCTCTTTTAATTCCTTTGTTTAAAATCATTGGGTTTGCTCCAGCGGTAATATTTTTAATTCCTTCATCAACAATCGCCTGAGCTAAAATAGTCGCCGTGGTCGTTCCATCCCCAGTCACATCATTTGTCTTTTCAGCTGCTTCTTTTATTAACTGAGCTCCCATATTTTCAAAAGGATCTTCAAGCTCAATTTCTTTAGCCACGGAAACACCGTCATGAACTACAGATGGAGCACCCCATTTTTTATCTAAAGCGACATTTCTACCTTTAGGACCTAAAGTTGTCCCGACAGCTTTAGCGACAGCATCAACACCATTTTTTAATTTTTCTCTTGCTTCTGATGAATACTTAAGTTGTTTTGGCATAATTTAATCAATAATAGCTAAAATATCTTCAAATTTAACAAAAATATATTCTTTTCCTGAAGTACCAAATTTTACTTCATCTCCGCCCCATTTTTTATAAACAACAGTATCATTAACTTTAAATTCAGGAATTATCTCTTGCCCATCTTTATAAATAGATTTACCAACAGCCATAACTTTTCCCTTTTGAGATTTTTCATCATGACTTTCAGGCAAAACAATACCGGCAGCGGTTTTTTTCTCCATCTCTAATGGTTCAATTAAAACATACCCACTAAGTGGTTTTATTTTGGGTATAAAATCTGTTGTTTTGTTTTTCATAAATTAAAGTCGAGAAGAAACATTCTAACAGCCAATAGGTTCACTTGTCAAGAGTTTTTATTTAGCCAGTTAAAGCTTTCTATAAGGTTTAAGAAACTTTCATTTTTAAATATCTCTTCTTTTTCCCCTTTAGCAATAGAGGTACTGATAATAAGAATCAAATCGTCTTGCCTAAAAACTATTCCTGCCTTACCTTGAGGTTCTAAACCTGCTTTGGGAATAAAAAACTTAACGGCTTGTTTATTATTTATTCTTTCTCTATCTAAATAAGTAATTCCACCTTCAAAATCTTTAAAATAATCACGCAAAAAACTTTCTTCTGAAACGGTTACTGGCTGCTTATAAAGATCAATGAAGTAGTTTACACCTTGAGGATTGAGTGTTATCTGATGAAGATGTTCTTGAGAAGGAGTAATTTCTTCTTCTAAAGGTAAAGACCATAAAGAAGGATATTCAATTAAAAACCCATATTCCTGATTACTGTATTTAGTAACTGAGACTTGAGTTGGAATAGGCGTTATTTCTTGAAGTTGATTTTCAATTTTCCTTTCAGAAGAGTTAAAACCCCCTTTGATGAAAAAAAAGACCAAGAAAATAACTAAGGCTAATATAAAAACGCTGGTAACAATAAATCTTTTATTCATATAAGCTCAAAAGACTCATTAAGGTAATTCCTAAAAGTAAACCTAAAAACTGCAAAGCTGATTTAAAAATATTACTTTCCTTTTTAAGCTCTGGAATAAGATCAGAAGAGGCAATATAAATAAAACCCCCAGCGGTGAAAGGAATCACCAAAGGAATAACTTCTATAAATCTAGACCCTAAAATTAAAGTCAAAACTGCTCCTAAAACTGCTGTTAAAGCAGAAAGAAAATTAAAAAACAAAGCCTTCTTTTTAGAAAAACCACCGTAAACTAAAACACTAAAATCGCCAATCTCTTGAGGTATTTCATGAAGAACTACAGCCAAACTCGTGGCTATTCCTAAAGGGAAACTAACTAAAAACCCAGCCGCAATAACTACCCCATCAATAAAATTATGAAAAGCATCACCTATTAAATTCATAAAAACTAAAGGATGTGGGTGTTTTTTTGAGGTAGGAATATGACAATGACGCCAAAAAATAAATTTTTCTAAAACAAAAAAGGATAAAATACCAACTAAAACTGAAAAGGAAAAATTAAAACCCACCCCTAGTTCTTTTATCGCTTCAGGCAAAAGATGAATAAAAGCACCGCCTAGAAGACCACCAGCCGCAAAGCTAACTAAAAAAAATATTATTTTTTCTAGAAGTTGTTTTTTAATAACTAAAAACAAAATGCCGACAAAAGCGATCAGACTAACAACAAAAACACTTAAGATAGTCGCTAACCAAGGATTAATCATCTAATTTTAACCTACTTAACCTTCTTTTGTATTCTAACATAACATTAGCCGAACAATCCTTGGGATGAAACAAAACCCGCCCTTTCTCTACCACCTCAGTGGTACGACGAGAAGCCATGTACCTTTTTTGCAAGAAAAAGGCTAATTTTTCCAGTTGACTAAGAATTTTTTCACCCATTGGTTTTGATTTAAAAAATCATCATAAATATTTCCTCTTTGCCAAAGAGGTTTAAATTGTAAAACTTCATGTGCGGAAAAAAGATTTTGTTCTTTTTTAGGTATTCTTAGATTATCTTCATCTAAAAACATATTAAGGCAAATCTTATCTTTAACTTCTTTTTCTTTTGGATGTCTCCTTTTTCCTAAAAGTTCAAGTAAGCAAACCACCAGAAACCGACTCAACCATAATCTATTTTTACTCGTGACGATTAAAAAATCGATATCATCATTCTCTAAAGTATTCTTCATCGCCAAGTTCCCAGTTACACCTACCATTTTAATAAAGGGAATTAATTTTAATAATCTAGCTGTCTTTTGAGCAATTTTTATCTTTTCCCTAGCATATCTTTCTTTTTTTACTCTTTCCCTTATAATTTCTGATCTTCCTTTCAAGAAAAAATAATTTTTCTTTTTTAAAATCCCTTTTATCTTATTAATATCAGTAATATCAAAATCTATTTTTTTAGGAGTAATAAGAAACTTTTTTAATTGATCAAAAGTAAGAGGGTAAGAAAAAATGTCAGCATAAATTAGAGTTTTAAAGATACTTTTTTGAAAACTGTCCATATTTTAAATTATCTTGCTTGGTAACTACCAATCCCATATTGAGAAAGAAGTTGAGAAACTCCCTGAGCAGTGATAGATAAAACATCATCAGGGGAATTTCCACTATTTACACCATTAACAGCATCTTCAAAATATTTAATCATACGATCATTGATCCCATTATCATGGGTGCGTGAACAAAGATACCAAGTTTTAGCTTGACTGGCTTGAGTAATAAAAGGAATAACCAAATTATTGGTACTTAAAAGACCAGCCATGTCCATCCTTGGGTAAAGCTCTCCAAAAAGTCTTGTTTGAGACTGAGTTTGATAAAGTTTTTGTAGGGTTTCTTTCGATGATAAAAACTTCAAGAATTCCCAAGATTCCTTAGAAGCTTGACTTCTTTTAGACACTCCCTCTACCCAAAAGGAAGCCCAATTAACTTCTGTATCTGGTAATTGTGGAATTTCAACAACTTTAAACTTTAAATTAGGATTAATATTTTTTAATTCAAAAATATCCCAGGAATAACCAAAATACATGGCGACCTTACCGGTAGCAAAGGCTATCGTTGAAGAAGGCAAAGTTTCATTCCAAACATTATCTGTTTTATTAAAAATAGTATAGTAGATCAAAGCATCTTGAGCCAACTGACTGGTAGGATTAGCCAAATCAACTCCATTTTGCAACATCATCAAACCTAAAATATCTGACCAATGTTCTACATTAGAAGTCGTGCCTAAGGCCACCCCGGCCGTTTGAATACGCCCACTTTCATCATGAGTTGTTAATTCAATAGCCGTTTGGCGTAATTGATCCCAAGAAGTAGGGGGTGTTTTTCCAGCCGCTTGGAAAATATCCTCATTATAAAATAAGGCTAAAGTATCTATTCCTAAAGGCAAACCAACATAAGAAGTTCCTAACCTTAGATTTTCTTTAATAACCGGATAATAAGTACTTTCAAAATCAGCCGTAGTCATGACATCTGAAGGGATAGGGGCAACTTCATTTTTAAGCATTGGCATCCAGGAAATATGATAACGAAAAATATCAGGTCCTTGATTACGAGCTAAGGCTGACTGTAATCTTTCTCTGTATTCTTTAGGAGATTGCTGAATATAATTAACTTTTATATTAGGATTCTTTTTCTCCCATTCATCTAAAACTCCCTTCATAACTGTTTCTGACTCCCAAAGACCCCAATAAGTTAAAGTTACCTCCTTAGGTTTTTGAAAACGAGGTAAAACAAATTTATAAATAGCTAAACCGGCTAAAACTAGAAGAATAAAAATAAGTAAAAAAGGAAGGATTTTTTTCAAACCACCTTTTCCTGAACTTTCCTCAGCAGTTAACTCTGCCATTGTTGCTTCTTTAGAAGAAGACAAAGGAATATCTTTAAAAGGTTCTTGTTTTATCTCTGGAGGTTTAGTTTCTAAAACAGGCTCCTGTTTCTCCCAAGGCGCAGATGATGGTACAGATAAAGGTTCCTTTTTTTCAAAATCAGGTTTTTTTATTTCAGGAGAAGATGAAAAAGGAGGAACAGCTGGTTTTTGAAAACTCTGTTGCGGCCTTTGATTCGATAAAATCCCTTGTGGTTCAAAACCTCTTTTAAAAGTAGTCTCTTGGCTACCAAAAGAAGGCTTTGGTGGAGATATGGGAGGCTCACTTTGAGGTTGTCCTACTGGACTTTGTTGACCAAATGGTTTTGTTTGGACTGGTGGAGAAGACCAAGAAGGTTTTGTTCCTAAAGGAGGTCCAGGTTTATCAAGCGGCTTATTAAAAGAACCACTTGAAAACTTAGGCTGAAAATTGCCTTGATTAACTGGCCTTGAACCAGCAGGTTTTTGAAAAGAAGGATTAAACCCTTGTTTTTTTACAGAGGATTGATTTTCATCAGGCATTATCTTAATGTTATCATAGAAAGAATGAATAAAAAAGTTCAAGAGGCAAAAAAACATTTTAAAAAATTAATCTTAAAATGGGGCTTAATAAGTTTTTTTGGATTATTACTTTTAATCTTTATTACTTATCATTTAGCCTACTTTAGAAAAATCTATCCAGGAGTAAGTGTCGCCTATCAAAACATTGGAAATAAGACTATTGAGGAAGGTTTAAATTCTTTAGAAGATTATATTAATCAAAACAAATCCTCTTCTTTAAAACTTTCCTCCAAAGAAAGCCAATCATGGGAAATTAAACTTGAAGAGCTAGATTTCTTTTATAATTCTAATTTAAGCGTAGAAAAGGCTTATCAAATTGGTCGTAGTAAAAAACCTTTTTTGGATCTTAAAGATAAAACAAAAAGCTACTTTCAAGGAATTAATCTTGGTTTAGACTATTCTTTAAATCAAAATCTCTTGGAGGAAAAGATTGCCACTATTGCCTCTCAAATTTTTATCCCAGCCATTGAACCAACAATTGAAGTTTTAGAAGCAACACCTTCGGGAGAAACTTCTAGAATTTCTATCAAACAGGGCAAAGATGGACAACAACTAGATAAAAGAAAACTTATTAATATCATTACTCAACAAATCACTCAAATTAATTTTAAACTTATTAATCTCCCTCTTATTAATACCTCGCCCACCTTAACCGAAGAACAAATTAAAAATACTCAAAAAAGAGCAGAAAAGTTCTTAAATAAAAAATTAACCTTGAAAGAGAAGGAAAATCTTTGGAACCTTGAGGAAAAAGAACTCATTGAGCTTTTATCTTTTACCAATGGCTTTAATCAGGATGAGATCAAGAATTGGGCTAGTGAATTAGCCTTGATTATCAATCGTGAACCTCAAAACGCTAGTTTCAGATTCTCAGAAGGAAAAGTAACCGAATTTAAACCAGCTAAGGAAGGAAAAAAGTTAGAAGAAGATCAAACAGTCGATCTTATTGTCAAAGGATTAGAAAAGTTAGAAGAAGGCCAAGTACAAGACACTATTAATCTTCCCATTATTACTAGCCAACCAGTCATTAAAACAGCTGACGTCAATAGCTTGGGTATTAAAGAACTTGTCGGGAAAGGCGTTTCTTATTTTAAAGGCTCTATTTCTTCAAGAATTCATAATATTAATCTTGCCTCTTCAAAACTAGACGGTCTTTTAATTCCCCCTGGAGAAGTTTTTTCTCTTAACCAAAGCTTAGGAGATGTTTCCCGCTTAACTGGATATCAGGAAGCCTACATTATTAAAGATGGAAGAACTGTCTTAGGCGATGGTGGTGGAGTTTGTCAGGTTTCAACAACCTTATTTAGAGCTGCTTTAGATACCGGCCTGCCAATTATTGAACGTAAAGCTCATGCCTACCGTGTTTCTTATTACGAACAGAATTCTTCTGTCGGCTTAGATGCCACTGTTTTTAGCCCGACAGCTGATTTAAAAATTAAAAATGATACCCCCGCCTATCTTCTTATTCAAACTTATTTTGATCAAAAAAATTATCGTTTGACCTTTGAAATCTATGGCGCTTCTGATGGAAGAAGTGTCAGCATATCTAAATCTAGAATGTGGGATCAATCTCCACCTCCTCCAGACTTATATCAGGATGATCCTACCTTACCTACTGGACAAATTAAACAGATCGATTGGAAATCTTGGGGAGCTAAAGCTAGCTTTGATTATAAAGTAGAACGTTTTGGAGAAGTTTTGCAAAACCAAACTTTCTACTCCAACTATAGACCTTGGCAAGCTATTTATTTAAGAGGAACAGGTCCTATCCAATGAAAATTTTAGGTATTGAAACTAGCTGTGATGAAACTGCCGCTAGTATTGTTAAAGACGGCAGAGAAATTATAAGCAATGTTGTTGCTTCTTCTTCGGATCTACATAAAAAGACCGGTGGTATTATTCCTGAAGTAGCCGCCCGAGAACAACTCCGTTGTATTATTCCAGTTATTGAAGAAGCTTTAGGACAAAAAATAAACAAAAAAAATCCTGATATTGACGCCGTCGCTGTTACTTCCGGCCCAGGTTTAATTGGCAGTCTTTTAATCGGCGTCGAAACGGCCAAAACCTTAGCTTATATCTTTAAAAAACCCATTATTCCCGTTAATCATCTTCAGGGGCATCTTTATGCTAACTTCCTTTCCAAAGGAAAACCAACTTTTCCTGCCTTAGGTTTGGTTGTCTCTGGTGGACATACAGATTTGGTTTTAATTTTAGACCATCAAAAAATTAAATGGCTAGGTGGAACCAGAGATGACGCGGCCGGAGAATGTTTCGATAAATGCGCTCGTCTCTTAGGTCTTGGTTATCCTGGCGGTCCAACCATTAGTAAAGAAGCCCAAGAATTTGATAAAAAAGAAAGAAATATTACTCTTCCTAGACCAATGATAAACACCAGTGATTTTGATTTTAGTTTTTCAGGTTTAAAAACAGCTGTTTTAAATAAAACAAGAGAACTAAAAGAAAAAGACAAGCTTAATAAAAAAATAATTCAAGAATTAGCCTTTGAAATCCAAGAAGCTATTTGTGATGTTTTGGTTAAAAAAACAATTAAGGCGACTGAAAAATATGAGGTAAAAAGTCTGCTCTTAGCTGGAGGTGTTACAGCTAATCCAAAGTTAAGAGAAAAAATAAAAGAAGAAATTGATCCTAAAGTCAATCTTTTCATTCCACCACCTTCTTTATGCACCGATAATGCTACCTATATTGCCGCTTATGCTTACTTTAATTTTAGACCTAAACCATGGTCTAAAATTAAAGCTGACTCTAGTCTGACAATAGAAGAAATGATAAAATAGGCCCCAATGGAAAAGACTTACGAGCCACAAAAAACAGAAAAAAATATTTATAATTTCTGGGAAAAAGGCGGTTATTTTAAACCAAAAGAAAGTAAGGTTGGTAAAAAACCTTTTGTTATTACCCTACCTCCTCCTAATGTAACCGGCAAACTTCACTTAGGCCATGCCATGTATGTAATAGAAGATATCATGATTCGCTATCATCGCATGCTGCAAGAAACTACCTTATGGTTGCCTGGTTTTGACCACGCTTCCATTGCTGTTGAACATCTAGTTGTTAAACAACTTAAAAAAGAAGGTAAAAATAAAAAAGACTTAGGCAGGGAAGGATTTTTAAAAGAAGCTCAAAAATTCGCTCTAGAATCAAAAAAAGAAATCAAAAGCCAGCTCAAATCAATGGGTTTTTCCCTAGATTGGTCTAAAGAAGCTTATACTTTAGACGAAAAAAGATCAAAAGCCGTAAAAGAAGCGTTTAGAAAACTTTATGAAGCAGGTTTAATCTATCAAGGAAAAAGAATCATTAACTGGTGCACAAAATGCCAAACGGCTATTTCTGATTTAGAAAACGAATACCTAGAAGAAGAAAGTTTTCTTTACTATATTAAATATGGACCTTTAACTATTGCCACTACTCGTCCAGAGACTATGTTTGCTGATGTTGCTGTCGCCATCAACCCTAAAAACAAAAAATATCAAAAATTTATTGGTAAAAAAGTTTCTCTTCCTTTAACTAATCGTCAAATTCCAGTCATTGAAGATGAAGCTGTTGATTTAAAATTTGGGACCGGAGCTTTAAAAATTACCCCAGCTCATGACAATCTTGATTTTGAAATTGGCCAAAGACATAACTTAGAAAATCTTGTTGCTATTGATTTTAAGGGGCGTCTAACTGAAATTACAGGTAAATACCAAGGATTAAAAGTTAATGAAGCGAGGGAAAAAGTTATTGAAGACCTTAAAAAACAAGGTTTTATTGAAAAAATAGAGAAACATCCTCATACCATCGGCCACTGTCAAAGATGTGGAACAGTCACTGAACCCTTAATTTCCAAACAATGGTTCATTAAAACAAAGCCACTCGCTAAAGAAGCTATTAGAGCTGTTAAAGAAGGAAAAATAAAAATCGTTCCTAAAAGATTCGAAAAAATCTACTTTAGCTGGTTAGAAAACATTCATGACTGGTGTATTTCCCGACAACTATGGTGGGGACATAAAATTCCCCTTGAGGGTGAAGAAGATGTTTTAGACACCTGGTTTTCTTCAGGACTCTGGACTTTTTCAACTTTAGGCTGGCCCGAAAAAACTAAAGATCTTAAAAATTTTTATCCTACCACCGTTAGAGAAACAGGCTATGATATTCTATTCTTCTGGGTAGCCAAAGAAATCATGCTAAGTTTGTTCTTAACCAAAAAACCTCCCTTTAAAACTATTTACCTCCACGGCTTAGTTAGAGATAAACAGGGACAAAAAATGGGCAAAAGTAAAGGTAATATCTTAGATCCTTTAGACCTGACAGAAAAATATGGAACTGATGCACTGAGGATGGCCCTAATCGTTGGGAATGCCCCAGGCAACGACTTTTCTATAGATGAAGATAAGGTTAAAGCCTATAGGAACTTTGCTAACAAAGTTTGGAATGCCTCAAGATTTATTTTAGATAAACCAAAGGTTAACATTAAAAAATCAGATCATCCCAATGATCAAAAGTTAGCCAAAGAAACCCAGAAAACCATCAAGAAAATTGATGATTTTATAAAAAGATACCGCTTTGATTTAGCCGCTGATGAAGTTTACCATTTCTTCTGGCATACCTTCTGCGATGAGTATATTGAAAAGAGTAAGGATCGTTTTGATCAAGCCCATAGTGCTTTAATTGAGAATCTAGTCGATCTTTTAAAGATCCTCCATCCTTTTATGCCATTCTTAACAGAAACTATTTGGCAAATTGGAAAAGAAAAACAACCTAACTTTTTTAAAGAAGAAGCCTTGATTAGTGCACCATGGCCAAATCAAAAGTAAAAAAACTTATTTCCCATCTCAAAAAAAGAATTTTAAAACATGTTGTTGTCTCAGGTGTTATTATTATCTTCCTTTTAATTATTCTTTCAATATTTTTACCCAAAACAGAACTTCAATCTCTAAAAGAAAACCTTTTGAAAAATCCTAATAATGCTGAAATTAAACTTAAAAATATAGAAGCACTTTTAAAAGAAAACCAATTTCAGGCTAGTGAAGAAATCTTAAAAAGTATTTCTCAAGATCAAAACGGTGATCTAAACCAACTTTGGCAAGAAAAACATTATTCTGATCCTGAAGATATAAAAGAATTAATAAAAGCTTGGGAGAAAATTATAGAAGACAAACCATTATACAGAGATGCCTATCTGCAACTGGCTATCCTAAATTATAAAATTAAAGAAGTGCAAAAAGCTAAAGATAATTTAAATAAAGCTTTGGAGATTGATCCTAATTTTAAGTTAACAAAGAAGCTAGAAGAGATTATTTTCCCTTAGGTTTCTCTTCTTTCTTTTCACCTTCTTTTCCTTCATCTTTTGTTTCTTCTTTTCCTTCAGAATCTTCCTTACCTTCTTCGGTTGTTTCTCCTTCTTTACCTTCCTCTTTATCTTCCTCTTTCTCTACTGGAGCTACTTCTTCTTCCTTAGCTGGAGTATCTATTTTGACTAAAATCTGAGTTGTATCAGTTAAAACCTTAACTGTCTCTTCTAATTTTACGTCACTTACCAAAACGGCATCGTCAATATTTTCTAATTTAGAAATATCAACTTCAATTTTTTCTGGAAGATCAGTTGGTAAAGCTTCAACTTCTATTTCACTAAGAGGTTGAATTAAAATTCCAACCTTGCTTTTAACTGCAGGTGATTCTCCTACTAATTCCACCGGAATTTTGGTAGTAACTTTTTCTTTTAAGTTTACTTGATAAAAATCAGCATGAAGCGGCTGATCACTTACGGAATGATATTGAATATTATGAATTAAAACTGGTCTTATTTTATCCTCACCCTTAACCTTTAATTCTACTAATCCTGCTTCTCCTGCTTCTTTTAAAACAGGTAAAAATGATTTTAAGTCTACTTGTACAGCCAAAGATTTGACCTTACGACCATAAATATTAGCCGGCAAAACAGAATCTTTACGCAAAAGTTTAACTTGACGACCAACAAGTTTTCTTTTCTCAACTAAAAGTTTAATTTTATTTTTCTTATCAGACATAGATTAGTATCATATCATCTAACTAGGTTAATTTCAAATAGCAAATCTTGGTTAAATTGGGGGTGAAACAAAAGACCATCACTGGTTGAGCTAGAACCTAAAGAGGAAAAAGCCTGTTTGTCTTGGGGTGGTTTAAACCAAAAACTGAAAAATTCATCTTTAATTCCTGATTGTTTTTGTAAGAAAAACAAATAGCGATTGATCTTATCATCCAATTTTTTCTTCAAACGATAAGTAATTTCTACTGAACGGCTTTCTAAAATTGGAACCTCAACCAAAAAACCAAAAACTTGTCTTTCGTGTTTTTCATACTTCTCTATCTCTTCAACCTCTCTAACTTCCCCGTTTAAAGAATTTTTAATCTTTACAGAAACTAACTCTGTCTCTAGGGGAGTATAAAGACGCAGATATGTTTTATAGCGCCCGGCAGGGAAAGCTTCTGATTGGGAATTATTCCTATAATCTAGCTGCAAAGTCGCTTCCAAAGAATCATCATTTTTTACTTTTGTCTGATAAGTAAAACTTCTTTTAACAAAATAATTAGCTTTGTTTATTCCCACATTTGCCTCAGAAACTAAAAGATAATCTGAAAAACAACCTTGTTCTTCTAAACAATTATTAATATCTTTAATTCCCCCATCCCAAGCAAACTCTTGAATAATCTTCATTGAGCTTTGATCATCAAGCCAAATTAGAAAGTCTTTAGAATTTAAAGTTGGATAAAGACTTTTAACTAAAGCCAATAAAGTTCTTTGATCACTTCCCTTGATCTTTTCAAATAAACTTCGACCTATACTTCCCAAAAAATCTTGCTTTTGGGTAGAACCAGGAAAGAAATTAATCTCAGAATGATACTCTGCCCTATCAAAAAAATTATCAGCGTCAATTTTTTCTCCATAATCTGATAGTTCTATCTCCCCTACACTTTGAAGTATTTCTTGAACAACAAAAAGATTAATAGCTAAAACACCATCCACTACCCTTCCTGTTTCTTTTTCAAAAAACCAAGCCGCTTTGGATCCAGAAGAAGGAAAATCAATATCCCAATTAGAATCCCTTAAAAACCAACCTGCTTCTCCTAAATATTTTTTAAGGTCGTCTGGCGGTTCTACATGTCCCTTAAGCTGGCCATCAGCCACATAAACATCCTTAACTTCAAAATCAATCAACTTCCCTTGATCAAAAGTTAAAAGACCATAAGAACCAATAAAACCACCCGTTGGTCTTAATTCACTATTATTTTGGAATAAAACTAAATAGGTTTTCTTTTCTCCCAAACCAATTATTTGGGGTAAAACTTCTACTCCTTTTTTAACCTGTAAAATCAAATCCCTTACCTTAAATAATTCTTCCATCGCTACCTCATCTTTAAATTGGCTTTCGGCTAAAGAAAGCTGATTAAAGCTTCTATCTAAATCCAATCTTATCTCAACTATTAAATCTCTAATATTTATTTGTTCTTTTTGGAAAATAGCCTTAGATAAAATACTCGCTTTATCAACAGCCTTAACCAAACTACTAATCCCATCAGCCGTCGTTTTCCCTAAAGAAAATAAATCATTCAACTGATCTGTTTTTTCTCGACTCACAAAACTAAAAACATTAGTTAACTGAATAGACTGAGCTTTACCCTTCTTAAAATAATCCTGAGCGGTGGTAGCTTTTTTCAAAGCCACTTGTAAATCCCCCTCTAAAATCAAAGTTTGTGATTGCTTAAGATATCTATATCCAAAAAATCCATAAAAAGACAAAGAAGTGAGAGGGTAAGTAATTAATAAAAACAATAAAACACCAATTAAAAACCACCAATACTTCAAAGAAAATCTAGGTAAAAATTGCGGTTTAATCGGTTGCTCTTTCTGTTCCTCTTTTTCCTTTAAGCCTTTTTTAGGAAAAAGCTTTTCCAAAGACGCTTCTCTTAATGGAGTTTCTTCTTTTTCAAAAGAATCTTCAATTTTTCTTAAGCCTTCCTCTAAATTAACCTTTGGCTTCCAATACAAATCTTTATCTTCTTCTATTAAAGAAAAGGATTTATTCATCGTTCCACTGCTAAACATTGCCTTCAATAAACCATAGATAAAATCAGAAATAAAAATAGGCTGCGTACTAAAAGACTCTCTATTTTTAAGAAGTTTTTGATAGTCTTCTTTTAACATGCCTGGTCCATAAAGATAAGAAAAACGAACAAGACGAACATCTCTATCATTCTCCAAAGAGTATTTAAGAATTCTATTTTCCAACGTGCTTTGCCCAGAAGAAAAACTTAGAGCGAATAAAAATTTTGTTCTTTTATTGGTCTTATCAAAAAGCTTTTTTATAAAATTAAAATCTTGAGCAAAACAAAAAACATAATTATAACTTTCAAGTTTTTCTAAAGGAGGATGTCCGGAAACAAAATCAATATGACAACCATACATCGCCAAAGCCTTTTCTAAAAATGGATCGACAAAGTCTTTGGTTTTAATAACTAAAGCGCTTGTCTTCTCTTCTATTTCCTTAACTTTGTGAAAATTTTTTTTATTCATCTACAAAAACAGACGTGAAACTAAAAAATATTTTTGTTTAATGATTGATTAACTAAAAGATCTGCTTCCTTATTTAAGTGACGCGGAATAAAACGATAAATAATTTTTCCCGAAATCTCATTCTCTAATCCTCTCACTTGAATAACCAAGTCGACCAACTTTGCATTTTTAATTTTAAAAAATCCATTTAATTGACTAACAATTAATTTTGAATCAACAGAAAAATTAAATTCAGCGTTGTCTTTCTTTTTATTTTCCTTAATCCATTTTAAAGCTTCAATGATGGCCATGTATTCAGCCACGTTATTGGTTGTCTCTCCCAAGAATTTATTAATCATTCTTATATTTTTTTTGTTCTCATCTTTAATAACCACTCCGACTGCTCCTGGACCTGGGTTTCCTCTTGACCCTCCATCAGTAAAGATGAAAAAAGTTTTTTTACTCATTTAGAAGATCCTTCCTTTTTGTTTAATTAATTGTACTAAAGTTTTTGGAAAATGAAAAAGCGAAGGAACTATCTTTAAAAGCCGGAAAATAAAAAACAAAGTAATAAATAAAACTAAGGCTTCTGTTAAGATTGTTACCATCGCTGCCCCGTAATAAGAAAATCTTGGGATAACTAACAAGTTAACTAAAACATTAAAGAGCAACGCTGATATGGCGACTGAGAAATAAAGACGCTGACGTCCTAAAGCGACGATTGTATAACCGGTTAAATGATTAAAGTAACTTAAAAAGATAGCCAAAGATAAAATTCTTAAAACCAAAACTGAATCAAAGAATTCTTGGAAACGATTTTGGGTAATTAATTTTATAATCAACGGCGATAATGTTAAAACTAAAATTATTGCAAATCCTCCCATTATTAATAAAATATCAAAAGACTTTTGATAAATAACCCTTAATTTTTTTCTCCATTTTTTTAAATCTGCATATTGAGATAAAACAGGTAATAAAGAATTCATAAAGTAAGCTGCTCCTAAAATCAAAACATCATAAATACGATAAGAAACGGAATAAATACCAACTGCCCCACTCCCTTTTAAAGAACCAAGCATGACCGTATCGATTTTATTATCAACGGTAAACATCAGCAAAATTGCTCCCATCGGCAAAGATTCTTTAACAAATTTTTTAATAAATACCTTATCCCAATTTAATCTAAATTTGATTGTTTTAGAAACTAAAAAACTTAAAACAGATATTGCTCCTAAGTAAGCTATTAAAACAGCGCCAATTAAAGGAATCAAACCAAAATTAAAACGAACGAGTAAAAAGGAAATAAGAAAGATTAAAATACTGGCGATAATATCCCCTATGGCATATTTTTGCATTTCTAATCTTGTTTGAAAAACAATTCCAAAGGAAGCCTTAATAGCTGACAAAATTAAGATTAAAGAACCAATAATAATTCCCTGACGCAACATTAATTCATTTAAAGGATTAGCTATTTTAAGAGGCATCAAAAAGGCAGCCATAATCATAAGGACTGAGGCCCCTAAAGATAAAAATAATCTTAGCAAAAAAATATTTACCAAAACCTTATCTTGTTTCTCTTTTTCTTTTGAAGCCTCCCTAACTCCAATTGTTGCTGTTCCCCAATCGGCAAAAGCACCAAATAAAACAACCAAAGTTAAAATATACATATAATTACCGTACATTTCCCGCCCTAAATAACGAGTCAAAATAACCATCGTAAAAAAGCCAAAAAAGACAGTGATAACTTTAGTTGCAATTTGAACAACGGTATTGAAGGCTACTTTTTGTGAAAGCTTCATCAATTTAATGATAAACCACTCTTGCTTGTTTTAGAAGACCAAATTAACCCTAAAAGTAAAACAAATAAAAGCTGATTTTGTTGTAAAGTAAACCAATAATGGTCAAAAAATCCTAAAAAGAGAATGCTAAAAAAAGCTAAAAACAAAACTCTCCTTTCTTTCAAAAAAGGAATTTTTAAAACCTTTTTAAAAACTAAAAGGGAAAACCAAAACAATAAAATAAAACCAAGAAATCCTAGTTCGGCTAAAAACAAAAGATAAATATTATGCACTGGTTGAAAATAATAAGTAAAACCAACCAAAGGCCAAAATTCAGGTAAATAAACAATAAAGTTATTTAAACCAACACCTGAAAAAGGAAATAGTTTTCCCATCAAAACAGCTGATTGCATTAATTGTAATCTTTGCCATAAAGCTTCATTAGTAGAGAGCTTATAACCGAGAATAAAAAGGGCAATAATAAACAGACTATTTAGAACAAATAAAGCAATTTTTGGTTTCTTGTTTTTTATAAAGGTAATTAAAACAAATAGAAGTAATAAAAGAACTAACCAAGCAGAGCGAGAAAAAGTAAAAACAATAGTTAATAATCCTAACGACAAAACTGACCATCGTAAGAATCTTTTTGAAAAGGGGATTATTAAAATCAAAGAAACCAATAAGAAACCAGCTAGAGCATTAGGGTGAGGAAAGGTCGCATAAGGACGTAAAATTAATTCACCGTTTATAATAGCTTTGGCGATTCCAGGAGTACTAATATCAAAAGTCCGCTCTCCTAAGAACCAAAAAAATCCATTTAAAGATCCTTGTTTTATAAATTGAAAAATAGCCATCAAAGAAGAATACAAAACAGCTAAAGATAAAGGTAAATAAATATCCTTTAAAGAAATTTTATTTTTAAAAATATATAAAGCCAATAAACCAAACTCCAAAATTTTTAATAGCTTAAAAAAAGCGGTAAGCTGATTGCGAGCTAAAAAGGAAGTTAAGATTAGAAAAACAAAAACAGCTAGAAATAAAAATAGTTTTGGTAAAGTCTGAGGGTTTAAGTTAATAACATAAGGTTTTTTAAAACTCTTTAATTTTTCTAAAAACCATAAGAATAAAATAAGAATAATTAAAATATCAGTCAAGAAAATTGTCGGGCTTAAAT
>Ga0265594_1001381_pt1 | contig 18820 bp, 22 predicted proteins | sample saktaG_11_FD_190147 | JGI IMG/M metagenome (GOLD analysis project Ga0265594, IMG submission 190147) | Saline water microbial communities from Sakinaw Lake, British Columbia, Canada - sak_2011_5_24_80m | ecosystem: Environmental > Aquatic > Non-marine Saline and Alkaline > Saline ... | reverse complement strand
TTAGGCATCTGATATTAGAATAGTAAATAAATATAATTAACTATTTATGAGGATTTTAAAAAAATAATTATTTTTATTCTATAATAGATGCTAAACGCACCTCAAGGTGTGTTTAGCATTACGTTACCCAACATAAAAAGAAACGAAATAGCATGACAGGAATGATGAGAAATAAAGAAAAATGCCACCGCTCAAATAACACATTTGGCAAACTTAACCCACAGGCTGACACTTCGTTTGCCAAAAGAGTTATTTCTGCCGACCCTCATTCTCGGACTAATCGGACTGAAAAGCAAATAACCGACAAAGAAACTCATATTGGCACAAAAAAAATAAGCATAAACAATCTTGAAAAGTTAAAAATAAAAATACTAAATTTGAAATTGAAAATAGATAGATTGCCATCAACAATCTTATGAAACTTAATGATTTAACTAACTAAATAAAAATAAATAATTATGAAAAAAATGAAAACTATTTGTCTAACAATTTTATTTGTAAATTTTTTATTTACAATAACGCATTCTCAAATTACTTATAATAGTACTGATTTTGCTTCTGTAAACGACAGTTTTATGGTTAGTAAAGCCAATACTGCACAATTGGCTGTTTATGATTTTCAACAAACAGGAGCAAATCATATTTGGAATTATGATACTTTGAGTGCCAATACACAAAAATATCAAAAATATATAGACCCTGATAATTCAGGATATAAAACTACGTGGACAATTAATTGTACATTAGGCGGAGGTGGTGTAATTTGGTGCAATAGTGCTTGGAACGACACAACCAATCTTTGCCTGATAAGTGAAGATACTTTAATAATTGGTCCAATATCATTATCAAATATTGCTGCTCTTTATAAGAAAAATACACAGGTTCTTGAAAAAAGCATTGTTGGTATGACAGTTGGTTTTGGTCAATTACCGATAAAAATGATTACAAATTATATTAATGCTGATACTATTTTTAATTTCCCAATACAATACTTGAATACCGATAGTGCAAACTCTGCTTACAATACTGATTTTAATTCTATTGGAATTGATATTATTATTAAAAATTACAGGAAAAGAGTTAATTATGCTGAAGGTTGGGGTAGCTTAACTACTCCTTATGGAACCTATTCTTCTGTTCTTAAAATGAAAACATTAATTTATCATAACGATTCTACTTTTTTTGGCGGAAACCCTGCCCCTCCTAATCAAACAACAGATGTTATTTATCAATGGTTTGATACTGCTTTCGGAATACCTGTTTTAACTGTCGAAGGCAAAATTGTCGGAAATTTGGAAACATATTCTAAAGCATCATATATTGATTCTGTTCGTTGTTTGCAACCAAATGCTCATTTTGCCTATATGCCAATAATTCCATACCTTGACGGAAGCGGAAATGCAGATGTAACATTTACTAATCTGAGTAATAACTCAGATATTTTTAATTGGGATTTTGATGATGGTAATACTTCTGTTCAAACAAATCCAATACACACTTTTACAAATGCAGGAACATATCTCGTTCAACTTATTGTTGCTAATTCGGTTTGTTCTCCTTTTGAATACGACACAACAATAGTTCCAATAATAGTTAAAGATTCAAATGCGGTTGCAGCAAATTTTTATTATACTCCTTTATCTCCATGTAACGGCGATACAGTATTTTTCACAAATACTTCTTTAAATGCAACACAATATAGCTGGGATTTTGGCGATGGTTCATTTTCTACATTATTCGACCCTTTTCATATTTATAATACATCAGGAACTTTCAACGTGCTACTTATTGCAAGTGACAGTATTACAAGCGATACAACAATAAGAGTAATTACTATAAACACCGAAATTATTGATGCAGGAAATGATACTACAATTATTTTAGGAGATACTGCATATTTACAGGCAACAGGCGGAACAGGTGTGTTTACATGGCAATCTGACCCTACTTTAAGTTGTATTATTTGTAGTAATCCTATTGCAACACCAACAATAACAACAACCTATTATGTATCAAAAACAAATAGTTGTGGTATAGGAACAGATAGCGTAACGGTATATGTTAATCCCGTTTCTGTTGAAAATATTAACAACAATAGTAATATTAAAATATTCCCTAATCCTACTGCAGGAATAATTACAATCGAGGGACAGAATATTGAATCTGTTATTGTAACTAATATTAAAGGTCAATTAATAAAAAGGATAAACCAAAAAAACCAAAAAATTATTATTGATTTAAGTGAACAATCAAAAGGCTTATATTTTGTTCAGGTAAAAAATGATAAAGGAACAAAAATGGGAAAAATTATAATAGAATAATGGCGAAAACGGTATTTCAAATTACAATTATAATAATACTTTTAGCAAATACTACCTTTGCTCAAAAATCAATTATTCAGTTAGGAACACAAATTCCATTAATGTATTCTATTGGTTATGAACTTGACATTAACAACAAAATTTCTTTTAACACACAAATCGGGATTTTAACCAAGCCCTATGATGTTACAATCCTTGAAATTTTAAAACTTTTTGGAACAGAAGAACCATTAACAAACACAATTGGAGAAGCTTTTAATTTTGGGTTTATTTTTCAACCAACTATAAAATATAATTTTAAAAAAAATTATATAGGAGCTTACTATTCGTATTATTCTCTTAATGCAGAGGAAACGCCAACAGATGCAATAGAAAACTATTATAATATTTATCTTCCGAGTAGAATTAAAAACAGAACGAATGAATTTATTTTAAATTCAAAATTACATAATATAGGTTTATTGTTTGGAAGAAAATTTGAATTAAAAAATCCAACTCTTGAATTGAGATTGGAATTAGCATTTGCTAAAACATTCAAATCGAAAAGTAAACTTTCTTCTGAATTTGGCGATATGAGTACAATTAGTTCTTTAATTGATAATGAATTGGACTATTATTATATCAACTATGGTTATTTGCCTTCATTCAACATTTTTATAATTAAAAAAATAACGAAACGAAAAGTTAAATGATAAACAAATAGAATGAAATACAACGCTTTGCAGTAAAATACACACGGACAGAAGGAATTACGTTGGGTAACACGTGGTATATTTAATTGCCGAGTTAACAGGTATTTGAAGGGTTTTGCTTCTAAAAATATTTGTAGTAACCTGAATAGGTATAGGTTTTGAAATCGGCAACTAAACATACCACAATCGTTATGTTTAATTTAAAAGAACACAAAATGAAAAAGCTAATATTGACAATTTTTTTCACTATGATTGTTTGTAGTGCAAGTACTGTATTTGGGCAAAAGACATTTATCAGCTACCCATTTGATACAACAAAGACCTATATCATAGAATTACATGATGGTTCCCGGTTTATTGGAAACTTCTTGCAAAAGGATTCAATTTCTATTGTGATAAAAACTTCTTCCATTCCTAAAATTGAAATCCCCATTCAAAAAATTAAAAGCATTGAGAAAGTTGATCCATTAAATTTGAAAAACGGAATTTATTGGTTCCCAAATCCTAATGCGACCAGGTATTTGTTTAGTCCTTCAGCTTTTACCCTAAAAAAAGGAGAAGGGTATTACCAAAACACTTATTTATTATTAAATTCATTCAATGTAGGAATTACAGATCATATTTCCATCGGTGGTGGCTTAGAAATCCTTTCAACATTTGGGGAAGGTGACCCTATTTTTTTTATTACACCTAAAGTGGGATTTAATGTCGTAGATAAGTTCAACATTGGTGGTGGAGTTTTATATGCAAGCACACCTAGTTTTGGATCTGGAAATAGGAGTAGCTTAGGGATTGTATTTGGCATTGGAACATATGGTTCAATTGACCATAACATAACTGGTGGATTAGGATGGGGATTTGTTGAAGGAGAATTTGAAAGCAGACCCATAATTACAGTTTCCGGCATGACTCGGATATCAAAAAAAACTGCGTTAGTGACTGAAAATTGGTTTATACCAACCGACAATTACTACGGAATAATCTCTTATGGAATAAGATTTTTTGGAGAGAAACTTGCAGTTGACTTAGCTTTTATTAACAATAGCGACATCGCAGAAATTATTTTTATTGGAATTCCTTATGTCGATTTTGTGGTGAAATTTTAGAAAGAAAAAAAATAAACATAACACGGGCTCATAAGTAATTTGGCAGTCAGTGATTTGCGTAGGTTTCTACTTTTAATTATGTTTACTGTAAATTGATAATGATACGGCTTCAAAGTGCCAAACTACTCATAGCCCCACCGTTACCAACAAGGCGAAGAAAAGACAGCGACAATAAAAATGACTGGGAAAATGGTTTGAGAATGAAAAAAGAAAAAGAAATGAATGACAAAAGATTTAGTTTTTTTGTAATTTTACAAGCATGGAAATAATCAAACAGCATATTATTTCAGGCGGAAACCGAAAAGCCTTAAAAAGAGTAGGTACTTATTAAATTTTATGTGTTATGAAAAAAATTTTAGCAATTGGAATATTAATATTATTTTATGCTTGTACGGAAGAAGAAGTGATTCCATTACCTAATGCCAGGTTTCAAATAAGAGAAACAACAGGTGGACCAAAAAGAGCTAATGAACTCAAAGTAACTTTCGATAATTACTCAGATGATGCAACAAGTTATTTATGGGATTTTGGTGATGGGAATACTTCAACGGAAACGGAACCAACTCATTATTATCAAAATAATGGAAATTATACTATTACTCTAACTGCCTATAATGAAAATGGTGAACCATCTTCTACATCCAAAGAATATCAAAGAAATTTTGGAGAGGTTGTTTTTTATATAACAACTTCAAATTATGGTTCTGTTTCAATATATCCATCTACGAGTATTATAAACTGGCAATCATGGTCTGGTACCATAACAACTTGGCACCCTTACTCTCCTCCTAGTTGTTGGGAGAACAATACTTTTACATACACAAGTAAAGCAGGCACATATACTTATTATGCGGAATCTTGCAGCGGAGGTTCGTTTACATCACAATATCAAGTTATTGCTGATCAATGCACAAAAGTTAAAATATTTTAGAAACGAATATTAATAACCAAACAAATTTTTTAAAAAGTGGAGACCAGAAACCACTTTAATAAACGGGGCGTAACTCTGAAAAGCCTTACGAGTAGGAAAATTTTTAAATTTAATTTATGAAAAAGAAAATTATTGTATTTTACAATTTGTTGTTTTTAATAATTTTTTTAACTGCATGTGTGGATGAAGAACCACCTATAACAGGTTGTGTTGACCCTTATGCAATAAACTATAATCCACAAGCTACAAATCCTGATATGTCAAGTTGTAAGTATAGAGCAACCTTGTCTTTTTTTGTAACTTGTCCTCAAACATCTTTGCCTGTCAAAATTTGGGTAGATGACGTATATCAAGGGCAAATTACCACAAAATTATTTTATACACCATCAGGTTGCTGGGCAGATGGTTCACTTACAGTTGTGTTTGAAAGAAACAGATTAGTATTTGACTATAAAGCTCAGCACAATGATGGAACGGTATATGAAGGTACGGCTGTTGTGCCTGCTAACGGTTGCTATAGAATTGAGCTATAAAAACAAACAGAACTTGACAAATTCTATTTTGTTATTCTTAATCAATTGCAGAAAGTAAAAAGACACAGAGGTCAAAAAGGGCTGGGCACCCAGTGAGACAAAAAAACAAAAAGTGGAGACCAGAAACCACTTTAAAAACGGGGCGACACCGAAAAGTCAAATGAGTAGGAAAAATTTAAAATTTTAAAAATATGAAAAAAATACTTTTACTTTTAGTAGCACTATTTTTTGGTTATTTTTCGTATAGTCAAAATTGGAGTGCTTGGGAAAGTATATCAAATTCTTATCCTGACATAAAAATTAGATATAAATGTAGTCCTTGTGCTGGTTCATCTAAATGTGCTGCGTATGTAATTCAATTAAAAAACGACGGAAATACCAAAGCAGAGGTAAAAATTACATATGCGCCGTGTAAAGAATGTAAGCAGTCATCAGTTGCTACATGGTATCTTAAACCCGGACAAGGTGATGGTAATGACTATCAGACATTCAATGATATTGACTGCGGTCATTTTTGGTGGTTTGTAAAAAGTATACAATCAAATTCTAATAATTCTACTTTAAACAATAGCAGTGGAACTGATAAAAACTCACCAGATGAAAAATCCTATTGTAATCGTGGTTATGCAAAACATAACCTTGGCGACTATAGAGGAGCAATACAGGATTATAATAAAGCTATACAATTAAATCCTGATTATGCAAACGCATATTATAATCGTGGTATTGCAAAAGCTAGACTTGGCGATTATAGGGGAGCAATACAGGATTATAATAAAGCTATACAATTAAATCCTGATGATGCAGAGGCATATAATAATCGTGGTGGTGCAAAATTTTTACTTGGCGATAAAAATGGTGCTTGTTTAGATTGGAGCAAAGCATGGGAACTTGGGAATTTAAATGCTTATGATTTTATTAAAAAGTATTGTAACTAAACCCTGCTACCGCACGCTATGTTAAAAACCAAATAAATTAAATGTGAAAAGACAGATTTATGAAAAGAATTATTATTTTACTAAGTTGTTTTTTTATCATCATTACCGTATATGGTCAATCTGATATTGATACGAAAAAAACTAATACACATTTAATTACTAATAAAGAATACAGACAATTTGTTTATTGGGTGCGTGATTCAATAGCTTATAGATTATTGGGTGTGCATATTAACGAATATTTAATTTATGAAGATAAAAACGGAAATGAAATAAATCCACCTCTAATAAACTGGAACTCAAAAATTAATTGGAATGGTGAAATTGAATGGCAAGTTCTAATGGAAATGCACTTGCCTGAACATGAAAGATTTTACAGAAAAGAAGAATTGGATACCAGAAAGTTAGTTTATAATGATATTAAAATATATCCTGATACTACTTGCTGGATTGATACATCTATTGTTGTTACAAGTTATATAAATCAAAATTTGGTAAAATATTATAACTGGCATCCAATTTTTAATGATTATCCTGTTCAGGGCATTACAAAAGAACAGGTAAAAATATTTTTGGAATGGAAATCCATTATTGATAAGAAACAATATAAACTTGTTAATGCCGATATCCCAACATCGAATATTTATAAATCATTGTCTGGAAATGTAAATACTGAATTCTGGAAAATAACCAATAAAGAATATAAAGAATTTGTTTATTGGGTTCGTGATTCAATTGCCTACATGATGATATTAGGTCAATATGAATATGATGGTAAAGGTATGGAAAAATATTTTATATTGGAAAATAAATATGGAGAGCGAATAGATCCTCCTTTCATAAACTGGAAAGTAAAAATCCGTTGGAAAGGCAAAGAAGAAAGAGAATTGTTGGCAGAGATGATGTTGCCTGAACATGAAAGACACTTAGGCAGAAAACAATTAGACTGGAGAAAGTTAAATTATAAATATTACTTTATTGATTATAAGAGCAATGAGTTAGATAGTGCTGCTTTTCCATATTCAAATTTAACAGATAGAACTTCAAAAATAAAAAGAGTGGTAACAAATATATATCCTGATACAACAAAATGGATGAATCAATATTGTGCCTCAGAAATAAACATTAAATTTTATGATAAAAAATTGGACAAAGAACAGATTACAGGAATATCATATGAACAGGCTAAAGCATTTTATAATTGGAAAATATTAAAGAATAACTCAAAGCAGATTAATAAAAAAATCTCTCCTATTGGTGAAATGATAATTCCAACAAAAGAACAATGGGAAGAAGCAATGTCAGGTAAAGAAATTAAGCCGGTTCATTTTGATATTCCACTTTCTGGCAAACAGTATTTTTATCAAAGTAATATTGAATAGTAAATATCTATGTAAATCTAATCCTATTTTATTTTTTATGAAACATATTTTTATTTTAATAGTAGCTTTTTTGTTTTGCACAAGTATTGCATTTTCTCAACAGAAAAATAAAATAATTGTATGTTCCGAAAACAATCTTAAAGGATTTGAATGTTTTGTGCAGGATGATTTAGAAGGTCAGCAGAAACGGTTACAAAATTTTAAAGATAATGACGATGAATGTGGTATAGAACATTGCACAATCATAATAGCCGATTTCAACAATATCTTAAATAATGATACCCTTAAAGATAAATACTGCCAAGAAGTAATCAATTTTTGTACTAATAATAAAGATGAAGGAAGCTATAAATTATTCACATGGATGACTACTTGCGGGAGAGGCACCAATTGGGTGTTTAATTATACTGATTGCGAAAAGTATTTTGGAATAGTTCAAGAAAAAAACATAGTTATCCAAGATACCATTAAGTAATGCATTTACAAATACAAATAAATTTTTGAACTATGGATGAAAAAACACTAAACAAATATCTTAGAGACCTCAAATTCGTAATTCTTGCCGATGCAAAAACTCGCAAACCTTTTGAGATATTTTTTGGCTTTAATTTGCCTAATATGCATTCCGAAATATTTGAAGAAGCAAAAAAACAATTTGCAATAAAAGGGAAAGAAGTTTGTGTACAAGGCGGTGGTAGAATTACAAAGAAAGATAATTTTATTGTTTTTTACGGTACATCGCAAAAATATAAACGCTATGAAGACGATGTTGTACTTTCTTTAGCTGAAAAACATCCAATATTTAAGGGAAATGATTTTATGTTTTTATCAAAAGCGGGTGAGGATAACTTTTCTAAGATTATTTAGGCATATGAAAAACAAGATTAATATAGAAAAGTTAAATCTTAATTTAAAAGACAAATGATCTTCTCAGTATTCTTTTTAAATAATTATTACGAAAATTATCCTTGAATATTTTTTCTAATAAAACACGTTCTTATATTTTAACATCAAAACAATTTCATTATGAAAAAAATTATTCTTCTTAATTTCACAGTTCTTATTTATGTTGTTATTTCAAGTTTTTCTTGGGGAAATTTAGTAAAAGTTAATAGTAATGAATCTTTTAAAGTTGCCAATCAGAATAAGGTTAAGACTATTAATGGCTTCAATTTAAGTTACAGTGAAATAATAAATAGTATTGATACTAAAAAGAAGACAATAATTATTTTTTCTGTAAGCTGGTGTGGTCCATGTAAAATTCTAAAGACAAAACTAGAAAACATTGCTTCTGTTGATATTTCAAAACATGAAATTATATACGTAATTTGTGATACTGACAAAAAAGGAGAACGAAGTTCTGATGGAATGCCTAGTCCTGAAATGGGCAAAGTTCTAGAAAAAATGGGGCAAGGATATTGGCCATTTATTTTACTTTTTAAATCTGGGGAAAAAGTGCCAGTTTCAAAGTTTCCTGTTATTGAGAGTGTAAAGGATTCTTGTCCTGATAAACTTTTTTTTGAAAGAATAATGGACTTTTTTAAAGATGACGTTGTTTGTCAATAATGATTTTACTAAGTTATTTTTTATCATCATTACAATATAAAGGCAATCTGATTATTGATACGAAAAAAACTAAATCTTTTAAGACAGAAAAAACGGAATGACTGAATTGAAAAATTATCTCAAACCATTGAAAGACAAGAACGCCCAGTTGGTAACACGGTATATAAAAAATTGGGCAGTTAGTGCTAAATTTGAAGTGTTTAGCTCGCATTTAACTTTGTGTGGTTTGACAGTGAATCGCTCCGTAATGCCCAACTTTTCATATACCCATCCGTTACCTTTCATTATAAATCTCACTAAATTAAAGAGAAATATATACCTATTCAATAATTTAAGTCATTTGCATTTGCAACAAAAAACAATTCCTAATAAATTTTATTAAAATAAACAAGGTTTTTTATCATATTTAAAAATAAATATTGTATCTTTGTATTGATAAATAATTTTTAACTAAACTATATAACTATGAAAGCAAAAGTTAATACAGCAATTACTTCAAAAGAAGGTTGTTTAATTCACATTGTAGGAACAGTTAGTTACACTCTTATCCCGCCTGAAATTACAGGATTTAGTGGAACTGTAACCTTATCTGGTGCTGGCGATTGTCCTCAGGGTACCTTATCATTTGCAATAGCACCTCCTAATGGCAACTCAGGTGAAGATTTAGATGTAAATATAGATGATAAAAATCTATATAAAGTTTCAAGAGTTACATGGGTTAAGGGCACAAAACCTGTACCGAAAATATTAAAAGAAGATATTGTAAACGAAGTTCTTATTAGAGAATTTAGAAGAATTGCAGATGAAAATTCATATTGTGATAACGATGTAAATGTGAATGTGAATGTGAATGTAAATGTAAATGTTGACTGCAATAAGTAATAGATATTATTGATAAAAAAATATGGGCTTGGAAGAATACTAACTATTTCTAAGTTAATATTTTATTTTTTAATTTAAACATAGACAAATATGAAACGATTATTGTATGTTGCATTTGGAATTGTAATAATTCTATTTAGTTGTAAAAATTCATCACAGCCTATTGTAGGTAAATGGAATATTGTTAACATTACTCAAAATGAAAAAGATACTTTGACGGACATAACTATCCCTCTTATCGTTTTTTGTATGCAAAATAATGAAGTTAATTATGTGGAATTTACAAAAGACAATGAATATAATGTAGTTAATAATGAAAATAGAATAATTGAAACTAAAAAATATTCTATAAAAGAAAACTCATTGAACATTCAAGGAGAAGATGAAGTCAGTGTTATGGAGATTATTTATAAACAAGATAATTTAGTTGATTTAAAAAGTCAAGATAACATTATTGTGTCGCTTAAAAAAATAGAAGAATAACGTAAGGTAACAGCACCTTAGCACAATTGCGGGTTCAGAGCGTATTTGTACGTTCAGAACTTTCAATTAAATTTGTAGCAGATTTGACAGTGAAGTGCTCCGAAATGCCCGCCAGCTTTTAGCCTCAGCCGTCAGAGTGTCTAAAAACCTAAAATTTCGCCGTTCTTAACAAAAAAAGGAAAGTTATTAACAATCAGCAATTTAAGTAGCAAAATATTTGTTTATGTCATTATTTTCGCCAATTTCGCTGTATGAAATTTATAAAAGGACAAAACAGAACACAATCTTTCCTTTTTCCTGTATCTTTGGAACAGTCAATAGCTCAAGATAATGAAGTTAGAGTAATAGACCTTTATATATTGACAAAGAAAGAAATAGAATGTGCATCAGCAGATGTTGGTTTCATGTTTATTGCATACAATTTAAGGAGAATAATAAACATTTTAGGGCAAGATATGCTTAAAAAGTATCTAAGCATACTTGTTTGTTATATTTTGAGTATTTTTGTTCAAATACGACTAATTTTAAAACGTTCTGCCGAATGTATTTTTTTTAAATATATTTGCAAATTAAATTTTGATTATTGCTTAAATCGTCTTATTTTTGAGCAAAATTTTAATAAAAGCAGAGGTTTTTAGACATTCTGCCGTTATGTGCAATTGCCTTTATACAATAACAAATAAAAATAAAATAGGAGAAAATTGAAATGAAAAAGTTACTTTTTGTTTTGGGAATGTTAATCATAGGATTAACAAGCAATTTGTTGCAAGCACAGTGGGTTCAGATGTCAAATGGAATGGGGAATAAAGATGTGCAATCATTAACATATAGCGAGACTAAAATCTTTGCGGGAACTTACTACAATGGTGTATATTTATCAACAGATAATGGTACAAACTGGACTCAAACTTCCTTAAATAATCGTGACATAAGGGCTTTAGCAATAATAGGGAATAATGTTATTGCCGGAACAATGAATAATGGTATTTATTTCTCTACAAATAACGGCGCAAGCTGGACTCAATCTAATTTAATTTCTGAGGATGTATGGACATTAGCAGTAGGCGGAAATAATGTTTTCGCAGGTACTGATCATACAGGTGTGTATATATCTACAAATAACGGTTCAAGCTGGTCACAAACCTCCATGACCAATATTACTGTTAATTCTCTTTTTATCAGCGGAAATAATATTTTAGCAGCAGCCGGTGTCGGAGGCTGGGGTGTATTTCTTTCAGTCAATAACGGAAATAGCTGGACTCTTATTGGTGATCTGGATATTGGTACATACTCCGTGGCAGCAAGCGGAAATTATATCTATGCTGGTCCTTATTATCATGGTATATATTTATCTACAGATTTCGGAATTCACTGGAACCAAACTCCTTTGGATAATGGAACGGTTGTAGCAATTGCTGTAAGCGGAAATAATGTCTTTGCTGGAACTGAAGGTTTTGGCTTTGAAGTATCCAATGATAATGGAGTAAACTGGACACATAGAAGCGAGGGTCTTGGTAGTGCTTACATAAATGCTTTATGTATTATAGATAATTACATATACGCAGGTACAGGTAATGGTGTTTACAAAAGACCACTTAGTGAACTTACAGGTATAAAACAAATTTCTAATGATGTTTCTCAACAATTTTCTCTATCTCAAAACTATCCGAATCCGTTTAATCCAGCAACGAGTATCTCCTTTGGTCTTCCGTCAAAATTATTTGTATCACTAAAAATCTTTGATATGTTAGGAAATGAAGTGGCAACGATTATTTCAGAGGAATTATCAGCAGGAAGTTATACGACGCAATGGAATGCGGCTAACTTGTCGAGTGGGATTTACTTTTATCGTTTACAGGCTGGTACATTCACCGAGACAAAAAAACTCGTTTTGCATAGATAACAGGCAACGGCACATAACAAGCGGTATAGTGCATATTGAAAAAAAATAATCAACAATTGAAGAGAATTTATTAAATTTGCAACATGGAACTTGAAAAAATTTATAATGAAAATTGTTTGATTACGATGAGCAACATGCCCGACAATTACATTGATTTTGTAATTACATCACCACCTTATGACTGTATTAGAAATTACAATGGTTATCAATTTGAATTTGAAAAAATTGCAAAAGAATTATTTAGAGTAATAAAGGTTGGAGGACTTGTAATTTGGGTTGTTGCAGATGCTACAATTGATGGCAGTGAAACAGGAACATCTTTTAAACAAGTTCTGTTTTTCAAAGAAATTGGGTTCGGACTGCATGATACAATGATTTACTACAAAAACAATCCAATGCCGCAAACAGGAAATAGGTATCATCAGCATTTTGAGTATATGTTTGCTTTGTCAAAAGGAAATCCAAAAACTTTTAATCCAATAACTGAGCCTACAAAGTATCAAGGACTTGCTAATATGAAAAACAGAGGACAAAATGGTTCATTAGATTACGAAAAAGTTGAAAGAACAAAAGAAAAAAAAGTTGGAAATGTTTTTTCTATTCTGTTGGTGGTGGCATTTCTACAAAGGACAAAATAGCATATAATCATCCTGCAATATTTCCTGAAAAATTAGTAGCTGACCAAATAAATACTTGGACAAATAAAAACGACCTTGTTTATGACCCTTTTATGGGAAGTGGAACAACTGCAAAAATTGCCCATTTACTTGGGCGAAAATGACTCGGCTCTGAAATTTCAAAAGAATACGTTGAAATTGCAGAAACAAGAATAAAAGAACATACTATGAATAATTTATTTACAGCAATATAACATGAATTTAATAGAAAGAGGTTCGCAAACAGCAAAAGACGGTTTTAGAAATGAAGACGATATTGTAAAAAAGTTTAACGACTGGAAAAAAGATAAAGATGCACAATCATGGTTAATTTTAATGAAATACAAACTTTCAGAAATTGAATATGTTGAAGCTGTAAAAATATCAGGTTATAAAACAGATGTTCAAGTCCAAGTAACCATCAAGTTAAAAAAAGCAATTGATGTTGAAAATCTACAGGTAAAATTGGTAAGTAATCCCAAAGGTTTTAATCAAATTGACAAACGTTGAGTTGACAAGTATGCTAAAATGTGCAGTATCACAGACGATTACGAAGATACTCCCCATTCTTTGAACAGGAAATGAGTAAATTTAAGGTGTAATAAATTATAAATATTTATCAGGCATTCGTCAATAGCCGAACATGGTTGCCTGAAAGCAGATAAAATAAATATCTGCCTCTCTTTGAAAAAAATTTTGTATTTTTTGGTTTTGCAAATTTAATATATTTTTTTAACAGCTGAATTCTTGTAACTTTCAACAAGTTATTTTTCCAGTGTGCTTTTTCCTGTCTTTTTTACAGCAAAAAAGCTAAAATTAACATTTCCATAATTTCTGTGTTGAAAAAAAATTGGGTGTTGGGAAAAGTCCAGTTTTCTTGAATGTTCAATGATAAGCCATGCATTTTTATTAAGCAATTTTTTTGAAAAAATAATGTCTAGCAGAGTATCAGTATTTTTCATATCATAAGCAGGGTCAGCAAAAATCAGGTCAAATGTCCGGTTACAATGATTTAAAAAGACAAAAGCATCTTCATATATAGTAGTTATATTTTTAAAATTTAATTTTTCAGATGTGGTCTTTATAAATTTTATACATTTAAAGTTAGAATCAACAGCAGTTATATCTTTACTTTCTCTTGATGCAAACTCATACGAAATGTTTCCTGTGCCTGCAAATAAATCAAGTACTCTGATTTGCTTAAAGTCAAAATGATTATTTATAATATTAAATAATGATTCTTTTGCCATATCAGTAGTAGGTCGGACAGGTAATTTTGCTGACATTTCAATATGTCTGCGACTATGAGTGCCTCTTATTATTCGCATATATTTGAATTTAAAAGATTGTAAAAAGAGTGAGAATCAAGGTCATCAAACACATAACTATATTTAAAGATATCATTTCTTTTTCCAAAACTAATGTTACGGATATATTTATAAAGAATTTGGTATAAGTCAGAACGTTTTTCAATGTTACCAAGCAATATAAGGTCAATATTTTCAGGGTTTAATTTAAGCTGTTCTAATACAAAGAGTATGTAATAAATAAAATCTTCGCAGGTCTTGTAATTAAAATAATTATAAAGCAAAAGTTCTTTATTTTTAATAACAATAATATCAAAGTAAGAGTTGCTTACATTAACAAACATTTTTTCTTCCGGAGCTTGATTTTTGTATTGAAAAAGCAAACTTTCAATAAGACAACTTGAATGATGATTTATTTTATAATCGGAAAATGTATCTTTAAGTTTTGTTTCTATACATTTAGGTAAAGCATATATATTGTATGCTTCAGGATTATTTAATTTATCATAAATAATACTTTCTTCTTCAATGTTATGGTTAAATTTTAAATAAGTATCTTTTTTATCTTTCTCAAAAAGAGGTAAAGGGATAAGTGTGGACTTTTTGTTCACAAAAATTATCTTAACTGATTTATAAGTGTTTTTTAGAAAGTTTGTTTGTGTGAGCAGTTGAGTAAGTTTTTCGCAAAGGAGTTGAAAGTTGTATATATTTTGTAATTGATATGATTTAAGGGCAATATATTTATTTCTTGTTGTATCTAATATGCAGAAGAACAATTCGTCTAATGAGAGTAGGATTGATAATATATAATTATTAGTATTTTTTAGGTCTAATGTCTCATCTGATATGTTGATATTAGGTTTTAGAATGTCAGGCATTTATATTTTAGGAATAATAATTATTTAAAATTTGTTCATAAAGTTGCTGATAAACCGTTAAAACGGTTATTTTATATTTTTGGGTCTCATTAGCTAATCTGATAGTAGAAACACAAAATTTTGTGTCTCTACATTTTCTGATAAAAATCGGAAAATGTTCCATTGACGAAATATCACAAATTAACCCCGTTGATTGTTATCTACGAGGTTAATCAGGCAATTACTTGATACCTGAATAGTTACTAATTTTTTGTACTATTCCCAGTTACCATCAACAGATGCTTCTGTCATTGACCCTACTTTTAAACTGTCTATACGATAAAATAATTTTTCATCAAGACCTTTTAGGAAATATTCTTTTTTAGCATAAGCTTCGAAGACCTGAACTTTTACATTACCTTTTTCTATTTCTCCTGCTTTTAGTATGAATTTTTTACCACAGGAATAAGGGATATAAGGTAAAGAATCAATTTTAAAATCAGAATTATTTTTAAATAATAATTCGGATACATTTATATAGCTGGTATCTCTGACAATAACAGCAGTAGTATCTTCTATGTCGCCTTCCATTTTTACAACAGGAATTTTACCATTTTTATAAAAATCTACTAATGTATCAAAACTGGAAGAATATACATTGTTAACGGACTTAAAAGATGCCTGAATAGTACGTATGTCTTTAAGATTTTGAATAACAGTTTCTTTTCTTCTTGCTGACTCTTTGTCAAATCTTACAGTTCCCATAATACTTTCATATACAAAATAAGCCAATACAATAATGACAATTATTAAAGCAATTTGAATAATATTTTTTTTCATAAATTTATATTTTTGAATTGAGATGAAATTTCAGGCAAATGTATAAAAATATTTATATACAATAATATAAAAAATTATGAATTTTGAGAAAGGATGTAACAAAAAATAAATTGTAAGCGTTCATTAGGCATTCGTAGGTAAACGAACATGACTGCCTTATCAATATAAATAAATCATTATTTTATTAATATCATTTTCTTTGTTATAGAAGCATTTTTTGTTGTTAAACGATAATAATAAATTCCGTTTTTAAAATTTTCTGCGTTTATAACAAATTTATGTTGTCCTGAACTTAATTCAGAATTATTTACAGTTAATATTTTTTCTCCAAGCAAATTAAAAATACTTATATTAACAAATTCTTTATGAGGCAGATAAACATAAACAGATGTATTTTTTGTAAAAGGGTTGGGATAATTATTACTTAAATAAATTTTATCATATAAATTATTAAAATCGTTTATAGATGTAGGATTATATCTTTGGTCAGCAGCAACAGCACTTTGTTGTATATCAGCAAGATGTTCTCCTGCAATCAAAGCAAAAGCTATTTTAACAGAATCTTTAGGTTTTAAATTTATAGGTCCCGAACTTATCATATCAGATACATCATTACCTGTTTGAGAGTAAAAACCCGCACTGGTTCTGTTTGTTCTTAAAGAATAGTATTTATCATATCCGGTAAAACTATAAGAGCCATCACCGTTAAATATTGTTATGCTCCCATCTTGTCCGTCATTATCAAAAGCATAATGTATAACCGGACCTGGTGTTAACAGTTTGATTGCCGCATAAGTTCCGCCTTGTGTAGAATAGGTATATCCCATTTTATTATCCGAATCAAAAGACACACGATTTTTAAATACACTATTACCTAAATCCCAATCCACAAAAAAACCGGCATATAAAGTTTTTAATGTATCATCTCCATTATTTTTTATTGTATATTCAAGTATAACATATTTTGAATCTTCAGCATTATTCCATTCAAAGGCTCTATGTGTAACCGTAACATTTAAAGGATATCCTGCTATACTATCTGAAAACACGCCATAAACATCAAAATCAGACATAACAGGAGGAATAATTTTTTTTGCATTAATAACAGAAACAAAATCATTATCAAGTTCATTTAAAGCACCATAAACAGCATCAGAAACCTGAACCGGTGAATTGCCAATAAGCAAACCACCACAATACAGCATTGATATATCGTCATTATTATAAAGAAAACCTATTCCCTGTTTCGCAAATTTATCATTATATCCGAGTCGACCTTTACTTGTTATTGTAGTTGCAATTTTGTTTGTATCAATGTTTATATAATCAACATTAACTATTATTGAAAAATATTGATAAGCTTTATAAGTACCATCTTCAAAATCAAGTTTAAAATCAATAGTATAACTTAAAGGTACCGAAGGCAGGATATGAACTTCAAAAGGGTCAGAGTCATTGCTCTTTGTTCCTAATGTTGAAATAACACCAAGCGTTGTTGTTGAGTCAATAATTTGCACATAAGGCGATGCAGAGCTTAATGTTACAGAAAGATTTGTAGTAGGAGCCAAATAATTTTTAAAATCACCGATTATATGTAAAGTATCATTTTGAGTAAAAAAGCCGGCATTATCTGACAGATTATTACTAATCATTAACACAGAAGGGATAGTAGAATCCGTTAAAGCGCGGTATAGATTAACTCTTCCAATACCTAATTTACCGGCATAAGGAATATTTTCAGGAATAGTATCAATATTATCAGAAGTAACTTTTAATTGTTCACCTATTTGTATTGCAGAATATGAAGGGAAATGGGATTTAACTATTGCTGCACATGCAGAAACTACTGGTGCTGCATATGATGTGCCACTTCCTATCCAAGCATATCCTCCTCCATTCTTTGTAGAAAAGATATTATGTCCAGGGGCAGAAATATCAACATTAATTCCATAGCTTGAACCTTCCCATTTAGTATCAATCTTATTTGTTGCAGCCACACTTATTGCATGATTATAAGAAGCCGGAAAGTAATCAATTTCGCTATCAGTATTACCACATGCTACGACAACAAGCACATCTTTATTAATTGTAGCATAATCAATAATATCTTGCCCATACTGTCCATGGCTATTATAAGAGCTACCCCATGAGCAGTTAATGACAAAAGCTCCATGGTCTGCTGCATAAACAATTCCTTCGTAAGCCATTGTTAAATGTCCATTCTCATCGTCAATTTTAACAGGCAGGAATTTACATTTGAATCCTACGCCGGATATTCCTGTTCCATTATCAGCTGATGCAGCAGCAATGCCTGATACATGGCTACCATGCTCACATTTATGAACTTGTGGATTATTATCATTTTCACCCATATCCCAGCCCCGGAAGTTATCTGTATAGCCGTCATTATCATTATCTAATCC